>ERZ808037.306-NODE-306-length-51721-cov-5.228604_pt1 | contig 51721 bp, 73 predicted proteins | sample MGYA00380190_ERZ808037 | MGnify/ENA primary metagenome ERZ808037 (study PRJEB31490, sample SAMN06133399) | mouse gut metagenome | isolation source: J9 | host: mice | place: China: Chengdu | collected 2015-05 ...
TGTGTATCAAATAGGCGCTGCGGATGGGGCTTTTCCCGAAGCGCAGATGGGAGATAGTCAGGCCTCTGGACTTTTTGGAATCGTATTCAAAATAGCCCTGGGCGGTCAGGTCTGTGTGGTCGCCGATGATTTTGATGGCGTTCTTGGTGGCGCTGACAGTGCCGTCCCCGCCCAGGCCCCAGAACTTACAGGAGACGATGTCCTCAGGGGCTGTCTGGCGGATGGAGGACACGGGCAGGGACAGATGGGTGACGTCATCGGTGATGCCTACCGTGAAAAAGGGCCTGGTCTGGTTGTCATAAACGGCGGCAATCTGATCCGGGGTGGTGTCCTTGGAGCTCAGTCCGTATCTGCCGGAGAAAATCCGTATGCTTTCGGTGGTTGTCTCGGCTGAAAGTGGCTGGTTCGCTGAAGTGACAGCAGCTGCTGAGCCGGTACGGGATATAGAGCTGGTACAGGATGCAGAGCCAGCATCGGATATAGAGCCAGTGCGGGATACAGAGTCGGCACCAGATACGGAGTCAGCATCGGATATAGAGCCAGTATGGGATACAGAGCCAGAACAGGACGGCTGGCTGGAAACGGGAATTCCCTGCTGCACCAGCGCCGCCACTACATCCAGATACAGAGGCTCCCCGGCAGCCCCCGGCTCCTTGGTGCGGTCCAGCACCGTGATTTGGCGGGCGGTCTTCGGCAGCTTCTCCGCCAGATGGCGGGCGCTGAAAGGCCGGTAGAGATGTGCGTTAATCAACCCGTACTTTCCCCCGGGGACGCTGTCGATATATTCTTTAATAGTCTCGCAGATGCTGCCCATGGCTATGATCACATGCTCCGCGTCCGGGGCACCGTAATAGTCGAAAAGGCCATAGTCGGTGCCAAGGCGGGCATTGATTTTGGCCAGCTGCCGCTCCACGATTTCGGGCAGCGCCAGATAGTAGGGATTGGACGCCTCCCTGGCCTGGAAGAAGATGTCGGGATTCTGCGCGGAACCATACACTTTCCCGTGCGACGGATGCAGGGAACGTTCCCGGAAAAGAGCTAGCGACTTTGGAAGAGCGGTTTCCCGGGCATGCTCCGGGTCGGGCTTTTCTTCGCTTTCGTACAGCATGGCCCCCAGGTCGTCATAGTCCCAGACCTGTATCTTGTGCAGCTCATGGGAAGTGCGGAACCCGTCGAAGAAATTCAGGAAAGGAATCCGTCCCTGGAGGGCTGCCAGATGGGCCACGGGAGACAGATCCATGACTTCCTGTACGCTGCTTTCCGAGAAAATGGCCATGCCGGTCTGCCTACAGGCATAAACGTCGGAATGGTCGCCGAAGATGGACAGGGCATGGGTGGCGATGGTCCTGGCAGCCACGTGGATGACGCCTGGCAGCAGCTCCCCTGCCATACGGTAGAGATTGGGCAGCATGAGCAGCAGACCCTGGGAAGCGGTGAAGGTGGTGGCCAGGGCACCTGCCAGCAGAGCGCCGTGGACAGCGGCTGCCGCCCCGGCTTCGGACTGCATCTGGGAGACTACCATGGTCTTCCCGAACAGATTTTTTCTGCCCTGTCCCGCCCATTCCTCAACCAGCTCTGCCATGGGGGAGGAGGGGGTGATGGGGTAGATGGCAGCGGTCTCGCTGTAGGCATAAGCCACATGGGCAGCGGCCTGGTTGCCGTCCATGGTGCGGGTGACCCGGGTATTCGGGGTGCCCTGGGATGGGGTATCGGATGTATCGTATATTGTATTCGGCATAAAAATTACCTCCGGGTATGATAGATGATAGTATCGTTCCTATCATGTCCCGAAGGCTGTCAGTCTATGCCAATGAGATAATTTTACAGAGTAGTAAAATCCGCAGAAATATGTTGGAGAGAACCAGAAGCCCGAAAGCCCTGGGGCCAGGGAGCCGGAAGTGCGAAGCCCGGAAGCCCTGGGGCCAGGGAGCCCGGAAGTGCGAAGCCCGGAAGCCTGGGAACCAAGAGCCCCGCGGCTCCCTCTGGTTACTTCAGGAAGCCGTTGACAATCTGCGCTTCCGCCTCCGCTTCCGTCAGCCCCAGGGTCATCAGCTTGGTGATTTGGTCTCCGGCAATCTTGCCGATGGCGGCTTCATGGATCAGCTCCGCGTCCAGATTGGCGGCGGTAATCTCCGGAATGGCGCTGATATGGGCCCGGTCCATGATGATGCCGTCGCACTCGGAGTGACCGGTGCAGCGGTTGTTGCCGTTGATTTTGGAGTAGAAGACTTGTCTGGAGTCGTCCCTGGCCACGGAGCGGGAGATGATGTTGGCGCTGGAGTCCGCCCCGTCTAAGTCTATCTGGAAGGAGGTCTCGGCGAACTGGCTGCCGTGAGTCATGAGCTTCTCCGTCACCACGATCCGCGCCCCGTCCGCCAGCCTGGCGCTGGTGAGGCGTTTCGTGGAGTCCACGCCCTTGATTTGGACAGTCTCCATCTCCATGAAGCTGTTCTCGCCTACCTCCACTTTGGTCTCGGGATTCATGATGCGGCTGCCGCGCCCGTCTCCGCTGCCGTAATGCTTCTCCACATATTTCACATGGGAGTTCTTTCCTATGTAGAAGCTGTGGAGCCCGTCATGGCGGCTGTCGCTGTCGCCGCTGTTGTGGATGCCGCATCCGGCCACGATGGTCACGTCGCAGTTGTCCCCCACGTAGAAATCGTTGTAGACCATCTCGGTCAATCCGCTCTGGCTTAAGACCACCGGGATGTGCACGCTCTCTTTCTTGGTTCCGGGCTTGATATAGATGTCAATGCCCTGTTTGTCTTCCTTTGTCACGATGTCGATATGGGCGGTGGTGGAGCGTTCCACGCTTTTTCCGTTGGCGCGGATGTTGTAGGCCCCTGCGGGCATCTCGTGGAGCCCCGCCACCTGTTCCAATAAGTTTTTCTGTATCTCGTCCATAGAATTTCCTCGCTTTTTATGAAATCCCCTGATACAGCCACGGCATTGTCTGTCCATGATGGCAGAAGCCGTGTACCGCATGCAGTATGGGAGGTATTGCATGATTCGGGAATTGCCGTGAGCCTTTGATGTACCTTGTGCCGGTTTAGGGCGAAGGTGGCCGACTTCCCAGGTTTTCTTAGTTATTTACGACAGCTCCTAAGTTATTAGGCAGATATTTCTGTAAATGATTTTGTATTCCATCATTTCAGAACCGAAAGTTGACTGGCATAGTCAGAACATGCCTGTTATGGTAAAGCCGTGTTTCTGACATATTTTTGCTAGCATATATGTCACTGCGCGGCCACAGGCTTTTGCTGATAGAATTTGCACCCCTCCGTGCCCTTCAGCAGCTCCGGCAGAATGTCTCCCCGCTGCCCTCTGGCCTGCACGGTGCCCTCTGCCAGTACCACAATCTCGTCCGCTATATTCAAGATGCGCTCCTGATGGGAGATGATGATAAGGGAATTGTCGCTTTCCCGATGCATCTCCTCAAAGACCTGGATCAGGTTGTTGAAACTCCACAGGTCAATGCCCGCCTCCGGCTCGTCGAACACCGACAGGGGCGTATTCCGGGCGATGATGGTGGCGATCTCGATCCGCTTCAGCTCGCCGCCGGAGAGGCTGGCATCGATATCGCGGTTCACATAATCCCTTGCGCACAGCCCTACCCTGGCCAGATAGTCGCAGATGGCGGGGAACTTCACCCTGGAATGCCCTTCTTCCATGCCGCCAGCCGCCAGCTGAATCAGATCCCGCACCTTGATGCCCTTGAAGCGCACGGGCTGTTGGAACGCGAAGCTGATTCCCAGCTTTGCCCTTTCTGTAATGTTCAGGCCGGTAATATCCGTACCATTATAGAGTATCCTGCCTGAGGTGGGCTGCTCGATTCCCATGATCAGCTTCGCCAGAGTGGACTTGCCGCCGCCGTTGGGCCCGGTGATGGCGATGAAAGCATGGTCCCCGAAGGTCAGGTTCACATCCCGGATGATCTCCTTATGCTTGTCAGCGTCGTCAGACACCTGAAAGCAGAGGTTCTGTAGTTCCAGCATATCTATCCTCCTAAGTTGAAAAACTTCTTTTCCTGTTGCGCTGCTGTCCTGCTGCAGTGTGATCCTGTTACAGTATAGCACAGAAATCATAAAATCTACACAGGTTAGAAAAATTTTATGATTTCGGCAAAGCACAGCAGGCGTAACCGAGTGTTGGACATTTGAGGTAGTTTGTCTGTTTTTTGGACAATGGGGCGGGGGTGTCTGTTTTTCGGTCACTGCGGAAGAAATGTCCGTTCCATGAAAATGGGATTTCGATTATAGTGTAATCATGGAACGTGGATGGCGGGGCCGCCCTATCTGGAGATGGGATGGGTTCCCGCAGAAGCAAGAGGATAGATTTCAGGACAAAGGAGAAAAAGTTATGGGTGAGATGACACACAAAGCCGGTAGGGCGGCATTCGGAAAGGCAATCGATATAGCATTGCGCAAGCGCGACAAAGACTGGGAGCCGGAAGTCTTCAGGCTCATCAGCCTGATGCAGAACTACATGAGCGGCGAGAAGCTGGATTTCGACTATACAAAAGCCAGGGAAATGATCTGTAACAAGGAGGGGACCCTGAACCGGTATATCCGGCGGATCCTGACGGAGGTGGATCCCCATGTGCTGCGCACCACCGCCCTGAACCTGGGGTTCGAGGCGTTCTTCCACGGGACGAAGACCATCCGCAAAATGCGGGAGGTGCATCAGTGCAATGTGCCCTGGCTGATCCTGATGGACCCCACCAGCGCCTGCAACCTGCACTGCACGGGGTGCTGGGCGGCAGAGTATGGGAACCGGCTGAACCTTACCTTTGAGGAGATGGACGATGTCATCCGCCAGGGCAAGGAGCTGGGCATCTATTTCTATATGTATACGGGCGGGGAGCCTCTTGTGCGGAAGTCGGACCTCATCCGGCTCTGCGAGAAGCATGACGACTGCGCTTTCCTGGCCTACACCAACGGCACCCTGGTGGATCAGGCTTTCTGCCAGGAGATGCGGCGGGTGGGGAACCTGTACCTGGCCATCAGCCTGGAGGGCACGCCCCAGGTCAACGACCTGCGCCGGGGGGAGGGCGTATACGGAAAGGTCATGGACGCCATGGATCTGCTGAAAGAGAACGGGCTGATTTTCGGAACCTCCATCTGCTATACTTCCAAAAACATCGAGACCGTTGTCAGCGATGAATTCGTAGATTTGCTGGTGGAGAAGGGCTGCCGTTATGCGCTGTATTTCCACTACATGCCAGTAGGCAACAGCGCCGCCCTGGAGCTTCTGCCCACCATGGAACAGCGGGTCTTCATGAAGCAGCGGGTCAGGGACATCCGGAATATGACCACGGGGAAAGGGCTGTTCACTATGGATTTCCAGAACGACGGGGAATTCGTGGGAGGCTGCATCGCAGGTGGCAGGAACTATTTCCACATCAATGCCAACGGCGACGCGGAGCCCTGCGTCTTCATCCACTATTCCGGAGCCAACATCAGGACGCACTCTCTGCTGGAGATCCTTAAACAGCCCCTGTTCATGGCCTACAGGGACAACCAGCCCTTTAACGGCAACCATCTGCGCCCCTGCCCCATGCTGGAGAATCCGGAGATCCTGGAGCGCATGGTAAAAGAGACCGGGGCCCATTCCACGGATCTGCAGTCCCCGGAGACAGTGGAGCATCTGTGCGGGAAGTGTCAGGCCTACGCCCGGGAATGGGCGGCTGTGGCGGACAGGATGTGGGAGGAAGAGCCCCATCGGAAGAGCGCATATGAGAATTATAAACCCAAAAACATATAAAAAGAAACGAAATGCAGACCAAGAAGACCATTCCGGCAAAAAGCACCATGAAAAGTGGCATGAAAAGCGCCGGGCAAAGTGCCACGAAAAACGTCCGGAGAGGCAAAGGAGGGAAGGCTGCGGAAAAAAGCTGGTGCGGATCGGGATCCTGCTGCTGCTGATCATTTCCCTTTATGTCTACAGGGATACCTGGAGAGAAATCTTTGCGGGACTCAGACAGGCAGATCTGAAAGAAAAGCTGCTCAGCCTGGCTCTGGCGGCGGGAGGATATCTGATGGAGGGGATGACTATTTTTTTCATGATGGAGACGGTCATCTCCGGGAAGTCGGCGCTGGAGGGCGTGCGCATCGCTTTTATATGCGAATTCTACCGGCTGGCCACTCTGGGGAACGGGTCGGGGATAGCGGAGATTCATTATCTGCACCGGAACGGCATCGAGCCGGGAAGCGCGACAGTGCTGACCATGATCCAATATATGTGGAAGAAAGCCGCAATCATGATTCTGGGGGGACTGGGCCTGGCGGTGCTGTGCCGGGACGGGGGCACCAGGATGCTTCTGGGAGAGTACGCGCTCCTGGTGGGATACGGATATGTGGGGACGTTGGCGGTGATCGGCGTCTTCTTCTGCCTGGTCTTCTCCGGGCGCGTGGCAGACTGGGCATCCGCCGGACTGCGCCTGCTGGCCGGAAAGCTGCCATCGAAGGGAGAGCGCATCCTGGGATGGGAGCGGCAGATCCGTCTGCTGAACCGATTCGGGAAGAGCGTGCTGGAACAGAAAGGTCGGATGGGCGGCATTCTCCTGTGCCAGACAGGAAAGCTTCTGCTTTTCTACGGCATCCCCGCGTGCATGCTGCGCAGCGGATGCTCTATAGGGACGCCGGAGTGCGTCGCCCTCATGGCGCTGGCCTATCTGCTTTCCGGCGTCATCCCGGCGCCGTCCGGGGCAGGGGGCCTGGAATTCGCCTTTCTGCTGCTCTTTGACAGGTTCGCGGGCTTTGACAGGGCCTTGCTGGCAGTGCTGGTGTTCCGCTTCGCCACCTGGATCATGCCTTTCGCAGTGGGCGGAATCCTGGTGGCGGCAGAGCGGGCAGGGGAGCGGAGGATGCGGAAATCCTGAGGGATCCTGATGAGGTTCAGCCCTTATAGAAGACCACGTCCTTCTCCCGGCCTGTGAACACGACAACGGAGCGGGGGCGCATGATGAAGTCGTGGTCAATCTTCACTTCCTGGCCCTCCGGGTAGAAGTAGCGATGCTGGTCATCGCCCCAGGTATTCACGGTAAGGTACCAGGTCTGGCTGGAATGGAGCACGGGCAGCGTGATGCGGACGTCCTCCCAGTGGGTGTTCACCGCCACATATACCAGGTCGTCCGTGCCGGTCTCTGGGTTATAGCCCGCGAAACTCACCGCCAGCATCCTGGCGTCATTTGAGATATATTCCTCCTCCCCGTTGGCACCGTGGGTCAGGAGGGGTTCCATGCCGCAGACGGCTTCCGGGAGCATCTGGCGGATGACGGGGTGCTTTTGCCTGTAGGCAATCATGAATTTGAAGAATTCGAACAGATCCCGGTTTTTGTCCAACAGGCTCCAGTCCAGCCAGGAAATCTCATTGTCCTGACAGTAGGCGTTGTTGTTGCCGTACTGGGTATTGCCGAATTCGTCTCCCGCCAGGAACATGGGCGTGCCCCGGCTGCACATCAGGACGGCGCAGGCGTTGCGGATCATACGGAAGCGCAGGTCAAGAATCTCCGGGTCGTCGGTGTCGCCCTCGATGCCGCAGTTCCAGCTGCGGTTGTCGTCGGAGCCGTCCGTGTTCTCCCAGCCGTTGCCCTCGTTGTGCTTCTCGTTGTAGGAGTAGAGGTCGTACAGGGTGAAGCCGTCGTGGCAGGTGAGGAAGTTCACACAGGAGTTGTAGCCGGCGTAGTTATTGTTGTTGTCAGAGTAGAAGCCGCCGTAGAGGTCGCCGGAGCCGGAGATGCTCCAGGAGGCCTCCCAGGCGTGCCAGTTCTCCCCTTTCAGGAAAGAGCGCAGAGAATCCCGGTAGCGCCCGTTCCACTCTGCCCAGCGCTTGCTGGCGGGGAATTTCCCCACCTGGTACAGTCCGCCCGCGTCCCAGGCCTCCGCGATCAGCTTCACGTTGCGCAGGATCGGGTCTGTGGCAAGGAGCTCCAGCAGGGGCGGGTTGTTCAGGGGCGAGCCGTCCTCGTGCCGTCCCAGGATGCTGGCCAGGTCGAAACGGAAGCCGTCGATACGGTAGTTCACGGCCCAGTACCGCAGGCATTCCAGAATCAGCTGCCGGACGATGGGGTTGTTGCAGTTCAGGGTATTGCCGCAGCCGCTGAAGTTGTAGTAGTTCCCATTGGGGGTCAGCATGTAGTAGACCTTGTTGTCGAAGCCCTTGAAGCAGAAAGTGGGGCCTTTCTCGTTTCCCTCCGCGGTGTGGTTGAACACCACGTCCAGAATCACTTCTATGCCATTGTCATGGAGGGCCTTGATCAGTACTTTCAGCTCAGTGCCCTCCTGATTATATTCATCGTTTGCGATATAGGTGGTATTGGGGGCGAAAAAGCCTACCGTATTGTAGCCCCAGTAGTCCAGGAGCTTCTTGCCGTTCACTTCCCTGGCGTCTATTGCTTCGTCAAACTCGAAGATGGGCATCAGCTCCACCGCGTTGATTCCCAGTTCTTTCAGATAGGGAATCTTCTCCATCAGCCCGGCAAAGGTGCCCCGGTGGGTCACGCCGGAGGAGGGATGGAAAGTAAAGCCCCTCACATGCAGCTCATAGATCACCAGGTCGCTCATGGTGCGGGTGGACTGAGGCATGGCGCCCCAGTCAAAGACATCTTTGATGACACGGGCGTGATAACAGCGCGATTTGCGGTCGCCCCATACCCTGGTGCTGGTCACGGACCTGGCATAGGGATCCAGAAGGACGGCATCGGGGTTGAAGGTGAGCCCGTTTTTCGGGTCGTAGGGGCCGTCTATCTGATAGGCGTACTCGAATTCTTCGATATCCAGTCCGAACACGATCATGGAGTAGACATCTCCGATTTTATAGGCCTCCGGGAAAGGGAGCCTGGCATAGGGCGTAGTGGCGTTCCGGTGGAAGAGTAGGAGGGTACAGGAGGTTCCGTAATGGGTGTGCACCGTAAAGTTCACGCCCACGGGAAGCATCATGGCTCCATGTACGTCAAAAAGTCCGGGACGGACGGGGAATCCCTCTATCTCTGCCACGGGCTGCAGCGAGGTGTGCAGTTCCGGTATATAATTCTGTGTATAAAGTTTCAAGTTCTGTCTCCTTTGAATGGTTTAAAACAATATGTCAACAGTATAAAGGAATTCAGGCGAAAATGCAATGGGAAGTTAAAAACTTCAAAAACTTAAAAATAGGGCTTGACTTTTTGCCGGGAAAAGGGTATGATAAATAGCGTTGTAGGTGATAAGGCCGCAATGTTGTGTGCGTTTAGCTCAGCTGGATAGAGCGTTTGGCTACGGACCAAAAGGTCGGGGGTTCGAATCCTCTAACGCACGTTTTTCTGCGCGTTTGTGCACGTTATTGTGTAAGTGGCGAGAAAGCCTTTATAATGGGCGTTCCCGCTATTTCTTTTTCTGCTAAAATATTGCTGCGCTTCCATGCTTCTCGTGTTCTGCTATCTTACGGATTTCATCAGGATTCAATCATTTGCCGTACCTTTAATAAAGAAGCGGAGACAGGAATCTCCTGACAGGGGTGTTGGGAAATGGCATCCAGGAAATGCTTGAATAATATGGGAGAGATTTGAAAGCTCGATATTACCTAGAGTATCTTGTCTGAGAATGGGTAAAGTATACGATAAGGATTGATTTTATAAAATAAACAAAGTATAATGTCATAAGTCAATGGAAATATATGGTGGAGTATGGAACAGAAAACAGGCGCTACTGCAGAAAATGCCTGACCAGGGACATGATAGGCCAGGAGGAGTATTTCCGGTCGCTGCGGGAGTACATCGCGAACCTGGATTCGGACATAAAGGCTTCGGATTCACTTTACGAAGACAGACTTGCAGTCTGCAAGGAGTGCGAGATGCTGCTGGACGGGATGTGCCGCAGCTGCGGATGTTATGTGGAGCTTCGGGCAGTGATAGAGAAGAACATCTGCCCCAAGAGGAAATGGTAGAGATATGACAAAACAGGATTTTATGGAAAGGCTCCGCCTGGCGCTGAACGGCAAGGTGAGCTCCAGGCAGCTGACGGAGAACCTGGATTATTACGACAACTATATCAATACGGAGATTCGCAAGGGAAGAAGCGAAGAGGAAGTGATGGCGCAGTTGGGCGACCCAAGGCTGATAGCCCGCACCATTGTGGAGACAGGGGGCGGCAGTGGTTCCATGGAAAGGGGGCATTCCATGGAAAGAGAGCGCGCCACGGAAAGAGGCTATTACAGGGAGAGCGACGATTCCATGGGTGGATGGCAGACCATGGAGGGAGAGCCGGAGGGCGACCCATTCATGGACTACTCGGGCAACGAATGGTATGGCCCCCAGGGAGAGGGAGACCGCCCTCAGGGTCCGATGGGGCGGGGACATTTTTCCCTGATGACCAGGGTGCCCTGGTGGGTGTGGCTGATTGTCGCCCTGTTGGTGGTGGTGCTGATCTTGAGCGCCATATTCTCCGTCATCGCGGCGCTGCTGCCCATATTGCTGCCCATATTGCTTGTGCTGTTTTTGGTGAAAGTGTTCCGGGACTGGATCAATTGAAGATTTTGTACAGTGGCATAGTACGAAAGTACTGGAAAAGCCAGGCATATTTTGTCCGCATTCCTCCCATACTACTCCTGTAACCAAAAACAAGGGACTGCGGGAGCGGTTTCCAGGGGTTATGAAAGTGACGGTTTCCAGAGACTGTGCGATACAGTTCCCAGGGCCGCCCACGGACAGGCCCGGGAGCGCAGACAGCGGTTCCTGACAAAATTGCCGCAAGGTCGGCAGGATGTGAGGAAAGAAAATGGACAACAATAAGTACAACAACGCCAACGATTCTGAGAACTGCAAGAACAGCCAGAACAGCCAGAACAACAATCAGAACAAGAACCAGAACAACCAGAATCAGAGCAAGAACCAGAACAACAACCAGAGCAAGAACCAGAACAACCAGAACAACAACTACTAAGTTTTTTCTGGTGATAGGGACACTGCCAAAGTGCCCCTATTTACATAAAAGAATCGGCATGAAAAGAATCGACCTGAAAAAATTGGCATGAAAGAATCAGGATGAAAGAATCGGCATGAGGGAAGAGTGGTAAAATGCGGAAATTCGAGTTGATTGCACCCTGCCATTTTGGCATGGAGACGGTGCTGAAACGGGAAATCAATGACTTAGGCTACCAAATTACAGAGGTGGTGGACGGCCGGGTGACATTCGCGGGAGACGAGGCAGCCCTGTGTCGGGCCAACATCTTTCTGCGGTCGGCGGAGCGGATCCTGATCAAGGTGGGGAGCTTCCCCGCGGAGACTTTCGAGGAATTGTTCCAGGGGACGAAAGACCTTCCCTGGGAGGAGTACATACCGGCGGACGGAAAATTCTGGGTGACCAAGGCTGCCAGCGTCAAGTCCAAGCTGTTCAGCCCTTCGGATATTCAGTCTATCATGAAGAAAGCGATGGTAGAGCGTTTAAAGGAAGCCTATCACAGGGAGTGGTTCCCGGAGGAGGGAGCCAGCTTCCCTGTGAGGGTGTTCCTGATGAAAGATCAGGTGACTGTGGGGCTGGACACCACAGGCGTGTCCCTGCACAAGAGAGGCTACCGCAAACTGGTGGCCCAGGCTCCCATCGCGGAGAACCTGGCGGCGGCCATGATCATGCTGACGCCCTGGAACGGGGAGCGGATATTGGTGGATCCTTTCTGCGGCAGCGGCACCATTCCTATCGAAGCGGCCATGATGGCGGCCAACATGGCGCCGGGCATTGACAGGGACTTCACGGCGGAGGACTGGAAGCATGTGATAGGTAAGGGGTTGTGGCAGGATGCCCAGGAGGAAGCGGAGGACATGGTAGACCTCCAGGTGGAGACAGATATCCAGGGCTACGACATCGATGAGCATATGGTGGAGATTGCCCGGGACAATGCCAGGCGGGCGGGGGTGGAGAAGCTGATTCACTTCCAGAGGCGGGACGTGAAAGAACTGAGCCATCCGAAGAAGTACGGCTTCCTGATCACGAACCCGCCCTATGGGGAAAGGCTCCATGACAAGGAGGAGATGCCCGCCCTGTACCGGACAATCGGGGAGCGGTTTCGGCTGCTGGACACCTGGAGCATGTATCTCATATCCGCCTACGAGAACGCGGAGCGGGACATCGGGCGCAAGGCGGACAAGAACCGCAAGATCTACAATGGCATGATGAAAGCCTATTATTATCAGTTCCTGGGGCCGAAGCCGCCGAAAGCCAGGGGATAGGGTGCTTCTGGATAAGCATGGAGCGGGTCTGTGCGGGAAGATGGGATGAAACGGGAATCTTTGGAGGGAAGAGCAATCTGCGGATTTGGATGCAAAGCCAGAGCCGGTGACATACTCGCGTGCGGTGGAATTTGCTGCGATGTCCCCGGAATCTTCCGCTCGTGAGCCGGGTCGCAATGAAAAAGAGATTGTCAGTATATATAGGTGACAGATAAGAGATTGGCCTGCTTTTGCCGGGTCAACGGAAAAGAGGAGAAATGGAACGAGTGATTTTTGCCACGGGAAATGAGGGCAAGATGCGGGAAATCCGCGCCATCCTGGCAGATACATATCCGGAGGTCCTGTCCATGAGGGAAGCCGGAATCGAGACGGACGCGGTGGAAGACGGGAATACCTACGAGGAGAATGCCCTGATTAAGGCCAGGGCGGTGGCGGCAGCGGCATCAGGGGAGCTGGTGCTGGCGGACGATTCCGGACTGGAAATCGACTGTCTGGGAAAGGAGCCGGGGGTTCATTCCGCCAGGTATCTGGGGGAGGACACCCCCTACAGCATCAAGAACGCGCAGCTGCTCTGCCGCCTGGAGGGCGTGCCGGAGGAGGAGCGCACGGCCAGGTTCGTCTGCGCCATCGCCGCCGTACTGCCGGACGGCAGGGAGCTGACCGTGAGAGCTGCCATAGAGGGCAGGATCGGCTATGAAGAGAGAGGGGCTAACGGTTTCGGGTACGACCCTATTTTTTATGTGCCGGAGTTCGGCAAGACTACGGCTGAGCTGACAGAGGAGGAGAAGAACCAGGTCAGCCACAGGGGAAAGGCGCTCCGTCTGATGAAAGAGGAGCTGAAGAAACGATGAAAGTGTTGATAGTCAGCGATACCCACAGAAAAAACGATAATTATTTCAAGGCGCTGGAGAAGGTGAAGCCCGATATGGTCATCCACTGCGGAGACGCGGAGGGCAGTGAGGAGATTCTGACCAAGGCAACGAGCTGCCCCGTGCATATAGTGCTGGGGAACAATGACTTCTTCTCCTATCTGCCCAAGGAGCTGGAGCTGGAGATTGGGTCTTTCAAGGTATGGGTGACCCACGGGCACAATTACTATGTGTCCATGGGGAGCGAGATAATCGAGAGGGAGGCAAGAGCCCGGGGCTTCGACATCGTGATGTTCGGGCATACCCATAAGCCCATGGTGCACAGACAGGACGGCATCATTGCGTTGAACCCGGGAAGCCTGTCCTATCCCAGACAGGAGGGGCGCTGGCCTTCTTATATCGTCATGGATGTGGAGGGAGAAAAGGCAGATTTTGCCATCGAATATCTGTAAATCCCTTGACAGCAGGGCAGAAAATGCGCTATAATGGGCAAGTCGCGATAGTTAGGGCTTCTTATTGGGGGAAGTCTTGAATGTGCGGCATTTCGGGGTGTGGCTCAGTTTGGCTAGAGCGCCTGGTTTGGGACCAGGAGGTCGCAGGTTCGAATCCTGTCACCCCGATTTTTTGATGCAAGCCGCAAACTCTTGATTTGTTCAGTATAATCAAGGGTTTGCGGCTTTTCTGCTTCCGGTTTTTACGCATTAGATATTTACTCAAAAGCTTATATATTTAAATTTTTTTGTCCAGATTTTGTCCAAGCTTGTCCTAATTAAAAAGGGCATTCTGCAGCTTCTCAGCGGCTTCCCTCTTGGCCCTTTCTTCTTTCTCCATCATGGAGTGCCGGTACACGGATTTCATCACATGATCCGTCTCCCATCCTCCCATTTTTAGGATATCAGCTTCTGGCACTCCCAAGGCCGACATCTCGCTGGCAAAGTAGTGCCGTAGCTTGTGAAGCGGGAACCGAGGTATGCCCAGCCTTTCCTCCACGCGCTCCAGGTGCTTTGTGATGCATCCAGGATGTCCCCTGAAGACATATCCCTGAGCTTGTATCTTTTCAGCCAGGGGCTCTGGTATGATGATGCTCCTGGTGCTTTCCGTGGTCTTCGTGGTCTTGACCACCCACTCTTTCTTCTCGTTCTGTACCATGGCCTTGCTGATATGTACGATGTCGCCATCTATGTCTTCAGGCTTAAGGGCGCATATCTCAGAGCGCCGCATGCCATAACATGCCAGAGTGATGGGTACCTCATAAGGTGTACCCTTGATATCTTCCAGTATCCTCTTCACGTCCCCCTGAGAGGGCGTGTAAGGCTCAGATTTGACTTTTTGCGGCAAAGTGGTACTGACTTTAAGGTTCGGACAAAAGGTGCCCAGGACGGTCGTTAAGAAGCCGTGGTAGTTGCGGACGGTCTTCGGGGACTTCCCTTTGGATATCTCATTGACAAGCTTATTGATTTCGATTTGGGTGATATCAGATACCGGCAGCTTGCGGAACCACTCCGGGAACCGGTTCACATTTTCGGTATATTCCTTTATCGTCCTGGGGGAAAGGACGTTCCTTTTCATGTCCACATAGCTTTCCGCAGCCCGCTGGAATGTCATCTGTGTATTCACGTTCCTGATCCGCTCCAGCTCCTTGGCCATCTCAAGCACGGCTTCCTTTTGCGTGGGCTTGTGATCGAACGTGACAGTGTACATCTGCCCTTTGTACATCTTCCTTACCCGGTAGCTGTCGGGCCCTCTCTTCTCAATCTTCATGGTATCATCCTCCTAAATTTGAGTATAAAAATAACAGCCAGCGAAAAACGCTTGCAAGCTGCTCCCAGAGGTGATACAATATTTCTGTCATCACATGTGTATCCCTCCGGGATATATCTAAAGCCGTTCGGTGCGCCAACACCGGGCGGTTTTACTTTGGTACAAAACATTCCTTTTTAGGGTATATAATCCTTGAAAAGGAGGGTTATTATGGATATTACAAAGTTCAGCCAAGAGCAATTATGCGAAGCCTACGATGTCCTGAACAGATGGGAGTGGTATGACGGATTCGGGGAAAAGCCTGACGGATTTGACGATATGCCATGGTACCGCGACACGTTTTTCGAAAAGCTTTTCCATGTCCAATCACGATGGGACTACATCCATCCGCTTTGCAATGCAATAAGGAGCATCGTTCCAGAAAAAGAACTCTTAAGGTATCACCACATCCACAACTTGGGACGAACCAACGAGGAATTTGAAACATGGTGGTTTTTGCGGTCTGGCGGTTGCTTTGCTAGTGGCCGAAATACGTTTGAATATTTTTCCAAACTTCAGGAGCGGTAGTCGATAGGGATACGAAGCTTATAAGCAAAGCTGATACCGCTATTATGAAATTTATTATATTTGGAATCCATATTTCAAATTTTTGCTTTCTCTCATTTTCCAGATAATCCTTTCCCAGCTCCTCTATATGTATTTCAAGTGGGTCAGTTGGGACAAGGGTTATCCCGCTTTGTGTCCTCTGGAACTCTGAATCATAAATAATCTTGACGTACCCAAGGGATTTGAGGTATTTATATATTTCCATGTCAGATTCAGAAATACCATCGCATTTTATGGTTTTTACCTTGCGCAGTTCTTTCAGTTTCTTTCTTTGTGGCCTGCTTGGCATACCTCACCTCATTTCTGCTTGTATCTTACTCCCTCTCCCCATACAGCCAACGGTTCTCCGCTGCCCTCGCAAAGCACTCCGGCCCATAAAGGCTTTCTATCAACGCGACCTCCTTTTCTTTCTCAGCGAGGGCTTCCTGGGTCTTCTTCCGTTTCCTCTGCAGTTGCCGGATGCGCTTTTCGTATTTGTTGGCGCTTCTATTTATTTTTAACGCTTCTTCCATTTCATTCAGCAGATTCCTTTCATTTTCTGGCTTATCCTATATTGTTCAGCATCTGGAACATCAACAAACTCAACGGTTTTATCAAAATGTTCTTTGATTACTTTCTTGATTTCATCCAATGATACATTAAAAAATTCACGTCTTTGGTTTACCATGTTTACCTTTTTGTCTTCAAATGCGCGATGGAGAGCGCTTTCAAGCGCTGGAGCATCATCAGAAAAAATCATGGCATGGACATCGAAATTAAATGGTACGGATGCATCACCTAACTCGTCAATACGATCCTGCGGGTCGAGACGTCTTGTCATTCCGATTTTATATACATTTTCTCCAAAAGCACCTATGTTTGAAATAATATAGACATATCCGGCTTTCATATTGGCTTGCCTATAGTCGATGTCTGTGAGGGCTTTATCAATATCAGAAAGCTTATCCTCTAATTCAGCCTTTTTGTCCAATAGGTCTTTATCATCAGGGTTAAGCGCCAGCTGGGATTTCAACTTCTCATATGCTGATTGATAATGATTTTGTTCCTTTTCAATCTTCTTGCGCTGCTCCTCAATTTCCTTTTGAGCTTTTGCCTGTTCTCGCTGTTCTGCCCTGGCAGCCTTCAACTGTTCCTTTTCCTCTTGCTTCTTTATTTGATATTCTAATGCTAGGGCCAGTTCTTTCTTTTTCAAATTAAAATATGCTGGCGTAATGCTGATTGACAGCATTTTCCCTAATTTGGATATCGCTTCACAGGATGAGGTGATTTTCTTTAGTGACATATCGTAATTATTAAATTTTACATTTGCAATAGTTTCATCGCATTCGCTGTTGAAAGCGCGCAATAGCAACTTTTGCATATCCTTTACCATTTTATCCCCCTGGGATTTGCTGTTGTTGTATGTGAAATTAGTGCTTCCGGTCGCTGCATTTCCTTTCTTAAGACAATCTTTTTGTTGGTCGCGCACATTTCTTAGCTGCTCTTTATACTCGTCAGAGGTATTATAGCTATATCTCGGAGAATACAATCCGAATTCCTGAACCAATATATCATCATCAAAAATAATCAATTGATTTTTCCTGGAAGCAATCTTCAATTCCAGCCCATTTAAATCCTTTTCTTTTTCTCGTATCTGCGCGTCCAGCTTGGATGCCTGTTTGTTTAGGTCAGAAATCTTTTCAAGCAAATTTGAAGCTTCTTGTAACTCTGGTGTCATTAATGATTTTAGGTTTTCGTTCTCCGCCTTTATTTTTGACGCATTCAGAATATCCTTTAGTCCCATATGATTTCCCCTTTTCATTTGAAATTTGTAAAAGCGCCACTAGAGTTTATCCTCTAAGTTGGCTTTTTAATACAATGGTTGGTTCAAAGTAGAGTACATCATCCCCGAACGGAATTGAAATCCCATATTCCTCTTTATAACCTGATATCGCTTCCGATAAAAGCTCTTCTGTTATTCCCATCTTTTCGGCGATTTCGTTTACTTCCTTGCATCCGCTCTTCATAAGAGATACTATGGTTTTCAAATCAGCCAAATGATGCCGTAATATTTTCCTTGTCTTGCGTTCTTGCCGGGAATTTCCAGAAACTCTTAAGTCGCATATATTCCCAACATTAACCTGGCTATGTATGACCTCTTCGGCAAGAACGCAAGCTTTTTCTGCTGTCGTTTCTATGTTCTGATTCAGTCCGATGCAGTCGCCGCAGATAAGTCCCTTTGCCTGAGATTCAAACGGGACGCTTTCCACAACGCTCAATCCGATATCATCAGCTTTTTGCAACCACTGTTCGTATAGATTCATTCCCCTTATCACTTCCTATCGTTTCTTCTTCGCCATTTCCACCATCAAGGCGGAATCCCTTTCCATTTTATCTAATTCTGCATCAGTAATTTCAGCATCATTGTGCGCGGCCTTTACAGCAAGGTAATCTGTATCTTCTTTTACGGCCAGCGATACTACTTTGGTTTCTGCCGTTGACCGTTCCCATTCCTCATTTAATGTGAAGTCAACCATTTTCTTTCCGTGAGGGTCAAGGTCACGGTATTTTTTTATATGGTCATATTCTTCTTTTGAGATATTGTTATTTCTTTGGAAACCGAATGCGTCATCAACAGTAACACCATAAATATTGCAAAGGGTAAATAATGTATTTGCATCTGGTTGAGCATATCCTGTCTCCCAATGTCCAACAATTTGTTGTTTTCTTCCTAATTTTTCGGCAACTTCCTTTTGCGTCATTCCACAGGAAATTCTCAACTCTTTTAAAACGAGTCCTATTTCTTCCTTTGTCATATCGTCACCTCTTTTCAATTACAAGAATACCACACAATATTTCGAAAATCAATATTAAAACTCAAAAATTTAGTAAAAACATATTGACAACTAAAATATTGAGTGCTATAGTGATGATGTACTCAAAAAATGAGTTGCAGAAGAGAGGTGATATTTTGACTGATGTGAGAATCAATTTGAGAGAAATAATTCGTGACAGAGGTTTTAGGCAAGCCGCAATTGCGGGAAAGGCGGGAATGTCGCCATGTAAACTGTCTCAGGTAGTTAATTTAGAGAGAAAACTTGAAGCAAATGAAATGTTTGCTTTGTGCAACGCTATGGGGATAACGCCTGTCGAACTGTCCGAATACAATCCGCAGGTTCCGGTGTAAGGGAGGTGATAAATTGCTTTACGACAATGTGAAAGCCATTTGCAAGGAAAAGAAGATAACCATATCCAGACTGGAAACAGAACTTGGCTTTCCGAGAAGCAGCATCCGCAAGTGGAATACCAATGAGCCGAGTGTTGGCAAGGTGAAAAAGGTGGCGGATTATCTGAATGTCAATATTGAGCGGTTGATTTCGTGAAAGGGGTGAAAGCATGGCATTGACAAAATCAGAGGAGTTTGCAAAAGGGGTTATCGAACTGGCAGACAAAAAAACTCTTACCTGGAATGAATTTATGTACGGCTTGCGGCTTGCAAAGGAAATCACAAAGAGAAACCCAGTCGGCAAACAGTGTTTATCAAATTATGAATTTCCTTCGCAAGTTAAGCCGCCAGAGGTTAGCGTGTCTTTCCCTGATTAGAAATGATGGTGTCCAGTTTCTTGTTAATTTCTTCCATGTCTTGCATGAGAATGTTGACAGAACAGGTTATGTATCCATCTTTTCTGAAGCAGAAAGCGCAATTTGAATCACAATTCACTTTGTAATTTGCGCTACTCATAATAGGACATAATTTTGCCGTCATATGTATTTTCTCCTTTCGTTTTACTCGGTTTTTGCCTGTAGGGAGATTATAGCATAGAATTTAGTAAAATTTGTACCAAATTAAATTTATGGCTTGACAAGCTGATTTCTTCGGCAAGCCGATTGAGTATTTCCTGGAGTAGTTGGTGACATAAGGAGGTGAGAAAGGTGGAAGAAAAAAAGATATTTGTACCGCACGAACTGAAAACCATTGAGATTGACGTGGAAAATAAAATCTTCAAAGTAAACGGTGAGGACTTCGGGAAGAACTGCAATGGATTTTCTATCAGTTGTTCAACTGGCGATAGGGATAATTGGTTCAATGTCACAATGAGGATTGATACAGAAGTAAAGTTTGCGAATTATGATTTTTGCGGGAAAATGACATCCAACGGGGAGCGGCACCCGAAAGAATCAGATGCCGCAAGTGCTTAGTTTTCCATGTAAGAAATGCCTGCATCGGTCAACTTGAACTCGCCTAATATGTTTTCGGTGACAAGGCCCATGGATGCAAGTTGCTTTCCGGCAGGAGTGTCAATACTTTTCCAGTCATTTACTCCTGTCTCGGAATACTCACTGTACATTTTTGCCAATGTTTTTTCGGCAATGTCAGTCATGGTGAATTTCTCCTTTCTTTCGTACTCGGCGCGGCAACGCCTGTACTTACAGTATAGGAGATAAGCAGCAGAAATTCAAGGAGGTGAAGAGTGAGGTGTCAAAGAATAGCGGAAAATCACAAAAAGGAGGCATGAGCCTTTGTGGAACATTAACAGTTATCTTCATTGTGCTTAAGATTTTGAAAGTAATTGAATGGAGCTGGATATGGGTAGTGTCCCCCATGTGGATTCCGATTGCAATTGCCATTGTGCTGTTAATTATTGATGGCCTGTTAAATTAAAACGCCCCGGCGGTACGCGACTACCCCGGAGCATGGCAACCAACTAAGTGAGTAGCTGATTGCAGAGAGTATTATAACATTTTCCTCTGTGATTGGCAAGAACAAATGTTCTGAAATGGAGGAAATTTTTATGGATGAAATCAGATTACGGTCTAAGAGAGACAAGGAGCCTATAAGTGATGAACGGCTCCACATGCTGCTGAACTATGCAGTGGGAATCATCGCAGAGATTTTAGGCTTTGTGCTAGCGTTTGTTATCGTCTTGGAAATGGGCGGAGTTTTATAGGGAGGTGGAAAAGATGCCGAGGGTACCACTCAACAAAAAGAAATATCTCCAGACAGACTTGCGCGAATGGATGAAAGGCCGAATGGACTCCCTTGGAAAGAACCAGACATACATGGGCGAGAAGCTTAACATCAGCCAGCAATCTTTCGGACGGCGTTTAAGGATGGGAAAGTTTGATAATGTCCAGCTCTATGTGATTTTCAAGGAGCTGGAAGCCACAGGCGATGAAATACTCCGGCTGATGACATTATGATCCGCTCCAATCGTATAGCCGGGCGGATGGAAAGGAGGATACATATGGTAGAACCCGCACAGAGGGAGCGCGACTTGCATCTTATCCGAAAAGAAAATAATCCAATCGTAGATGTGTCCTACGTGGAGCTGCCGGAGAAGCTGACGCATAGGATTGACGCAAGCGGCATCCTGGGGACAATCGCATTCCTTGCCATGATAGCGGCAGCTGGGACGGTAGAGGAAAACCCTATCCTGACAGTCGTCCTGGTGGCAGTATTTGCCGGATGCGCATATCTGGCCATGAAAGAGGATGGGGAAATAAGATAGGCCCCACCGCCGGTCAAAGCATGGAGCCTATCAAGGACATAATAATGCAGATGCATCCATTATAAGGGATGCGGAAAGGATGGTCAAGTGGATTTTTTGCAAGCGTGTGACGCTGAATACTGTGTATACAACAGGGACAGATTTTGCGGGAGAGAAACGCCGGCATCTATAGGCTATAAGTCATCCGGAGAATTCCGGAACGGAGAAAGGGTTGTATATGCGGTTTGTGAGGACTATAAAGAGCTGGAGGATGAATCATGAGAGGATATATGTGCCATGTATGCAACGGCATCTGCGACCCTGGGGAGCTGGAGAATGGAGTGTGTTTCGACTGCCGTGTACAGGCCATGGAGCGCAGAGAGAAGAGGAATCTTGAAATCAGGAAAGAGATAGGCCAGCTGATGCAAGCAAGGTACCGGGAACAGGCTGACGGACAGCTGACTATGGAGCTGCTGTGAAAGAATCATAAAAACGAGGAGGATAGGAAAATGGGAATGAAGATTGCGAAGCTTAAAATTAAGAATCTCTATGGGATTACTGAATATGAAGCGAACGGCGGCAGCCTGGAGCTTACCGGAGAGAACGGCGTAGGAAAGACTTCCGTCCTGGATGCAATCAAGTACGCACTGACGAACAAATCGTCAAGGAAGTACGTGGTGAGGAACGGGGAGACGGAGGGAGAGATCCTCATAGAGACCGATACAGGCCTTACAATAAACCGCAAGGCAAGAACGAACCAGACGGATTACAAGTCCGTGAAGCAGAATGGGCGCGAGGTCTCGAGCCCGGAGACGTTCCTAAAGGACATCTTCACGCCGCTGCAGCTCAACCCCATAGAGTTCATGGGCATGTCAGAGAAGCAGCAGAACGCGGTCATCCTGGACACGATTGAGTATCCGTGGAACCTGGATACAATCAGGGGCTGGTTCGGGGAGCTCCCGCAGTGGGTAAACTATGACCAGAACATCCTTTGCGTGCTGAACGACATCCAGTCTGAAAAGGGCGACTACTACCAGGAAAGGAGGGACATAGACCGCGATATACGTAATAAAAAGGCTTTTGTGGAAGAAATAGCGGCTTCTCTTCCGGTAAGCTATGACGCGGATAAATGGGAACAGGCCAGCGCCGGTGAGATTTACCAGAAGATTGAGCGCATACAGCGTGACAACGAGAACATACAGAGGGCACAGGCCCTGAAGAACAACAGGGATGCAAAAGTCCGTAAATTTGAAGCGGAAAGGGAAATCCAGAAATCTGCCATTGACCGGGAGTACGAGAACACGAAGAACAGGATTGAAAAAGACATCCTTAAGCTCCAGGAGCAGATCAGGGCACTGGAGACCGAAAAGAGCGGCCTTTCAGGGAAACGTGAAGACAGGATAAAGGTGGTCGAGAGCCAGTTCAAAGCATCCGTCGCCCAGTATGATGCGGAAGTGGACGCCTACAGCGAGTACCAGGGAATGGAGCCACAGGACGTGAAGGGGCTCATGGAGCAGGCTTCCGAAATCGAAAAAATGAAGTCCCATATCAATGAATACCGGAGGATGGTTTCCCTACAGGAGACGATAGAGGAGCTCGGAGAGAAGTCCAGGCATCTTACTGACATGATTGAAAAGGCCCGGATGCTCCCTGGTGAGATTCTTGCGAACTGCACGATTCCCATTGAGGGCCTTACTGTAAAGGACGGAGTTCCGCTCATCAATGGGCTGCCGGTATCGAATCTTTCAGACGGCCAGAAGCTCGACCTCTGTATTGACGTGGCAATCCAGAATCCGCTTGGACTGCAGATTATCCTGATAGATGGGGCAGAGAAGCTTTCCAGCGCGTTTCGCGAGAAGCTGTACAAGAAGTGCCTGGACAAGGGTCTGCAGTATATCGCGACAAGGACGACTGACGATACGGAACTGACCGTATATTACGAAGCATAAGGAGGTATGGAATGGAAGAGATCATTTTATCAGAGAAGAACGAGGTGTCCAGCCCATTTTCCAGCACGGAAGCATTCCAGAAGATATATGACATCGGAAAGATGTTCGCATCATCTCAGCTGGTCCCGCAGAATTACCAGGGAAAGCCCATGGACTGCGTCATTGCTGTTGATATTGCAAACAGGATGGGCATATCCCCTATGATGGTCATGCAGAACCTATATGTTGTCCAGGGGAAGCCGCAATGGAGCGGACAGGCTTGCATGAGCCTTATACGCGGATCTGGTGATTTCCGGAACGTCCGTCCTGTATACACCGGGGATCGCGGAACAGATTCCTGGGGATGCTATATACAGGCAGAAGATAAAGACACAGGAGAGATTGTCAAGGGGACCGAAGTGACCATTGGTATGGCAAAAGCTGAAAAATGGTATGAGAAAACCGGAAGCAAATGGAAGACGATGCCTGAGCAGATGCTTGCCTATAGGGCCGCAGCCTTTTTTGCAAGAGTATATATACCGAACGCCTTAATGGGAGTGTCTGTAGAAGGAGAAGTTCAGGATATTGCAAAGCCTGAGCGGATTTCTACGGACGAACCGCTTATGAATGCAGATGCGATTATGGCGGATGCAGAGGAGGTATTCAGATGATACTGATGTCGGAGAATTATTTTTCGAAGGAGGCGGACAGGGAATTCCTCTCCGTCTCCCAGTATAAGAAATTTATAGGAAGCCTGGGCAGATGCGGGTGCGAAGCCGCAGCAATGGCAGAACTTAATGGTGAATGGGAAGAGGAAAAGTCTACAGCATTGCTTGTCGGGTCTTATGTAGATGCCCACTTCGAGGGGACGCTCAATATTTTTAAGGCGCAGCATCCGGAACTTTTTACCAAGAAAGGGGAACTTATGGCCGCGTACAGGCGGGCAGAAGAGGTAATCAACAGGATTGAGCGGGATGAATACTTCATGGCTCACATGTCCGGACAGAAACAGGTGATTATGACCGGGGAGCTGTTCGGGGCGAAGTGGAAGATAAAGATGGACTCCTATTTCCCGGATACTCTCATAGTGGATCTGAAGTGCATGAAATCCCTCAGGGAAGACAATTATGTCCGGGATTATGGACACATGGAGTTTGTCAGGTACTGGGGATATGACATCCAGGGAGCTATATACCAAAAAATCGTGGAAATTAATACTGGGAAAAAGCTCCCGTTTAAGATTGCGGCAGCATCAAAGGAAGAATATCCGGACATAGAAGTCATCCAGGTGGAGCAGTCGCTTATGGATGCGGCGCTGTCCGAGGTGGAAAAGAATGTGCCGAAGATACTGGCGCTGAAAAATGGGGAATATGATTCTGTCCGGTGCGGGATGTGCAATTACTGCCGGCACACGAAGAAGCTCACCCATTCTATATGGTCAAGCGAGCTTCTGGCGGAGGTGTGATATGGGGAGCAAATCTAAGGTAGTGAACGAGGAATATAAGGATTATTGTTTCTTTTGTGGGACACATCTGATAAACGGGAACCATCATCTCCTCTTCGGAAACTCGATGCGGATCCTGGCAGAAGAGGACGGACTGCATGTCCCGATATGCGACAGATGCCACACGCTTGGGGAAGTATCGCGTAGGATACATGACAACCCGATGGCCGAGAAACTGAGCAAGATGCTTGGACAGGCCATATACGAAAGGAATAAATGTGCGGAAGGAGCGGCGCTGGATGAAGCAAGGGAATCTTTCAGGAGACGGTATGGGCGAAGCTACTGGTAGGCGTTCTTTCAGGATAGAGGGGACATTCTGCGGAGACAAGACGCTTCCATCCCTCAACCAGTACATCGCGGAGATTGGGACACATCCAAGAAGAGGCGGACAGTACAAAAGGCAGTATGTAATGATCATAACTAGCTGCATACGGCGCGATTTGAAGCGCTGGAAAGCTTCCGGGCCTGTCATCCTTCATTATGTGTTCGCAGAGCCTAAAAAGGGCCAGAAACGCGACAGGATGAACATATTCAGTTTGGCGGACAAGTTCATAGAGGATGCTCTCCGGGACTGTAAGGTGATAGCGGATGATGACCCGGAACATGTAATCAACTGCACGCACGAATTTATCTATACGGACGGCGTTCCGTACATAGCTGTAGAGATAGAGGAGATAAGAAAGGAGGTATAAAAGCAAGCACATGGACTGCATTTATAACACATGTGGATTCTGCTATAAGGAAGATAAAGAGTGCCCATATATTGGGGACGAAGAGAGCTGCGAATATGCAGAGGAAGAATGAGATTGGTAACTGTTGACTTTCATGCTGCTGCATGTATGGATTCATCACAGCCTTGGGCGGCGGGGTGATTCGCCGCCGGAAAGGAGGAGTTTATGAGAATCGGCCAGAGAATCAGATGGACTTCTCAGTCAGGTGGGAGTTTTAAGGAAAAATCAGGGGAGATTATTGCGGAGATTCCGAAAGGGGAGAGCGCAATGGCCCATGTTCCTGGCACAGTAAAGAGAGGACATATTAAATTTGGAGATGTAAGCATAAAAGACCGCGTTTTAGTTGCGGTTCCTTCCGGTAAGGACGGAAATATTACCCATTATTATTGCCCTCTTAAGAGCATGATTCAGAATTGCAGTGATTAATTGATAAGAGAGGTATAACGGTAAAATGGGAAGACCGCCAAAAAAAGGAATTGATTATTCTGGGTGGTCGGTATCAATCTTTGACAATGACACGAAGATTGACAAGCTTCTGGACGCGCAGGGGTGGATAGGGTTTGGAATCTATTTCTACCTCTGCCAGAGGGCTTATGGCGGAGAGGGATATTTCTACAAATGGTGCTATGACGATTGTGCATCCACATCAAGAAAGATGGGCGGCGGCATCGGTGCCGGTACGGTCAAGGAAACCGTGGACTACTGCTTGCAGATTGGTCTTTTCGACAAAGGGCTGTTTGACAGGTGGGAAGTGCTTACCAGTAGAGGTATCCAAAGGAGATATTGGGAAGTCGTCAAGGAGCGGGATGTGCGTTCTGTGATTTCCGACTATTGGCTTTTGCGGGACGAAGAATGCAAAGGTTTAATAAAGATACCGTTAAACCCCGATTTCCCGGAGCGAAACCCCGATTTCCCGGAGCGAAACCCCGATTTCCCGGAGCGAAACCCCGATTTCCCGTCTATAAAGGAAAGTAAAGTAAAGAAAAGTAAAAGAAAGGAGATTCCGTGCGAGGAACGCTTCGATGAATTCTGGGAAGCCTATCCGAACAAGCAGCGCCGCAGCTTGGCAGAAAAAGCGTATTGCGATTTGCTCCTTTCGGGAAAGGCGACAGAAGAAGAGATTGTATCGGCTGCCAGAAACTATGCAGATTATATATGTACCACAGGAGACAAAGCATATTTCCCGAACAACTGGATTGAGAAATGCGTCTTTGAAGACTATCTACCTGGAAGATATCAAAAGCCATACAGGAGGAATCAGGGAAGCAACCGGTTCAACCAGTTTGAGCAGAACAGTTATGACTTTGACCAGTTAGAAAAGGAACTATTGGGGAATTAAGGAGGGACAGCTTTGGCAAGAGTGAGATTTGAAAAAGGCTCAATGGCCTGGAACATGTTCGCTGAATTCTATGTGCTCTGCCAGGACTATTGGGAGCCTGAGGATACTGACCAGTAGTGGGAAGAAGTGATTGAACGGACAGAACAGTTCTCGATAAAGTACGGGAATTCTGTATTTGCAAGAGGGATGGAAATGGCGCTTGTAACAGAAGCGAAAGATAAAGCGGAAAGGAAAAGAAATGGGGGCAACAAATCTTTATGACATAGTCACGAATGACGAATATGAGATGCCGGTAAAGTGCGATTTAAAAGTAAATGAAGCGGCAGAGTTCTTCGGGACAAATGCAAACAACCTCAGGAAAATGGTTCTGCGCCCACTGAAGAAAGCTCCATACAAAGTCGTGGTGTCAGGGAAGGTGGAGCATGATTCCAAAGAATACATGAAGCTGTATGGGCATAGCGAATCCGGAGGAAAAGGGACAGCTGATTATACAAAACAGTACCAGATGGAATGGGATGAAGCGGTAGAAAGGCTGCGGAGCTCCCGCATTGACCTTGGGAGGATAAGGCTTACAGGAGTGGAGAAGACGAGATGTTAGAGGAGATATTGAGAGAGGTTAAAGAGATGAAATATCAGCCCGACGGAGTTGCAGACACGGTGGTAGATGTCATGGCAAGATGTGGGTTCGATATGGCAAAGGAGCAGATGAAAGACATCATCCGCCGACACAGAAATGACGGGTGGATTCCTTGCGAAAATGAACTTCCCGGAGCCTGGGACATAGACCCTGACCTGAATCCGGAAGACATAATATGGCCGGAGTATAACGTGACCATCAGAAATGCTTCCGATGCAACAACGCTGTATTACGACTTCCGGGAAGATACATGGTTTGACGGTAACGGAAATTTATACGATGTAGTGGCATGGAGACCTATACCGCGTGCATATTGTCCGAATCAGAGATACGTAGGAGAAGATTACAAGCAGAGGATAATGGACAGGTTCACGAAAACAGAATGAGGAGGATGGAAATGAGCATTGATTACAGCAAGCTGGAAGAAATTACAGTAAAGAGCCAGGAAGAGTTTGACATGATTCCGGATGATTTCGGTGGAAGAATCTATATCGAGTTTGGAACAGCATGGAGTAAAGCTGTGGTGAGAAAGAGATATCGGAAACGCGTGGTAGCCTGGGAGAACAGCTCTGTGGAAGCCCGGGAGAACAGCTCTGTGGTAGCCTGGGGGAACAGCTCTGTGGTAGCCTGGGGGAACAGCTCTGTGGAAGCCAACGCAAATGCACAGGTAGTAGATCGGATGGAGGGCGGCAAGATTGAGATTACTGGAAATGCCAGAATCGTATACATGCCTAAGACGATTGAAGAGTACTGCGCATTTTACGGAATAAAGCATGACAAGAAGACGGGGACATTCTTCAAAGCGGTTCACAAAGATGAAGATGGAGAGTATTTTTCAGACAGCGATTACGACTTTGTATATAAAATTGGCGAGAAAGCAGTCGCCGACTATCTGGACAGGAATACGTCAGAGGGCTGCAGCCATGGGATACATATCTCATATCTTGCGTGGGTTCTGGACTATGGAGCGGATTGGAAAGATTTAGCAATCCTGGAAGTGGAAGCGGAATTGGACGGAATCGTTCTTCCGGACGGATGTCCTGGAAAGGTACGGTGCGCAGAAGTGACTGTGGTTCGCGAGGTTCCTCTGGAAGAATGCGGGCTGTATGGGAAAATCCTGGCGAAGCGGCGGAAAGAATAATTGCAGATTGCGGAAAGTTTTTGAAAATGAAATAAATTTCAGAAAGGAGCCGGAACCTTCCCGGGAATAAGGCGCGCCGGGTTCCTTTCGAAAAAATGAGTGAGCAATACAGGAGTAGGGTATACACCGATAGACCAGATTATGCAGACTTTGATGCGCCGGAGAAATTCCAAGCGATAATAGGAATCATAATGACGCATCTCCGGCAGCATCCAAGGACCATCTGCTCCTATTCTGGGGGGGCAGACAGTGACATCATGATTGATTTGATTGAAACGGCCCGGAAGATTGCCCCCTCTCTTCCGCGTGTGAAATATGTGTTTTTCAATACTGGACTGGAAATGAAAGCCACCAAAGACCATGTAAAAGTCACTGCGGAGAAATATGGAGTGGAGATTGAGGAACGCCGCCCCAAGATAGGAATCGTCCAAGCGTCAAGAACATACGGGATACCGTTTGTATCAAAGATAATGTCTTCCGGACTGGAAGAATGGCAGAAGAAAGGGGTTCCGCTGTCAATAGCTGATGAATATGAACAAGCGGATGACAAAGCCGCAAAACGGGCGGAATTGAAAGAACGGTATCCAAAATGTGAGAGCCTGATTAATTTCTTGTGCTGTTGCAATTCCTCAGGGGAGCCAAGGCCAAACATCCAGCTAGTAATCAACTCCTCAAAGTACATGAGGGACTTCATAGGGGAGTGTCCACCAGACTTCCGGATCAGCGCGAAATGTTGTGACTACTGTAAGAAGCATGTGGCGCATGAAGCGCAAAAAGGATACGAAATGATTGCAACAGGAGAGCGCAGGGACGAAGGCGGCATGAGGTCGGTACCACGGAAAGATAATACAGCGCTGTGCTTCACGGAAACAAGAAGCGGGCAGTATCGGCTTAGGCCGCTATACTATGTCTCTGACGCTGACAAGGCATGGTACAAGGAACAGTTTGGAATCAGGTATTCCGATGCATATGAAGTCTACGGTCTTACAAGGACAGGGTGCTGTGGATGCCCAATCTCATATAAGGCAGTGGAAGACTTGGATCTGATTCGTCCATACGAGCCAAATGTGGCGAAAGCGGCATGGAACATATTCGGGAAGAGTTATGAGTACCGCAAAAAATATAATGCATACAAGGATGCCAGGATGGCCGAAGAGGAGAAGAAGAAAGCGAATGTAGAAGGCCAGATGGAACTGTTTGATTTTATAGGGGAATAAGAGGGGGAATGAGGTCTTATATGAACAATGTACTCAAATACCCAGGCAGCAAATGGAACATAGCTAGACAGCTAGTGGAACTTATCCCACATCACCACAGTTATGTTGAGCCATACTTCGGGAGCGGGGCGGTGCTGTTTACCAAAGCGCCGTCCGCAATAGAGACGGTCAATGACTTGGACGGAGAGGTAGTCAATCTCTTCCGCTGCATCCAACAGGACAGCGAAAGGCTTGCTAGGCTGGTGATGACCACTCCGTTTTCCCGGGAGGTATATGACAGACAGTTTGAGCCGGACAATTCATATGCAAGCCGGTACCAGCGGGCGGCGGGATTCTTGATACAGTGTTGGCAGGGCCACGGATTTCGGACAATGGGAGCAAAGGTCGGATGGAAGAATGATGTAGTAGGCAGGGAAAGCATGTATGCCTTGTGGAATTGGTACCGCCTGCCAGAATGGATTATGGAGATTGCTGAGAGGCTGCGGAAAGTGCAGATAGAGTGCCGCCCTGCACTGGAAGTGATACAGCGGTTCGATTATGCCAACGTATTTTTGTACATAGATCCTCCGTATATGCCGAGTACCAGAACCGGAAAGCAGTACCGACATGAAATGACAGAAGCGGATCATGAGGAATTGCTGCAGACTATCCTGCAGAGTAAGGCAAAGATATTGATATCAGGGTATGAGTCGGAAATGTACAACGAATACCTGCAGGGATGGCACAAGGAGTGTTTTGCCAGCTGCGCGGAGCATGGAAAGCCGCGGCAGGAGGTCGTCTGGATGAATTATGAGCACCATGCGCAGATGACGCTGGAGGATATGGAGGATATGGAGGTGATGCCGTGAAGGAGACATGGAGGGACATCCCTGGCTATGGAGGGAAGTACCAGGTGGACAAGGAGGGGAACGTGCGCCGCGTGTACGCTTCCGGCGCGACAAGGCCGATGACCCCGTACCACAGGAAGATGAGCGGGAGCCAGCGCCTGGTGGTGAAGCTGGCCAGGGACGGCAGGGAGAAGGAGGAGGTGCTGATGCGGCTGGTGGCCCTGGCGTTCCTGGGGCCGCCGCCCGAAGGGTGCGTCCCGTACCACAGGAACGGCTGCCAGTCGGACAACTACCTGGGCAACATCGCCTACATAGACAGGCGGGAGCTGGGGCGGATGACCGGCGCGAAGTCCAGGCGCAGGCCTGTGGCGAAGATCGACAGGGACGGGTATCTGGTGGAGGTGTACCCTTCCGCGCGGGAGGCCGCAAGGCGGAACTACATGAGCTACCAGACGGTGATGGACCGGTGCAACGGGAAGGTGAAGGGCGCGCTCGCGCCGGACGGATATGCGTATGCGTGGGACGACAGCGAGGCCAGCATAAGGCGTGCCATAAGGAAGATAGGGCAGAAGAAGGAGGAGCAGGGCAATGGGTAGGATGACAGAAAAGGATGCATCCGGCAGATGGCAGGTGAAGGGCCTGCCATGGGAAAGGCTGCAGGAAGGGCAGACAATCACGAGAGAGGCCAGCCAGATCCTGTACGGGTGCCTCTGCAGGCTGAAGGACTATGAGGGCTGCGGCATGGGCCCCTGCCAGCTGGAGGGCTGGCATGAAAGGCTTGAGGACGTGGCAGCATATGTATGCGACAAGCTGTGCCGCCATCCGAGGGAGATAACGGAACAGGAGGAACTCGATGCCGTATGCGAGGGCTGTCCAATCAGCGCATGGGCGGGCGCCCTGATGGACAGCTGAGGAGGTGGACGTATGGAGAAGAGGCCCAGCGAGATATTGACGGAATTCCTGAATTTCCTCGAGACCGCAGAGCGGGAGCATGAATCTGCTTACGCTGCGGTAGGGAAGGAGGACAGCAGGGTGCAGACGTTCCTCCACGACATGGAGTTCGCGCCGGATGGAAAGACGCGGAACAGGATAGCCACCCGCCTGCAGCAGAGCCGGAGGGAAAGGCGCAAGGCGAAGGACAGGGTACAGCTGTACGGGAAGGTGCATGAGTTCTACACGGACAGGCAGAGCCAGAACCTGGTCAAGGCGCTGAGGCGGCTGCAGAACGAGCAGGCCACGGTGGAGAAATACCTGTTCGGGAACCGGGAGTTCAAGAACCGGGTGGACTGAAAAGGAGGGAGGATGTGGAATGATAAGATGCAATAGCCCCTTTGCATATGAGGGAAGATGCGTGGCGGACATGGACTCCCAGCAGTCGCATGGAGGCACGATCTGCTGTAATATGGCAGAGGATTTGAGCTTTGATATAGCATGCATCCTGAAGCAGTGTGAGCATGCGGAAAAGGTGGTGGATGGGAATGAGGCTGATTGATGCAGATGCCTTTAAGACGCTTGTTACAGCTGTGACTATCGCAGATGGGCTCAGCGGTGGATTCCTGAATGAATTCTGTAGGCTTATTGACAGCCAGAAGACTGCTTATGATGTAGGCAAGGTAGCAGGGAAGCTTCGGGAATTGAACGAGAACGAATTTACCTATGAGAGGGTCATGAACATTGTAAAGGCAGGTGGGGTAAATGGGAAGAGTATTGCCGATTCTTTTCAATGGTGATATGGTGCGGGCAATCCTGGATGGTAGGAAGACGGCTACTAGGCGTGCGGTAAAATATAAGTACAGAAATACGGAAATGAAGATGCGCACAGATAAGTACGGAACCCGGCTGATAGAGATTCAAAAAGATATTGAGGGGGAGACGCATGGGAAAAACCCAGATGGTAGCACATGGCGTAAACTGCGCCCATACATAGAAAAGAACCCGCCGTACAAAAAGGGTGATGTCCTGTATGTCCGGGAGACGTGGCATAAATATACAAAAAGGGTCGGCCATGGAGAAAATTGCCGCCTGCAAGAATTTTATGGTTACAAGGCCAGTATCGCGAACTCCGAAGATGCAAGTGAAAAATGGCATCCGTCCATCCACATGCCGAAGCAGGCAGCCCGCATCTGGCTCAAGGTCACGGGCGTGAGGGCGGAGCGGCTGCACGACATAAGTCCTGAGAATTTAAGAAAAGAGGGTATGAAACTGGATGTACTTCCAGAAGAGTGTGAAAGCCAATATGATAAATTTGGTGCAATCTATTTTTGTCAGGAGGCTAGGGCAGATTTCTCAAAGTTGTGGAATTCCACCATTAAGAAGCAGGATCTTGATAGGTACGGCTGGAAAGCCAATCCCTGGGTATGGGTGATAGAGTTCGAGCGGTGCGGGAAGCCAGAGCTGTGTATCCTGAACGGTATAGAGCCAGCAAGCGGTAACCGCCCATGCATCGGAAACCAAAAGTCGAAAGAGGATGATGAGCCATGTGAGATGTGCAAGGGATGTGAGCGGTGCGACGGCGAGGAACCGGAAAGCGAGGAAAGATGATAAGGAAAATCAAATTACATACAGGAGCATATGCGGAAGTTGATGATACAAAGCAAAAGGTCATGACGCAGAGCGAATGGATGGAGGAGGGAAAGCACAGGTTTGGAAAGGATTACATGGAGTGGAAATTTCAATGCCCTATGTGCGGGCATGTCGCATCGATTCGAGAATTTAAAGATGCAGGGGCAGATAGTCCGAACTGCGCATATCAGGAATGCATCGGGCGGTATACCGGAAAGGGCTCTCCAAAGAAAGGCGACTCAAGTGGATGCAATTGGGCAGCATATGGATTTTTGGGAATCCCTAACGGAAAAGGAGTGATTGTTGTTTCTGATGATGACGGAATTGGAACAGAATGCTTTGGTTTTGCAGAAAGCGAGGTGTAAGTATGGGGAACCCGGCAAATGGGATAAAAGATGCAATGTGGCATTTCCTTATGGACGGAGGACAGAAGGAGAACATCCCGGAGCTTAAGGAATCGGTATATCGGCTCATCCAGATGACGACACAGAAGACCGCAGGGCAGGCGCAATATGCTAAGGCCACCCATATATCATGGGAGACGCTGGACATGGAGATTATGCGGATTGTGGTTGAGGCGACGGCGCTTGTGCTGTCTGGGAGATTGGATGAACTGGAGGAGGGATAGGATGAAAGCGATACTGGTGATGGAGATGCCCAAGAGCTGCGACAAATGTCCGTTATTTTCCGGACATTATTCCGACATGGCATGCAGGGGCAATGGAGGAACAATAGATTATCCATATCCTGATGATAAGGTGCAGGACTGGTGTCCGCTGGTGCCGATGCCGGAACGGAAGGAGGAAAGATGTGGATTGTGCGAAAAGGACGTTTCCAGAAACTCAAAGAGAGGTGGGGAGAAGACGGATATGTTCGCAGCCGGATTCAATGCCTGCCTGGATGCGATAGAGGGGAGGGAAGAGGATGGATGACATAGCCGACATGGAGCATTGCAGCATCATAGATGCTATATGCCCTTACGAGCATGGATGCGCCTTGTGCCGCCTGCATAATGACTACGAGGATGCAAGGGAAAAGGCGCGTAGGATTGAGGAGGAGATAGAATTAGGGAAATGTAATACCTGATAGGAGAGGTATGATATAGAAAATTGAGAGGGATAACGAAGTGAAGAAAAGAATTTTAAGTGCGATATTGGCTATGGCGATATGTCTATCTGGGTGCGCCAAAGTAGAAAGCGAAAGAAAGAATGATACATCAATGTTTGTTTGCGTAGAGGATTCTGGACATTGGGAAATTGTTTATCACAAAGAAACAAAAGTAATGTATGTGGTTAGCGCTGGTTATTACAATATGGGAACATTCACCCTACTTGTAGATGAAGACGGAAAACCTATGTTATGGGAGAAATGATTTTGACAGAAAAGCTATATAAAAATGGTGTTTCCTGTGGGTGGAATGTCCGCCTGGATATGATAGAAGGGAGTGAAGTTGCACCGGTGCAACCTGAAGGAAAGCAGCATGGCAGCAGGCATAGAAAAGAAGGAGCGTGATGGGACAAGTGACAAGGGAGCAGCTGGAATCATACAGGAGCATGAAGCGTGAAATGCTGGAACTGAAATATAAGCTGTCCCACCTGGGAGAGGGCGACTCCATGCTCGGCAGCTCTGTCATAAAGGACTATAGGAAAGGCTACCCGGTGCCGCAGGCAGTGGTAGGTGTGGACTGGGAAAGGTATGAATGGCAGAAAGAGCATTGCGAGAAAAGGATCCAGGAGCTGAGGAAAGAATGCGATGCCATAGAGAGATATGTGGAAGAAGAGATAAAGGACAGCCTCACAAGGAGGATATTCCGGATGTATTTTCTGGAAGGAAGGACGCAGAAAGAGATTGCCGGCCTCGTGCATATGGACAGGAGCACGGTCAGCAGGAAGCTGAATGCCCCGGCCAGGTAAGGAGCCGGGGCATCTGCCTATCCAACGTTGAGCCGTTCCTTCAGCGCGTCCTGCAGCACACGGGAAAGGCTCAGGCCGGATTCGGCCACCATGTCATCCATCCATTTCGGTATGCTCACAGTGCGCTTCACAGCATGGCCGTCTTTGATGTCGGCGCGTATCAGATTGGCAAATTCACCTGGTGCGGCTTCGAGGCTGTCCAGGCTGCTGGCCGGAGGGATCTCCTGTTTCCTGTCCGTAAGATACTCGATCCACTGAGTCAATGCCGACTGTGCCATATACATGGCATTCCCCAAGGACTTGCCCTCGCTGATGCAGCCAGGCAGGTCGGGATAAGTGATGGTGAAAGAGCCGTCCTCATTTGGATGGAAGATAGCCGGATATACATATTCTGCCATGATTTGGAACCTCCTTTATCTTGATATGGCAGCAGGGGCTTATCTCAGCCCTGCCACCTTGAGAATGGATTTTGCGGTGTTCTCGTTTATTTCCCGGTGTCTTGGGACTTGCACCGGACGGCTGCCGTCTTTCTCGTAAATGGTATGCCCGCCGTCATCGCGGTCTGCTCTGTATCCGGCAGCTTCCAATTGTTTTATTAAGTCCCTGCGCTTCACCTGACCACCTCCTCCATGGTTCTATTATATTACGTAAATTACATAATGTCAATAGAAATTACGTAATTTAAGTAAAAATGTATTGTGAATAAAGAGATGAAATGCAGGAAGTTTATACTTTTTTAATAAACTTGCACACAATTCACACAATGCACATGTATAATAATACTTGAAGAGGTAGGCGGAAACGACATAGCTTCTTTCACGTTGTAAGGGCACGGCAGCAGCCGTGTCCTTTTGCGTGGGAAGCTTTCCATGGCAGCAGTGCTGGAGGGAGACGGGATGGCACAGGAATGGGCGAAGGCGTTCTACAGATCAAAACGGTGGCTGAGGTGCAGGGACGCATACATAAAGGACAGGATCCTGGCAGACGGCGGGCTGTGCGAGGAATGCCATGACAGGCCCGGATACATCGTGCACCACAGGGAACCGCTCACCCAGGAGACCATAACGAACCCTGAGATATCCCTGAACCATAGGAACCTGGAGTATGTCTGCAAAGACTGCCATGACAGGTTCGAGGGCCATGGGATAGGCGGGGGCAGCAGGCCTTTGTGCAGGTTCGATGCAGACGGCCAGCCAATATCGATGAGGGAGGTGGACAGGAATGGAAGAATACATTAAATGCTGCGAAGGGATTTCTATCGGGGGAGAGACTGCGATGGTCATCGGGGAAGGGACTGTCGTCATCAGGCTCAACCAGTCCTGCAGGAAAGAAGACCTGGAAGCGATGGAAAAGTATCTGGCAGATAAGCTTGGCCGCAAGGTGATTCTGCTTGACACAAGGTTCGGCGAGATCCTGACACTCCCCCCTGAAAAAGATTCCGGGGGCGCTCCCAGGAGACCGTAGGGGTGGCTTTCCTTTGATACACAGGTCGCGCATAAAGGGGGTGTGGTATATGGGCGCACATACAAAGGAATCCGGACTGCCGGATGACGCTGGATATCTTGACAGAGTCAAGCGGATAAAGAAAGAGGAAGCCCGGATAAAGAAGCTTTTCGGGAAGATTGACGGGGACAGGAAGAAGCTGGTGCTGACCACCATCGCGGATGTCGCGTTCATGACCGTCACGATGCAGGACCTGCGGGAAGTCATCAACAGGGAGGGCACAACGGCCGTCTATAAGAACGGCGAGAACCAATACGGGATCAAGCAGAGCCCAGAGTCCCAGACATACCTGCAGCTGTCCCAGAAGCTGACCCAGGCCATGAAGATCCTGGTGGACTGCATGCCGAAGCCGCAGAGGCCGGAGGAGCCAGGGGACGGGTTTGAGGACTTCGTGGAAGGCAGGGAGGACGTATGAGGAGGATGTCGTACCCGCCGGACTACAATCCGGTCCTGGAATATTGGGAAGCGATTGAAAGTGGGAAAGAAGCCGTCAGCAACAAGGTCAGGCGCTGGTACAGGTACCTGGCATCCCTGATCGGGCAGCCAGGGGAATATTTCTACTCTGCCAAGAGGGCGAACCATGTGATCGAGTTCGCGGAGAACTACTGCAGGCTGTCGAAAGGCACTGGAGCCGGAGGGCCGGTGCGGCTGGAGCTCTGGGAGAAGGCCCACCTTGCCGCCATCTTCGGGTTCATCGACATCAACGGCAACCGGATGTGCCGGGAGGCCGTCCTCATCGTGGGGAAGAAGAACGGGAAGTCCCTGCTGGCGTCCATAGTCGGGCTGTACATGCTCCTTGGCGATGGGGAGCCCGGTCCGGAAGTATATGCGGTGGCCACCAAGAAGGACCAGGCGAAGATCATCTGGACGGAATCGAAGCGGATGGTCAGGAAGTCCAAGGCGCTGCTCAAGAGGGTCAAGCCCCTGGTGGCGGAGCTCTCCAGCGAGCTGTACAACGACGGTTCGTTCAAGCCTCTGGCATCCGACAGCGACACGCTGGACGGCCTGAACATCCATTGCGGCCTGATGGATGAGATACATCAGTGGAAGGACGGGCGGAAGCTGTACGACATCATAGCGGACGGGGTCACCGCCAGGGAGCAACCGCTGATCTATATCACTTCCACTGCCGGGACCATCCGGGAGGACATCTACGACCAGAAATATGAGGAGTCGGAAAGGGTCATCAATGGCCTGTTCGATGATGACGGATACAAGGACATCCATTTCTTCCCGTTCATCTACGAGCTGGATGAGCGTAAGGAATGGACTAATCCTAAGTGCTGGAAGAAAGCGAACCCTGGGCTTGGGACAATCAAGAACCTGGAAGCCCTTGCGGAAAAGGTGCGCAAGGCCATCGAGAACCCGAGCCTGGTCAAGAACCTGGTATGCAAGGAGTTCAACATCCGGGAGACATCCACGGAGGCCTGGCTGACGTTCGAGCAGATTGACAACCAGGAGATGTTCGACATCGGCAGCCTGAAGCCAAGGTATGGGATAGGCGGGTGTGATCTGTCCAGCACTACAGATTTGACCTGCGCGACGGTCATCTTCATGGTGCCGGACGATGAGAACATCTACGTGAAGCAGATGTACTGGATTCCGGAGGACCTGCTTGAAGCCAGGGTGAGGGAGGACAAAATCCCCTATGACATCTGGCGGGACAAAGGCCTCCTGCGGACATGCCCCGGGAACCGGATGCATTATAAGTATGTGGTGGACTGGTACCGTGAGGTGCAGGAGCAGGATGACATCTACCTGTTCAAGTGCGGCGTGGATGGATGGAGCGCGACTTATTTCGTGGAGGAGATGCGGAACGTGTTCGGGACATCCGTGATAGACCTGGTCTTCCAGGGAAAGAAGACTCTGTCCGGCCCTATGAAGTCCCTTGGAGCGGATTTGACGAAGAAGAAAATCGTCTACAATAACAATCCGATCCTGAAATGGTGCCTCTGCAATACGACTGTAGACGTAGACCGGAACGATAATATCCAGCCAGCCAAAGGGAAGCAGGGGGCAACGCGCCGCATCGATGGGATGGCCAGCCTCCTGGATGCATATGTGGAGCTGGAGAACCATCTGGAGGAGTATCTGAGCATAGTGGCATAGGAGGTGGCTGAAGTGTGGCCTTTCAGAAAGCGGAGAGCCATAAGGAACGAAAAGACAGAAAAGGATGTGATGCAGATGGTCACCACTTATGGGGAGCATTACTATTCCTGGAACGGGAAGCTCTATGACAGCGATATCGTCAGGTCATGTATCCGCCCGAAGGTGAAGGCCGCCGGGAAGTTGGTAGGGAAGCATATCCGGGCAGATGGCAGTTCGCTGAAAGTGAACCCGGATGCCAATATCCGCTTCCTGCTGTCGGAGCCGAACCCATTCATGACAGGGCAGCAGTTCCAGGAGAAGGTGGCCACACAGCTCTGCCTGAACAACAATGCATTTATCCTGATTGTCAGGGACATAAATGGGAAGCCCATGCAGCTGTACCCGATTCCTTGCGTGATGTGCGAGACGAAGTACATAGGCGATGAGCTGCATCTGAAGTTCCAGTACCGCAACGGGAAGACGGGGGCATTCCCGTATGAGCAGATCATCCATCTGCGGCAGGACTTCAACGAGCATGACATCTTCGGCGAGAGTCCGGCACCAGCGCTGGCGTCCATGATGGAGGTCATAGGAACCATTGACCAGGGCATCGTCAAGGCCATCAGGAACAGCGGCATCGTCCGGTGGCTGCTGACGTTCACCAGCGCCATGCGCCCAGAGGACATCAAGAAGAACGTGAAGGAGTTCGTGGACAACTACCTCAGCGTGGAGAGCGACACCTTTGGTGCTGCTGGCGTGGACTCCAAGGCAACGGCGACGAGGATAGAGCCGAAGGACTATGTGCCGAATGCCCTGCAGACCAAGGAGACGATAAATCGCATCTATTCGTTCTTCAACAGCAATGAAAAAATTATACAGTCAAGGTGGACTGAGGATGAATGGAACGCCTATTACGAGGCGGAGGTGGAACCGCTGGCCGTGCAGATGGGGGAGGCCTATTCCGTCAGGCTCTTCTCCCGGAGGGAAAGGGGCTGCGGGAACCGGATTGCATTCGAGGCCAGCAACCTGCAGTGCGCGAGCCTCAGCTCCAAGCTTGCCATGCAGGCCATGGTGGACCGCGGGGCCATGACACCGAACGAGTGGAGGGCCGTGCTCAACATGGTGCCGCTCCCAGGCGGGGATGAGCCGATTAGGCGGCTTGATACCCAGGTGGTCGACATGGCGCAGAAGATGCTCAGCATGGAAGGGAGCATGGATGCTGGCAAGTTCACGGCGATGGCGGGTGTGCTTGTGGCGCTGTTGGAATATTCCGGGCAGCAGAATACAGCATTGCTTGAAGTTTTGGAAAGGAGCGGAGATGAAGCACAGAATCAATATCAGGGGCGTGATGGTCCCGAATGACTACAAATGGTATTACGACTTCTTCGGCGAGGACTGCACCTGCCCGAGGGACGTGCAGCAGGTCATGGATGCCTTTGTGGATGGGGATGAGGTTGAGGTCTATATCAATTCTCCTGGCGGCGTCATAGACGTCGGGTCGGAGATCTACACGCTGCTGAAGGGCAGGAAGGACGATGTGAGGATCTACATCACCGGGGAAGCCTGCAGCGCGGCCAGCGTGGCCGCCATGGCCGCATATTGCGAGATGTCCCCCACGGCTTTGATGATGGTCCACTGCGTGTCCACTTATACGGAGGGGAACCACAGCGACCTGGAGCATACGGCGGAGGTGCTGCGGACGGCTGACAGGGCCCTGTGCAGCGCCTACGTGGACAAGAGCGGGATGACGGAAGAGGAAGCCCTGCAGATGATGGAGCACACCACATGGCTCACGGCAGAGCAGGCGCTGGAGCGGGGGCTGATAGATAAGGTCATGTTCCGGGATGAAGCCGCGGCACCGCTGGTGGCAGGCCCGCTGTTCTCCCTTCCTACGAGGGAGCAGATGGAGAAGGCGGAAAAGGCGATGAAGGAAAGGCCAGGGGAGCCTGGAGGACATCAGGAGGCCCGGGCAAGGCTGGACTTATTGAGATTGAGAGGAGAGACGGCATGAACAGGAAACAGTACGAAGCGATGCGGAGGAAGCTGATGGACGAAGCCCAGGGGCTCCTGGACGCCGGGAAGGTCGGCGAAGCGAACGCGAAGATGGAAGAGGTCAGGAAGCTGGATGAACAGTGGGACTCAGTGGCCCAGGCAGCGGCGAACCTGGCGGCGCTTGGCGGCATCCAGGCGGCGGGGAACCCTTTAGGGGCCATGGAAGATGCCTTTGGAGGGGAAGAGGGCCCCGGCGATGACGGCCCGAAGGTGAAGGCCTGGAAGTCGGAAGAGTATAGGAGCGCATGGGCGAAGCATCTTATGGGCAAGCCCATGAGCGACAGCGAAAAGGAAAGCTTCCTGCTGGTCAACGAGGCCTATACCCATACCACGAAGAACACCAGCATCGTGATCCCGGAGACCGTCAGCAAAGGCATCTGGGAGATGGCGGGGGAATACTACCCTTATTTTGCGGACGTGACGAAGACCTATGTCAACGGCCTGCTCACCATGATCCAGGAGGACACCTCTTCGGACGCGGCATGGTACGAGGAGGGGACGAAGACGGAGGACGGGAAGGAGACATTCAAGGAGTATACCCTTGGCGGATGCGAGCTGTCCAGGGCAATCACTGTATCCTGGAAGCTGCGGGAGATGGCGATTGAGGACTTCATCCCTTACATCCAGAGGAAGATGGCCAAGAAGATGGGGGCGGCTGCGGGATATGGCGTCACCCATGGGGCCGGGGAGAAGGCAGCATCCGGCAAGCCGGAGCCCATGGGTACGGTCACGGCGCTGGAAGCGGAAGAGGGCACCCCGCAGGTCGTGGAATATGCCAAGGGCGCTGTGCCCAAGTATGACGACATCGTGAATGCCAGGTCCAAGGTGAAGTCGGGCTATGGCGCAGGGCTGGCGATCTACGCGAACTCGCATACCATCTGGAACAGGATCGCCATGGTCCAGGACCAGAACAAGCGCCCCCTGTTCGTGCCGGACGTGACCAGCCAGGGGCAGTTCCGTATCCTCGGCATCCCGGTCAAGGAGGACGACTCCATGAAGGACGGTGAGATCCTGTTCTCCAACACGGCTGACGGGTACCATCTGAACGTCAACAAGGAGGTCAGCATGATGACGGAGGACCATGTGAAGGAGCGCACCACGGACTATGTGGGGTATGGGATCATGGACGGGAACGTGGTGACCACCAAAGCGCACGCATTGCTGAAGGAGGCGGCTGCCGGGGGCTGAGCGGATGCCGCCCATGGACGGAGGTGCAGGCCATGATAACGGCTGAACAGGTAAGGAAGAAGATGCGCATCAGCCATTCCCGCATGGACGACGACATCGCGGACAACATCGAGGCCGCCCGGCTGGACATGTGCCGGGTTGGCATCGGCCCTGGGGCGGACGATGCCCTGGTGGACAAGGCGGTGGAGCTGTACTGCAAGGCGCAGTTCGACTATCTGGGCAAAGGGGAGCAGTTCCAGGGGCATTATGAGAGTCTGCGGGATGCCATGAGCATGGCCGCGGAGTACCGGGGGGATGCAGATGCGGGATGAAGTGATATATTTCGCGGATATGGTGCCGGATGCGTCAGGGGGAAAGGACCCCTATGGGGATCCGGCCATGGAGCTGAAGCTGTCGGATGCGGTGTTCGCGGAGCTGAAGTCCATCGGCCAGAGCGAGTTCTACCAGGCGCAGACGGCAGGCAAGAAGCCGGAGGTCAAGTTCAAGCTGACCGACTATATGGACTACCAGGGGCAGAGGTACCTGATCCATGAGGGAATCCGGTACACCGTCCTGAGGACGTACCGTACCGCTGGCAACGAGCTGGAGATAACATGCTATGGAGGTGTGAGGGATGCCGATTCCGCCATCAGTGACTAGGACAGTCAAGGGGAATGTCACAATAGTGTCAAGCGTGGACAGATGCGCCTATACCTTGCGCGAGCTTACGATAGCAGCGCTCCGGGATGTAGGGAAATATGTCTGCATCACATGCAACAGGTCCGCACAGAAGCTGTACCACGGCAGCATGCAGCATTCGAAACGGGTCAGGGGACTCAAGAAGACGTTCCAATATTGGGTGCGCAAAAAGGAATGTGACTTGCAGGTAGGGATTGCGCACGATTCTTGGTATGGAATCCAACAGGAGCTCGGAACCTCGGGGAACAGGAACCGGGGGCCGAGCAGCATGAAGAGACATGGCATACTGACGAATTCCGTGCATGACAATATTCCTGAAATCATAAAGATTGAGAGCCAGTATCTATCCGCTCTGGAGGATGAGGCAAGGGCACTGGCGCTGATTTCAGGAAGAGAGCAAGGCGGTGAGGACTGATGGGGAGCCTGGAGAAGGCGCTGGAGGAGCTGACCGGGGCATATCACGAGGAGGCTCCGGGGGATGCGGCATATCCATACATGGTCTTCTCTGCCAGGAGGCTGACGGAGGATGCCGGGCGGCAGACATATGCGCTGGAAGTCAGCGCATGGGACCAGCATCCATACTATTCCCGGGCGGAAAGCATGATGGATGCACTGGAGCGGAAGTTGCACCGGTGCAACCATATGGCGGAAGGGCGCCTGATAAGGATTTTCAAAGGGGCACGCCAGAACGTACCGGATCCGGATAAGACGATGAAGAGGGTGCGGGAGCAGTTCGAGATGCATGTCTATGAGATGGAGGGTTGAAATGGGAAAAGGAAAGAAGAGGTCGTATTCCGGCTACACGAAGAAGACGGTGGAGAACCTGTTGCTGGATGCAGGGGCGTTCTTCAGGGACTTCACATACGAGGAGGGCGGGACGTCCAATGACACGTTCGATTCTGCCGTAAAGGCGGGAAAGCTGATCGGGGCGACCAAGGGAGGCGGGGAGTTCTCCGCTGTGGCCGCAATCAGGCAGATCGAGGTGGACGGCGTGAAAGGGCGGGCGAAGGGCCTGGAGGTCATCGACTCCTGGGACGTGTACCTGAAGGCCACGGTGCTGGAGACCACAGCGGAGTCCATCAGGGCGGCGCTGGGGGCCGCTACCGTGGACACAGAATCCGATGAAGGCTATGACGTAATCACGGGGAACGCAGCCATAGGCCTGGAGGACTACCTGGACAACGTGACATGGGTCGGCACGCTGAGCGGCAGCAGCGATCCGGTCATCATCCAGGTCTTCAATGGGCTGAACACGGAGGGGCTGAAGCTGACCGTGCAGAACAAGAACGAGGCCACCATACCGATGACATTCTATGGGCATTACACGGACGATGACCTGGACAGCCCGCCGTTCAAGGTGCTGTACCCGAAGAAGCCCCAGGGAGGGCAGGCCGGTGAGGGCGGCGGAGGAACCGTGGAAGGAGGTGCCGGGGCTTGAGGAAGATAAACACAGGGGACGTGTTCAAGATGGCGCGCCTGCTGAAGGACGCGAACGTGATGGATGCGGCCAAGGATGCCTATAAGGCTGCCAAAAAGGTGGACGGGGCCAAGGATGCCGATGTGGAAGGCGCTGACAAAGGAAGCATATGGGTGGACGCAGCCATGAAGGTGCTGGCCTCCTGCACCAGCCAGAAGGCTGAGGAACAGTTCTATGACCTGATGGCCGGCATCTGCGATAACAAGCCAGAGGACATCAGGAACCGCCAGCTGGACGGACTCGTAGAGGACATCAGGCGGATATGTGAGGAGAACAATGTGGCAAATTTTTTGCGTTCGGCGTCCGATTTTGCCGAGAAGCTGTAAGGCTGGAGGATCTGGTGTACCGGCGGTATGGAGGCGGCGCGGCTGACGTGCTGGCCATGCCGTTCGAGGCCGGCTGCGAGCTGGTATGCCATGCATCGGATGCCGAAGAGGAGGACAGGCTCTTCCTGCGGTGGGCCGTCATGTACCAGTCGAGCATGGGGTTCGAGGAGTTCAAGGAGGAGCTCGACGCAGGACATGGCCCACAGGAGGCTGGGGACATGCGGTCTGCAGCGGAGATCCTGGAAGGCGTGAAAGGGATAATCGGGTGAGGTAGATGGAGCTTTTCAGACTGTTCGGATCGATCTTCATAGATACGGATGCCGCAGAGAAGAGCATGCAGAAGGTGGAGCAGGCTGCGGAAAAGCTGGGCTCGAAGCTGGAGAAGTATGGAAACGGCATCTCCGACATGGGCGGGAAGCTGACGAAGACGGTCACGGCGGGCGTGACGGCCCTCGGCACCGCCTCGGTAGTGTCCGCATCGTCTTTCGAGGATGCAATGGCGAAGGTCTCCACGATCGCCGACGAATCCGAGATGTCCATGGACGACATGCGGGCCGCGATACTCGGACTGTCCGACCAGACGGGCATCAGCGCCGTGGCGATAGCGGAGGATGTCTACAATGCCATATCCGCAGGGCAGAAGACAGCGGATGCAGTCAATTTCGTCAGCAATTCCACGAAGCTGGCACGGGCCGGATTCGCCGAGACAGGCCAGTCGCTGGACGTGCTCACCACCATCATGAACGCCTATGGCATGGAGGCCGGGGAGGTGACCAGGGTCTCGGACGTCCTGATACAGACGCAGAACCTCGGGAAGACGACAGTGGCGGAGCTGTCTTCATCCATGGGCAAGGTGATACCTACGGCAAAGGCACAGGGCGTGGAGCTGGAGACGCTTTGTGGCGCCTATGCGGTCATGACCTCGAACGGCATCGCCACGGCAGAGACCACTACATACCTGAACAGCATGCTCAACGAGCTAGGGAAGCAGGGCTCTTCCGCAGCGGACGCATTCGCCAAGGGCACAGAGCATATCAAAGAAGGCGGCCTGACCATGTCAGAGGCTATGGAGAGGGGCTGGGAACTGACGGACGTCCTGAGCATTCTGGACGAACAGGCGTACATGAGCGGGACGAGCATATCGAACATGTTCGGGAGCGCGGAAGCCGGAAAGGCAGCGGCTGTCCTGTGGGACAATGCACAGAAGCTCAACGGCGCTATAGGGGAGATGGGCGCGAGCGCAGGCTCCACCGAAGAGGCGTTCGGGAAGCTTGAGACGACCTCATTCAAGGCACAGAAGGCCATAAACGAAGCGAAGAACGTGTTGGTCGATCTGGGAGGGGCTGTCATCGAGATGCTGGTGCCCTATCTGGAAAAAGGCGCGGAGAAGGTGCACGAGTTCGCGGAATGGTTCAAAGGGCTGGATGACGGCACGAAAGAGCTCATTGTAAAGATTGGCCTGCTGGCGGCAGCTGTCGGCCCACTGCTGTCGGTTTTTGGCAAAGGCGTCTCCGTGATAGGGAACGTGATATCTATCGGGGGCAAGCTGTCAGGAGGGATTAGCGGGATCATAAAGATAGGCGGAGGCCTGGCCGCAGGGGCGGCGAAAGTGATAGGGCTGTTCAGCGGGGCGGCATCCTTCATCGGGACAACGCTGGTCCCGGCCATAGCTTCGATTGGGGCGCCTGTGCTGGCTGTGATAGGCGTGGTCACTGCCCTGGTGGCTGCAGGCGTGGCGCTGTACAAGAACTGGGACGAGATATGCGAATGGGCAGGGAAGGCCTGGAGCGCGGTCAAGGATACGATTGGCGTCGCGATTGATGGCATCAAGGGATTCTTCTCTGACCTGAAGGAAAAGGCTTCGGCCAAATTCCATGAGCTGACGGAAAATGTCGGCAGCAAGGCGGAGGAGCTGAAGGAGAAGGTGACGGGCAAGATCTCGGAGATGAAGGAGAAGGCGGTCGACAAGTTCGAGGAGCTGAAGGAGAAGGCCTCGGAGAGGATAGCATCCATGAAGGAGAAGGCGGTCAATGGGTTCGAGGAGCTGAAAGAGAAAGCCGTGGAGAAGGTCTCAGCCTTGAAAGAAAAGGCGGCCAGTAAGTTCGAGGAACTGAAAGAGAAGGCTTCTGAGAAGGTATCTTCCCTGAAAGAGAAGGCGGTCAGTAGGTTCGAGGAGCTGAAGGAGCAGGCTTCTGAGAAGGTCTCGGCCTTGAAGGAAAAGGCGGTCAGTAGGTTCGAGGAGCTGAAAGAGAAAGCCGGGGAGAAGGTGGCATCCCTGAAAGAGAAGGCGGTCAGCGGGTTCGAGGAGCTGAACACGAAGGCCGCCCTGAAGGTGGGAGAGCTGGCGAAGGCCACGGTGTCGAAGTTCGAGGAGATGAAGTCGGGTGCCCTGGAGCGGTTCGAGCATCTGAAGTCAGGGATATCGGACAAGCTGGAGGCGGTGAAGGGGTTCGTGTCCAATGCCGTGCAGCGGCTCAAGGGCTTCTTCGACTTCGAGTGGAAGCTGCCGAAGATAAAGCTGCCCCACTTCAGCATCGAGGGCGAGTTCTCCCTGAGCCCGCCCTCCATCCCGCACATCGGGGTGGACTGGTACGCGAAGGCCATGGACGTGCCCATGGTCATGGACAGGCCCACCGCGTTCGGGATCAGCCGCTCTGGCCAGCTCATGGCCGGAGGGGAGGCGGGGAGCGAGGTGGTGTCCGGCACGGAGACGCTGATGAGGATGATCTCGGAAGCCGTGGCAGAGAACAATGAACAGCTGTACGGGATCCTCGACAGGCTGTACGGGCTGCTGTCCAGGTACCTGCCGGCATGCGCCCAGAAGCAGCTGGTGCTGGACACTGGTGCCCTGGTGGGGGAGCTGGCAGGGCCTATGGATGAGGAGCTCGGATGGAGGGCCCATATGAGGGGGAGGCGCAACTGATGCATGGAGCAGTGTTCGGCGACAGGTATTCCAGGGAAGACTATGGGGCCATCATGAACTATGCCAGGGTGGCCCCGGCTGCCGTCAAGGAGAACTACGTGGACATCGCCGGCGGCGATTCCGCCATAGACCTGACGGAAGCAGTAGGCGGCGTGGCCTATGAGGACGGCAGCATAGAGTTCAAGTTCACGCTGTTCTCGGCCGAGACCGCGGGGCGCATGAGGAACGACCTGCATGGGAGGCGGATGGACATCGTGCTGGAGAGGGAGCCGGAGTTCTCCTACGACGGCAGGCTCTCCTGCACGAAGGAGGAGCGCAGCGGAAGGCTCCATGAGCTGTACTTCACGGCGCGGGTACGCCCTTATAAATATGAAAGGTCGGAGAGCGTCCAGGTGGAGGCGGTCTCCGGGAAGGAGAAGGAGGTGCTGCTGCAGAATGACAGGATGCCTTCCATGCCCAGGATCCAGGTGGAGGGGGACGTCTGCCTGGCCTATGGCGGCATACGGTACAGGATGGGGCCCGGCACGTACCAGATGCCGGAGGTGACGCTGCAGGAAGGGCTGAACCGCATCCGCCTGTCCGGGAACGGGAAGGTCCGGTTCACCTACAGGAAGGGGAGGCTGATATGATCATCATAAAGAGCGGGGAGGACGTGATCTACCATCCCCAGCACCCGCAGCTGAAGCTGGTGGGCCCGAGGCTCACCCTGGAGGACAGCGCGGCGGGGAGCCTGACGTTCAAGGTGTACGGGGACAACATGAACCAGGGGAGCATCAGGAAGCTGTTCCCTTTGATAACCGTGTACAGGGACGGCGCCGCCATCTTCAAGGGGCGTGCGATCAAGGACACGAGGGACTTCCATAACGGCAGGACGGTGGAGGTGGAGGGGCACCTGGCGCTCTTCAACGATTCGTGCCTGGAGCCGTTCTCCTTCCAGGGGAGCCCGGAGGGGCTGTTCCGGATGATAGTGGAGAACCACAACGCGCAGGTCATGCCCTGGCAGCGGTTCAAGGTGGGCACCGTCACCGTCAGGGACAGCAACGACTACATCGTGCGCAGCAGCGAGGGGATGCTGGACACCTGGACCGCGCTGAAGGAGAAGTGCTTCAGGTCCAGCCTTGGCGGGCATATCAGGGTGCGCTACGAGGCGGACGGCGACTACGTGGACTGGCTGGAGGACTATGGCAAGGTGTCCTCCCAGAGCATCGGCTTCGCGAGGAACATCATCAGCCTGTCCCAGGAGACGGACGCTTCGGAGACATATACCGCCATCCGGCCCGTGGGGGCGGAAGTGGACGGGAGGAAGGTGGACATCTCCTCCGTGAACGGCGGGCGGACGTACCTGGTCAATGAGGAGAAGGCCGCGGAATACGGCGTCATCTTCGCCCCGGAGGAGGAGTCCACTTGGGAGGACGTGACGCTGCCGGAGAACCTTCTGAAGAAGGCACAGGAGCGGCTGTACGGCTCCATGGCGGCGCTGAGCGAGTCCTATGAAATAAAGGCGGTGGACCTGAACCTGACTGACCCGGAGATAGAGGCGCTGGACATCTGCGAGTACGTGCCGGTCTCCAGCAGGCCCCATGGGATCGAGGGGAGCTACCTGCTCACGAAGGCGGACATCCACATCGACTCCCCCCAGGACTCGGTGTACCATCTGGGGGCCAGTAGGAGGGTGCTGAGCGGCATGGAGCCCGGCAACGGGAGCGGCCAGCAGGAAGCAGTGCCACAGAAGGTCAGCGCCCTGGAGAACGACGCCGGGTACATCTCGGAGGAGAAGGCAGTGGAGCTGCTGGCGGAGTACCCCAAGGAGGAGCGGGTCGGGGAGATCGTGAGGGAGGCGGTGGCGCTGGTGCCCCCCGGGAAGGACGGCGTCTCGCCGGCCATATCGGAGAATGAGGGGAACACGGACAGCGACTACCGGCTGGACATCGTGACGGCAGACGGGTCGTTCACCACGCCGAACCTGAAAGGCCCAAAAGGGGATCCTGGGGAAGAATCTGGCGGCCTGGGACTGTACGGTTTCGAGATAAGGGACGACGGCCACCTGTATCTTCTGTCTGAGAGCACGCCCGCTCCTGATAATTTCGCAATCAATGCAGATGGGCATTTAATCTATGCTTTTTAGGAGGTTCTGATATGGCAGAGCTTGATCTGGGGAAAGTGGTGGGCCCGCAGGGAATACCGGGTGCAAAAGGGGCCCCAGGGACATCGTTTTGGATATTTACGACCAATTATTCTGCTGGGCAGGAGACCTGGAACACATGGTCCGAGCCCGGACATCGGGCTTCATGGACAGTGAACGAGAGCACGGCCGATGTGGGGGCCGGTGACTCGGTCATGTACCAAGGGGCCAACTCTAGCAAGAACGGACATGTCTTTGTCCTGGCTACAGTGGTGTCCGTGGCTGGCCAGGAGATTACTTCCATTTCAAAAGGAATGGTTGAAAAGGGGGAACAGGGCGACCTGGTGGCCGGCGTCGCTTCCTTCAATGGAAGGGGCGGAGCTGTTTCACCGGCTTCTGGCGACTACACGGCGGAAATGGTCGGGGCAGCTACGATGGAGCAGGTCAATTCGGCCATAAAGGCAGCCATGCAGTCTGCTGTCTTAGATAGTTGGGGGGCAAGCTATTGAGCATACAGGAGACCAAGCTAAAAGCCATCGCGGACGCGATAAGGGAGAAAGACGGAACCACGGCACCGATTGCCGCGGACGACTTCCCGGAGCGCATACGAGCAATCCAGACAGGGCCAACCCTTCCGGATGGCACCAGGACGATTTCCCTTACTGCAGAACCGGCTGATGGCGGGACTGTTTCCGGAGGTGGCGTGGCATCTGATGGGATGACGGTCACCGTAAAGGCGGAACCAGATGGAGAGAGCAACTTCCTGTTTGATGGCTGGAAGGAGGGCGGAACGGTCGTCAGCGCAGAGCCGCTGTATACATTCCTTGTATCAGCAGACCGGAACCTGGCCGCGGCATTTGCCGAATCGCAGTATGTGGCGGGCGTGGACTGGTGGGAGTCGCCCCTTCCTTCGGCTGCATCTTGGGTATCTGTAGCCTACGGTAACGGAAAGTTCGTTGCAGTGTCGACGTATGTTGGAACTAGTTCTTCCAACAAAGCGGCCTACAGTGAGGACGGCATTACGTGGACAGCTGCGACGTTGCCGATGAGTGCTTATTGGGTTGGTGTTGCTTATGGAAACGGAAAGTTCGTGGCAATTAGTTCGACTGGGGTAGCCGCCTACAGTGATGATGGGTCAACTTGGACAAAAGTGTCGTTGCCAGCGACTAGCAATTGGCAATCAGTAATGTACGGTAACGGAAAGTTTATAGCGGTAGGCGGTTCTAACACCACAAATAGGGTTGCCTACAGCGCGGACGGAATTAAGTGGACAGCTTCGTCTTTCCCCTCAAATGCAACTTGGGCTTCTGCGGCTTATGGGAATGGGAAGTTTGTTGCAGTAACATATAATTCCGACAAAGCCGCTTACAGCACGGACGGAATTAAGTGGACAGCTTCTGCACTTCCATCAGTATCTACATGGCAATCAATAGCTTACGGAAACGGTAGATTTGTGGCTGTAAGTAATAATAATTCCAACAAAACCGCCTACAGCGAAGACGGAATCACATGGACAGCCGCAACGTTTCCGGGATACAACTATTGGTCGGATGTAGAATATGGTGATGGCAAATTTGTTGTTGTGGCTGGTGGTGGCAACATTAATACCACCACAGCTGCTTATAGCGTAGATGGGATAACATGGAAACTGATAGAACTCCCAAAATCCGCTGTTTGGTCTAATGTTGTGTACGGTAACGGAAAGTTCGTTGCGGTGTCAGGTAAATATAATGGAAACAGCAATGTGGCTGCCTACAGCAGCGCAAAAGGCCCAGGGAAATAAAAGCGGATGAGGTTCATGGACTGCTTTTTGCTCCAGGGTGATGTTGGCATGTTCGGAAAAATGTCATCTGGCCGCGCACCTGGCTGGTAGGATATGGAGGTGGGCATATGGGAAGAGGGATAGACGGGATGGGATGGCCACATAGGCAGCCGTCCATGGAGGGGTCTGGCGGGCAGCGGGCAAGGCTGGCCCAGCATAAAAAGGAGCTGAGTTTATGGCACAGATAGAGGTCGCTTTAGAGAGGCAGCTGTTATCGATACAGAACCAGGAGGTCATTTCCAGCGGGGACAAAAGCTACGATACATGCGCCTTTTCCTTCGACAGTACATGGGACGGGTATGTGAAGACGGGGGTCTTCTACCAGGACAAGGGGAACGTCCAGTATGCCGTGCTGGGGGCGGATGGCACCTGCACGGTGCCCGCGCAGGCCATGGCGAGGGAAGGGAACATGTACATAGGCGTGTTCGGGATTAACGGATCCAAAGTGCTGACGTCGACTTTGGAGAGGGTGTACATCCGGCAGGGGGCCATATCCGGGGATACGGTCAGCACGGAGCCCAGCGACGACGTGTTCCTGGCGATCATAGCGCAGTACCAGAGGATACTGGAGCTGATGCAGGAGTATGAGGATACTGCGGAACGGTTTGACACGACCATGAGGGAACAGAATGCGCTGCTGGAGAAACTGAATGCCTTTGACGTGCAGGAGATTCAGCAGCGTCTGGATCTGATCGAGGACAGAATGATTTCCTATTCCAATACGGCAAAGGAGATCATGGGAAGGGAGGTGATTCTGAGGGATGTGCCGGTCAGGTTCATTGATGGCATATGCAGGATCGACTCCGAGTATGTGACGGAAAGCTCGCTGTGTGATGTGTA
>ERZ808037.307-NODE-307-length-51040-cov-13.603869_pt1 | contig 51040 bp, 54 predicted proteins | sample MGYA00380190_ERZ808037 | MGnify/ENA primary metagenome ERZ808037 (study PRJEB31490, sample SAMN06133399) | mouse gut metagenome | isolation source: J9 | host: mice | place: China: Chengdu | collected 2015-05 ...
TCCACTGTGCTCCTTTCATTTTCTGACTCCCTTTCCGGGCGCTTTCTCGCCCTGATTGGGAGTCTATCTTTTTCCCTCCACCTCTGCCACAAAACTACATTTTTTCCTCGGCGTTTTTTTACATTTTATCACTGGCGATGACACGAGCATGGACTGTGAAAAGATCATGAAGCTGTTCCAGTCGGAGCTGGTGGTGGTGAACGTGGGCCCCAAGCTGTTCGCCGAGGCGCTGGAAAAGCAGAACTATCAGGCGGTGCAGGTGGACTGGAAGCCCATCGCCGGGGGCGACCGGGAGATGCAGGACATTTTGGCCGTGCTGGGCGGGCTGGACTGACCCTTGCCCAATGGATGAATGGAGTGAATGGGTATGCGCTTTCACTATTGCCCTGACTGTGGCTCCAAGCTGGAGCTGCGCCCCATCGGGGACGAGGGGGATACCCCTTGGTGTCCTCAATGCCAACGTCCCCTTTTCGACCAGTTTTCCACCTGCATCATCGCCCTGGTGGTGAATGAGCGGGAGGAAGCGGCCATCCTGCGGCAGGACTACATCTCCCAGCAGTACGGCAACCTGGTCTCCGGCTATATGACGCCGGGGGAAACCGCCGAGGAGTGCGCGCACCGGGAAATCGGAGAGGAACTGGGGCTCCGCGTCACTGAGCTTGAGCTGGTAAAGACCTGGTGGATGGAAAAGAAAGAGCTGCTGATGATCGGTTTCTTCTCCCGGGTGGCGGATACGGAGATGCGCCTCTCCGGGGAGGTGGACGCCGCCCGGTGGGTTCCCGTCAAGGAGGCGCTGGGGCAGGTCCACCCGGAGGGCAGCATCTCCCACGCCCTGGTGGCGGCCTATCTGGAACGAATGAAAAAAGCATAAATAAAGAGTGTTCTCCCTGCCTTTGGCGGGGAGAACACTACACGCTATTTTTGAATGGAGTAGTGACGATGAAAGTTTTAGTTTGCAATGCGGGCAGCACTTCGCTAAAATTCAAGCTGTATGAGATGCCGCAGTGCGATTTGCTGGCCACCGGCAAGGTGGAGCGGGTCGGCTCGGCGAACGACGCCATTTTTGGTTACTGCAACAGCGGCACCGGCTACCGGGAGGAAGCGGCCGGGCAGAACATCCCGGATTATCGGGCGGGCATCGAGCGGTTTCTCACCTATCTGACCCAGGGCGAGGGCGCAGTGCTGGCGGATATTTCCGAGATCGAGCGGGTGGGCTACAAGTCGGTGCTGTCCAAGGGGCACTACGGGGTACACGAGATCGACGAGGGGGTCATGCAGGGGATGCGGGATTTCCTGGCCCTTGCGCCGGTACACAACAGCGCCTATCTGAGCGCCATCCAGACCGTGCAGGCAGTGTTGCCCCAGGCGCGGCACGTCGGGGTGTTCGAGACCGCCTTCCACCGGGACATTCCCCTGGAGCGCAAACTCTACGGCGTGCCCTATGAATGGTACGAGAAGTACGGCATCCAGCGGCTGGGGTATCATGGAGCGTCCCACGGATACATCGCCGATGTGCTGAACGCGGAGAAGGCTGAGTACGCCGCCATCTCCTGCCACCTGGGCGGCAGCGCCTCAATCTGCGCCATTCTGAACGGCCGGAGCGTGGACACCAGCTTTGGCATGAGCCTGGAGACCGGCCTCATCCACGCCAACCGGGTGGGGGACATGGACCCGACTATGATCCATTTTTTGAAGCAGGAGGGTCTTTCTGAGCCGGAGATCCTGGAGGGCTGCCAGAAAAAGGGCGGTCTGCTGGGTATATCCGGGGTCAGCAACGACCTGCGGTATATCGAGGAGGCGGCGGACGGCGGGAACGAGCGGGCCAAGCTGGCTATTGATGTGTTCGTCGCCGGCATCATCCACTACATTGGCGCGTTTTATCTGGATCTGGGCCGTCTGGACGACCTGGTATTTACGGCGGGGATTGGGGAACACTCCGCCCGCATCCGGCAGATGGTGTGCGAGAAGCTGGCGCCCATCGGAGTAAAGCTGGACGGAGTGAAAAACGAAGCCTGCTCCGGCGAGGGTGTCATCTCGGCGGAGGATTCCGCCGTGCGGGTGCGGGTCATCCCCACCGACGAGGAGCTGGGCATCGCCCGCAGGACTTACGAAATAGACTGACAGGAGGGGTTCCCATGAACCAAAAGCTGCGCACAGACGCGGAGGACATTGCCCGCTCCGCCATTGAGGCCGTCAGGCCGGACGGGGCGGTGAAGCGGGCGCTGGCGGGCTTCCGGCCCGAGGGCCGGGTGTTCCTGGCGGCGGTGGGCAAGGCGGCGTGGCAGATGGCCCGGGCCGCCGTCCGAGAGCTGCCTCGGCCCGTGGACGGCGGCGTGGTGGTGACGAAGTATGGCCATGTCCTGGGTGATATCCCCGGCGTTGTGTGCTATGAGGCGGGCCATCCGGTACCGGACGAAAACAGCTTCCGGGGGACGGAGGTGGTACTGGACTTGACCCGGAACCTGCTTCCCACGGACACGGTGCTGTTTCTGCTCTCCGGCGGCGGCAGCGCCCTGTTTGAGCAGCCGTTGATCCCAGCGGAGGAGCTTCAGGACGTGACGAAGCAGCTGCTGGCCTGCGGGGCGGATATCGTGGAGATGAACACCATCCGCAAGCGGCTGTCCGGGGTGAAGGGCGGGCGGTTTGCCCTCCATTGTGCCCCGGCCCTGGTGGAGGCAGTGGTGCTGTCCGATATTCTGGGCGACCCGCTGGACATGATCGCTTCCGGCCCTGCGGCGGCAGATCCCTCCACGGCAGAGCAGGCCAGGGCTATCGCGCAGAAATACGCCCTGCGGCTGAGTGAAGCGGCGTGGGGCTGTCTGGATAAGGAAACACCCAAGACGCTGGACAATGTGCACACCCAGATCATCGGCAGTGTCCGGGAGCTGTGCCGTGCCGCGGCGGAGCGGTGCCGGGCGCTGGGCTATGATCCGATCCTACTGACAGACCGGCTGGACTGCGAGGCCCGGGAGGCGGGGCGGTTTTTGGCCGCCGTGCTGGGTGCCCACGCCGGGGAGGGAAAGAAGCTGGCATTCCTGGCGGGGGGCGAGACAGTGGTACACCTCACCGGGCCGGGGCTGGGGGGCCGGAACCAGGAGCTTGCCCTGGCCGCCGCTACAGGGCTGGCGGGACTCCCCAACACCGCCCTCATCAGCGTGGGCAGCGACGGTACCGATGGCCCCACCGACGCGGCGGGGGGCTATGTGGATGGAGACACCCTGGCCGCTCTGAAAACGGCGGGGCTGAACGTCCATGAGGTGCTGGCGGACAACGATGCTTACCACGCCTTGGAAGCGGTGGGTGGGCTGATCAAAACAGGGCCCACCGGCACCAATGTGAACGATGTTTCCATTGGACTGGTTGGGGAAGCATGATACTCTGTATCCAATGTCCGCATTAACGCATTTAATCCGCATGATTTTATTGGTATAATCCAGGGTAACCAGGCCCATATGCTCAATTTTTTATTTTTTGGAGAACTTACTGGTGGAGAAGGCAAAATCGAATTAGGACGGGAACTCCAGGTAAGGGCACAGAATGTTCGGTTTCAAAGAACATCGCAAGCATGAATAAGCGTGTGGGAGAAGATTTAATTCTCCCGCACTGTTTCATCTATTTGTTGCAATAAAGCCTGTCGATCAGGCTAGAGTCTGTTTTAAAACAATCAAAGCAGCCAAACAAAGATACAAGCAATACAGACAACGGCACGAAAATAGAGGGCCTCCTTCTCGTACCTGGTGGCAAAACGGCGGTTGTTTTTGAGTTTGAGAAATAGATTTTTTACAAGATGGCGCTCCTTGTATGTGTGCCAGCCTGTATTTCTGGGATGCTTTGCGTTGACGCGGCTGGGAATGACCACGATCCCGCCCCGTTCTTCCACCCAGTGGACAAACTTGTCACTGTCATATCCCTTGTCAGCCAAAATCAGCTTACCGTTCAGGGTAAACGATTCCAGCAGCGCCTGGGCCATACAGATATCATTACGGTTTCCGCCGGAGAGCACGCTGGCCTGTCACGTTGTCACCACCACCATCTGTTCCGCACCGTTCATGAGTTCCTTCTATATGGGAATGAACTACCTCCAGGCGTCGGGCAAGGCCCTGCGGCCACGGTAGTGTCCGCCCTGCGTCAGGGGGTGCTGCTCATCCTCTTGCTCTATCTCATGGAAGCCCTGTTCCAGTTGGACGGCCCGCCGCTGGCCCACGTGGCGACCGACATCTGCTCCATCTTCATCAGCGTGGGGTGTGCTTTGTGGTTTCTTCGGCGGGAGGGGCGGACCGTCCTTCGCGCTCCCTCCACTGGCCAGGTGTCAAACCCGTGACCTGCTGGAACGCCTGGGCAAAGTAGCTGCTGGAACAAAAACGCAGTCGAACCGCGATGGCGTGGACGCTCTCCCCTTTGCTTATCTTTTTTCTTGACAAACACACAGTAAAGTCACATATCAAAGAACTTCGCAGCAAACTCGCTGGGGTGGAGCAGGAAGTGATTGAAACTGTTTGGGGCGTTGGGTATCGGTCCATACCACCCAAATAAAAATAATGGAGGTGTTGCCGGCACCTCCGTTATTTTTTGCTTCAACTCAATCAGTAAAGTACGATCCCGTTTAATTTTGCGTTCACCACATAGCAGGCCGTGCGTCCCTCCGGCTTGACATACAGTTTCTCGGAGGGGATTCTCCCGTCCGCAAAGGCCATTTTCTGCGAATCGATGAGCAACTCACCCAAGGCTGCTACATCGAATTTTACTTGTATTCAGCCTTCCGCGAACAGATCATATCTGTTGTTATGTCGAATTCTGTCGAACATATTCCCAACTATTTCACAGAAATTCTGCGATTATTACACGATTTTTCAATATACTGTATATTGTGGCAGAAAAAAGTAATGGTTCACAACTCACCTCACAATCTTTAAGTACATCTGCTTCCAGATAAACAGTTGATAAATGTGATTTGATCGGCAAGGCGGCAGCTCACGCTGCCATGTTCCCTGACTGACCAACGGGATCGATCCTGTCGCCTGTGTGCCGGCAACGCAAACGGAGATTTCCATGTGATGGATTTATGCCATCGCATTGAGACGGTTCACCATTTCCGAGTGCCCAGACACACGGCTTACAGGGTTCTGCAATACCTCGTTCGACAGCATCGGGCTGCAAACCGCTCTCCGTATGCTGAAGGATCTTGCCCTAAAGGACCTCCCAATGCCCTACCAACAGCCGGTCTTGTACTTCGGTATGAGGCCGGCTGTCCTTTTATTTTTCCCCGCTGCCGCGGGCCTCCCTCCGCGTCTGACCTCAAAATCAGACAACGGAGGTTGTCCCATGGGACAGCAGTATGAAAACCAAAGCAGGGACTGCGCCCTGCAAAACCGCTTTACGGGCTATCTTCAAACCGCCCTGAAGCGCAAAAAGCGTGATTATATCCGAAAACAAGTACGAAAAAGGGCTTACGACTTCCCGGCAGATTTTCAGGCCACTCAATTTGCGAATAGTTCTGAGTACAGTGTCGATAGAAACAGGCAGGATCTTTCGCAATTGGAAGATACAGCGCTGGCACAGGCCCTGTCCAAACTGACCGCCCGGAATCGCTTTATTCTGTTTGAACGTGTGCTGAATGGCAGCAGTTATGATACACTTGCCGAGATTTTGGGTCTTCGGTCCAGCGGGGTTGCCTCAGCCTACCACAGTATTATAAAAAAGCTGCGCAAAGAACTGCGGTGTGAGGACAAATGAGTTTTGAAGGACTTCTTATTCAGGCCCAGGCCGGCAGTGAAACGGCTCTTGATGAGCTTCTCGCACACTATAGGCCCTTGCTGGTCAAAGAATCCGTTTGCAACGGCTTTTTCGACGAAGATCTTTACCAGGAGCTGTGCCTCACCTTCGTGAACTGCCTCCGTAATTTCCGCATCTGACATAAACAGGGTTTATACGTATTAGAGCGGTCATACCGCCGTACAGCTCTTGGGGCTGTTCGCGTCAAGACGTATTCGCGATGTTATAACGCCGTCTGACACGCTTAGACGTATTAGACGGGTCTTAACACCGTATTGCAGATGTATTATAGCTGTACAGTTTTTCTTCTTCAAAATCACAATATATAGAAGAATGCGCTTGACCAGCTCAATATGTTGTGTTATTATATCATCGTTAATTGATTCATTGCGCGTTTCCTCCTCACGCAGAAGGGCAGGCCAGCATTGCCGGCTTGGGAGCGAAGGGTTTCGCATTGCGCAGCGCACACTTTGCCAGCATCGTGCGCATTACCGTACGCCGCCCCTGCTGGGAAAAAGCACGGGTAACACGCGGAGGCGTATTGGGGTTTTCCTGGGTGCAGCCGGGTCTTTAGCTGTATCCCTTGTAGGGTTATTATGCCCGTTCATCCATACCAGCTTTTAAAGCAGCGGCATACGCCGGAAATGATTTTCCCCCACACGGGGTAAAAAGCAAAGCATAGTCATACGCTCCCAACAGGGGCGCGAAAAGTCTGACGCCTGGATTCCAGGCAGCAAGAGCTTTTCGCGCCCCTTTTTTGCGCGCAGACAACCCCCGCTCCGCCCGGAGCAGCCGCGCAGCCCTGCCAGCCATCGGACATGGGGAAGCAAAGAACATCGAACATCATCCAGACCAACACCCTCCCCGCTTTGAGGTTTGCGGGGAACCCAGGGGTTACAACCTCGCGAGACCGTGGCAGCGGTCTCCCCCCTGCGCTCTGGCACCGTGCCAGTCCGGCAGCCCAGGGAAGCACACCCCGATCCCAGCCGGAGGGATCACAGGACACACGTGATGGGAATCGCAGCCGAGTTCAGCGGCCATGTCCACAGCGTCGCCGGGGCAAGCTCCACACCGTTCGCTTCCACGCAAGCGTGAAAGCTCGCTCGTTGTGCTGCCCCTCCTCTCCCAATCGAACCCGCTGCGCTGGGCTTCGATTGGGGGCCGGAATGCGGCAGGGTGCAGTCACCCCACGCTGTATCGTACTGACCCGTTCACAACTTCAAAAATGGAGACAGCCCCGCGCCGGACGATGCGCATTGTCCTCCGAACGCCGTTCCCGCAACGTTTTCACAGGCGTACCGCCCGCAGGAAAAGGGCCACTCTCATCAGAAAACGGGCGGAAACGGTCGCCCGCGCCAACGGGCGTACTATGCGCAACTGAACAAATCTAACATAAAAAAGGAGCATTTCATGACCATAAAATCAAAAAATCCCGGCATCTACCAAACCCTCATCGCCCAGTTGGACAAGGTGGCCCGGCACATCCGCCAGGGCAGCTTCCGCACCAAAGAGCGGTACTATGAGGCGATGAAGCGGTTCTGCCGCTTCCTGGCAAATAACTACCACCTGCAAAAGCTGGCCAACGTCAGCGGCAAGCATCTCACTGCGTACATCAATTGGTATGCAGGAGCGCGGCAAATCCGCCTCCACCATCAAGACCGATCTGGCCGCCATCCGCTTTTACCACGACATGATGGGGCAGACCAAATACCGCCTGCCTAAAAACGACGAACTGGCGGTAGAGCTGGAGCGCCGCCGCTTCGGCCAGAAAGACCGCACCTGGAGCGTCCGGGAGTTCAACCTGTTCCTCGTCACCGCAATGGCCGATGGCCGCAAGGACTTCGCCGCCATCGCCTGCCTGACCTGGTATGCCGGGCTGCGCATCCACGAGTGCTTCCGCATCGACACGGCCATTGCGGAGCGAGCCCTCCGGGAAAACGCCGTCACCATCAAAGGCAAGGGCGGCAAGCTCCGTACCGTGCCCATCAACGAGAGCATCCGTATCGAACTCCAAAAGTTCCTGGCCGTTACGCCCCGGGGCCATAAGCTGTTTGTGTTGGACGGCCTGCCCACCCATCACGCGATAGGCCAGCTTCAGCAGTACATCTACCAGGTTCGCCCCAAAATCCAGGACGCGGACTCCACCCGCCCCATGACCCACCACGGCCTGCGGCACAGCTATGCCGCCCGCACCTGGCAGGAGCTGGTGGACAGCGGCGTTAGCCCCTTCAATGCCAGCCTTCGGGTGTCCCAGCTCCTGGGCCACGAGCGCCCCGACGTGACGCGGATCTACCTGGCGTCCATCCCAAAGGACGGTGCCGATGGTGACTGAACGCCCCACCTCCTTCGACGATCTCCCGCTCACCCTCCGGGTGGAGGAGCTGATGCCCATTCTCGGTATCGGCAGGAATACGGCCTATGAGCTGATTCGCTCCGATCAAATTCGGAGCGTTCGGATTGGGCGGCAGCTCCGCGTTCCCAAGGACGCCGTGCTGGATTTCCTCGTCCGGCAAAATTCATAAAATCCACTTGAACCGTCCGCCGCGGCGAGGTACAATGAAAACACCTTACCGCGGCGGATCGGTTCAGCACCCCGGAAAGGAGGCTATCATGCCGCGCAAAGCAAAGAAAAACGCGCAAGGGGCGGGAACCATCCGCAAACGTCCTGACGGCCGCTGGGAGGCCCGGTATACCGTGGGCTTTGATCCGATGACCGGCAAGCAAAAACAAAAATCCATCTACGGCAAGACCCAGAAGGAGGTGCGGGAGCGGCTGGCGGAGGTCACGGTGCAGTTGGATCAAAAAGCCTATGAAGAACTGTGCAAAATATGTTTGGAGGAATGGTTGGATATTTGGCAGTCGGAATACCTCGGAAGCGCCAAACCCCATACGAGGAAATCTTACGAGGCGACCATTGAGAACCATATCAAGCCAGCGATCGGGAAAAAACAGCTTCAGGAATTGACCCCAGTTTTGATTCAGCGGTTTGTTAACCATTTGCAAAATCAAAAGGATGTGGAGAAGCCACTCAACCCCAAAACCGTGAAAAACATTCATGGGTGTCTTACACAGCGCGCTCCAGCAAGCAGTCCGCATCGGCTATTTGAAAACCAATCCTGCCAGCCTGACCATTTTACCCAAGCGGAGCAATGCGGAGATTACCCCACTGCAGGACAAACAAGTGGCGCAATTCCTTCAAGCCATCAAGGGCCATCCCTTTGAACGGGTGTACTTGGTGGATTTGTTCACCGGCATTCGCCAAAGTGAAAGCTTGGGCCTGAAATGGGAGGATATTGATTTCGAACGCGGGCAAATCACGATTCGCCGGCAGCTCCAGTTTTTGGGACATAACCATGGAGGCTATTGTTTTACCACGCCGAAGAATAACGAAACCCGCCAGATCATCCCCGCAAGGTTTGTGATGGATGTCCTCAAACGTCAACGCATTCGGCAGATGGAACAGCGTTTGGCCGCAGGTCCGGCCTGGGACAACTGTGATGATTTGGTATTTACCGATGAACTGGGCCACCATCTCAAGCACGATCTGATCTATCGACATCTTAAACGCATCTTTGCCAACATGGACCTACCGTCCCTGCGTTTCCACGATCTACGTCACAGCTATGCGGTTTTGTCTATCCAGGCGGGCGACGACATCAAAACCGTACAGGAAAACCTGGGGCACTATTCCGCTGCCTTTACGCTGGACGTTTATGGTCATGTCACAGAGGGCATGAAACGGGACAGCGCGGAGCGGATGGAACGCTACATTGAAAAACTGGCCCGGTAAGGGTCAGCATAAGGGTCAAATATTTTTATTTCAAACGATTTTTCCTTGATTCCACGAAAAATAAAACAAACTTCCGCTAATTCGCAATGAATTAGCGGAAGTTTGTGGTACGCCCGGAGGGACTCGAACCCCCAACATTCAGAACCGGAATCTGACGCTCTATCCATTGAACTACGGGCGCATATCTCATGGCACCTGCATAGTATAGCAGAATTTCCCGCCCTTGTAAAGTGAGAATTTAAATTTTTTTAGATAACCCGGTCAGGAAGCATTTCACAACCAATTTGCGGCATTGGAAAATCAGATTGACTCCTGCCGCATCAGCAGCTTTTTCAGCGGCCCCGCCCTGCTGGAGAGCGGCGGCTTCAACGTAATCCTTCTGAACATCCAGATGGAACGACTGGAAAGGATGGAGGACGCCGGGCTCCACAAATTTGCTCGGACTGACCGGAAGCGCTGAAAAAGTGCTTCCCTTTTTTGAACATCTATGGTATACTCCTTTTCAAAGTCTATCGTCCATCGGTTCTGTATAGCGCCAAGTTTGCGAACAAAAGAACGAACGACTTTTCGTTCTATCCATCAATAAAAATCATCCAGAAAAGGAGCGACGGGAACGTGACGGGAACGCAAGCGAATCTCCTCGCCAGCCGGGGGATCAAACGGAGCCTGAACAGAAGGATTTTGAGGAATACCACCCTCAATATCTTGATTTTGGTGGTGATATGCTGTGCGATTATGGGCCTTGCCATGCAATCGCTGGCCAACAGCATTTTGCTGGACAGCCTTCAGCCCATGGCCCGGCAGTCGGCCAAAACCGTGGAGGCCAACATCCACATGCTGGCGGACCGCATGATGACCATTGCCGGCGACTCCCGGATGCACACAGTCTCCCCCGCCGGCCCGAAGGAAACCGAGACCCCCCGCCCCAATTCCGCGGCGGCCGCGGAAAGCCGCACCGCAGTGCTGGAAGAGGCGGCCGAAATCTACGAGTTTCACACCATCGCCCTGTACGGCCTGGACGGCCGGCTGATGCAGGGGATTGAGGGCGCGCCGGACCATCTGGACAGCGGCTTTCTGGCGCTTTTGCAGGAGACGGACAACCTGACCACCGACCCGTCCACCATCTACCAGGGCAAGCTGGGCATCACAATGGGTATGCCTGTGAAGCAGAACGGCGAGACCGTTTTCTACGTGATGGGCGTCTATAAATACGACACGCTCAACGATGTGATCAGCAGCATCAACCTGGGGCGAAGCGGCATGGCCTACATGGTCAACCGGGAGGGCGTCGTCACCGGCCACCCCGACCAGTCTCTGGCCCTGGGCGGGAGTTCGCTGGACCAGCTCAGCGGCGGCAACACGGACGCGGTCCAGCGGGTGACCACCGGGGAAACTGGCGCTACGGAATTCCCCATCGACGGAGAGCAGATGCTGGTGGCGTTTTCCCCCATCCGCGGGACGCAGTGGTCCCTGGTCATCCAGATTCCCAAGTCGGATTACAGCCATTTCATCAACGGCGCCATGCTGGTGTCCATTCTGGCCACCCTGGCGGTTCTGGCGGTCTCCATCCTGGTGGTCCTGCGCCTGGCCCGCTCCATCTCCATCCCCGTAAAGCGGGTCACGGACCGGATGGTGGCCCTCTCCAACGGCGACCTGCACACAGACGTGCTCCCCGTCCGCTCCGGGGATGAGCTGGAGGTCATGACGCAGACGCTGGACGCCACGCTGGAGAGCCTCAACCGCTACATATCCGATATCCAGCAGGTATTGACGCAGGTTGCGGACGGGGACCTGCGCACGCAGCCCCAGGTGGATTACAAGGGCGACTTCTCCCTGATCCGCGGCAGCCTGCACACCATCACCAAGTCCATGAATGAGACCCTGCTGGGGTTCCGCGCCGCCGCAGACCGGCTTACCGATATGGCGGCACAATTGAGCGGGCAGTCCGTGCAGCTGCACCAGGCCTCCCTGGAGCAGAACCAGTCCACTGAGGAGCTGGTCCACGAGGTGACCCGCGTAAAGGACCGGCTGGCCGACGTCACGGAGAGCAGCAGCCAGACCCGCTCCCAGACCGAGGAGATCACCCGGCGCATTCGGAGCGCCAACCAGCAGATGGCCGCCCTGTCCTCCGCGATGGACGATATCAGCGCCAACGCGCAGCAAATTACCAAAATTGCCAAGGACATCGAGGACATCGCGTTCCAAACCAACATTCTGGCCCTCAATGCCTCTGTGGAGGCCGCCCGCGCCGGAGCCGCCGGAAAGGGCTTCGCAGTGGTGGCCGACGAGGTGAAGCAGCTGGCCGCCAAAAGCGCCGAGGCCGCCAAAAGCGCCACGGAGATGGTCGACAACACCAAGGCGATCATCCAGACCGGCGTGGTGCTCACCGCGGATACCGCCGGATCCCTGCGGGAAATCTCCGATGTCTCCGCACAGATCAACGTCATCTCGGATCAGCTGGCGGCGGCGGTGCAGGGCCAGGAGACCGCCCTGGCCGCCATGGAGACCCGCATCGACGCCATTTCCGCCGTGGCGGACCGCAACCTGCAAAACGCGGGGGAGACCGAGCAGTCCAGCGGCTCGCTGGCCAAGGAGGCCGAGGCGCTCCAGGTCCAGGTGAGAAAATTTATTTTGAAGGAGACGTACAGGCGATGAAACGGATTTGCGCCATACTTTTCAGCCTGCTGCTGATGGCATCCCTGCTGGCATCCTGCGGGAATCAAAGCGGGCTTCAGGACGGATACTATACTGCCCAGGCGTCCGAATTCAGCCACGGCTGGAAGGAATATATCACCATCCTGGTCAAGGGCGGAAGCATCGTCTCCGTCGAGTACAACGCGGAGAATGCCAGCGGCTTCATCAAGAGCTGGGACAACGCGTATATGCAGACCATGCTCCACTCCAACGGCACCTACCCCAACGAGTATACCCGGTATTACGCCGGCCAGCTCCTGGAGGGCCAGGGCAAGGGCGGCATTGACGCGATCTCGGGGGCGTCGTCCTCTCACAAAACCTTTCAGGTGCTGGCCCGCGCGGTTCTGGAGCAGGCCCGGCAGGGGGACTCCAGCATCGCGATTGTGGACACCGCCCATTCCTAAAATCGGACCGCCCTGTGCTCCAATGATGACGCCGCCTATGGAGGAGACATGATGGCAAAACGATTTGAATACGACACCGTTCTCCACGAAATCCCGGAGAAGGGCGGCGCGTATGTGGTCTTCCCCTGGGACATTCGGGAGCAGTTCGGGAAGGGGCGGGTCAAGGTCCACGCCGAATTCGACGGCGTCCCCTACGACGGCAGCATTGTGAACATGGGGCTGAAGGACGCTCACGGGAACGTCTGCTACATGATCGGCGTGCTCAAATCCATCCGGAAGCAGCTGGGAAAACAGGATGGAGATCCGCTCCATGTCGTCATCGAGGAGCGCCAATGACGTTTGACGGCCTGTATTCACCGACCCAAGCCGTCGTCTGAACAGGGATTTTCTTGTGAACCGGGGATGGCCCAACAACAGCCAGCCCCGGTTCTTTTTTGCGGAAGCGCGGTCTGGCGGCCGCCTATTTTTCCCGTCCCTGTGACCATTTCCCCAAAACCGCGTCTTTATAGGTGAAAGGGCCTTTCAAGGAGTGATACACTATGGACGACAAGGAAATCATCGGGCTGTTCCTCGCCCGGGACGAGGGGGCCGTGGAGGCCGCCCAGCGGCAGTACGGCGCCTACTGCGCCGCCATCGCCAACGGCATCCTGGACGACCGGGGCGCGGCGGAGGAATGTGTCAACGACACGTGGCTGAAGTGCTGGCAGTCCATCCCGCCCCAGCACCCCCGGTCGCTGAAGGGCTTCGCGGGGCGGATCGCCCGCAACCTGGCCCTCAGCGTCCGCCGGGCGGACATGGCCCAGAAGCGGGGCGGCGGGCAGACCGCCCTGGCCCTGGACGAGCTCAGCGAGGTGGTGTCCGGCGGCGAGACCCCGGAGGGGGCCATGGACCGTCAGGCCCTCCGGGCCGCGCTGGACGGCTTCCTGGCGGGCCTTCCGGAACGCAGCCGGAGCCTGTTCCTGCGGCGGTACTGGTATCTGGACAGCGTGGAGCAGCTCGCCAAGCGGTTCGGCATGAGCAAGACCCAGACCACCACCACGCTCCACCGCCTGCGGCAGAAGCTGCGGGCCCATCTTGAACAGGAGGGTTTTGATTTATGAAAAACCACGAGCTTTTAGATCTGATCGGGGACGTAAACGAGGACTACGTCCAGGCGGCGGACGGCAAGGTGATCCGCCCCAAATTCCGCTGGAAGGCCGTCGCGGCCTGTGCCGCCTGCGCGGTGCTGGTACTGGGGGCCTACCCCGCGTATCAGGCGGCCCACCCGCCCCTGCACAGCTACACGGTGCTGGAGGGCGGCGGCATGACCACGCAGGGCGACGTGAAAGCCCCGGCGGGTGGGACATTCGGCCCCGGCATCATACCCGGCGGTGCCTATGTGGGCAACGACAGGGGGGAAACAGGCATTGACGGCACCGAATACACCGCCCCCGGCCAGGACGCTCCCCTCCAGGAAAAGGCCGCGGCCCAGTATGACGCGCTGATGAAAAACGGCGGCATCAGCGACACGGCATCCAACCCGGACTGGTACGGCGGAGCCTGGATCGACAACAGCTTTTACCCGGAGGCCAAGCTGGCGGTGGCCATTGTGGACGGCTTCCGCACCGACGAGCTGGAGGCGCGGATCGAGGAATGGTGCGGCGGCGAGGTGGTATTCAAGGACACGAAATACGCCCTGGCATATCTATACGCGCTCCAGGATTCGGTTACGGACGCCCTTACCGGCGGCAATGACGCACTGTCCTGCGGCATCGGCGTGGACGTGATGGAAAACTGCCTGGGTGTGGATATTTACAGTGACGGCAAAGACGTCCCCAAGGAGGTGCTGGCCAAGCTGGCCCAGTTCGACCCAGACGGCGACGCCATCCGGGTGCGGCTGCACACCGGCAGGCTGGACACCTTGACAGACGAGACGGTGAAAGGCCCCGCTCCCGCTCCCGCGGCCCCCGACGAACAGCCCGTCCCCGCCGTCACCGAGGACGGCGATCAGATCTACCACGGCGAGGACGCCGTCCCCGGCGGCGCGGTCATCTCCGACGGCGCGGCCGTCCCCGGCGGGGCCCAGCCCATGGAGAAGTTCCCCGCAGTCACGGAGAAGGAAAAGGCCCAGCCCGCGGAGGAGTTCCCCGCGGGCACGGAGGAGGCCCGGCCCGCCCCCTATTGACCCGCTGCAAATTTCTCTTCCCTTTTTCGGAAGAATCGGTTATAATACAGCCAGCCGTTTCTGCGGCTGGCTGTATTATTGACTCGAGGTGACCTGTTATGGCCCGAAATGATATGAACCACCCCACTATGAAAATCTCCTACAACGCCCCTGTGGCCCTCACCTTTGCCCTGCTCTCCCTCATCGCCCTGGCGGCCAACTACCTCACCGCCGGCTGGACCAACCACCACCTGTTCTCCGTCTACCAGTGCTCCCTGGCCGACCCCCTGGCCTGGGTGCGCTTCTTCGGCCACGTGCTGGGCCACAGCGGCTACGCCCATTACATCGGCAATATGGTGCTCATCCTGGTGCTGGGCCCCAACCTGGAGGACCGGTTCGGCAGCTGGAACGTGCTGTGGGCCATCCTGTTCACCGCCCTGGTGTCCGGGCTGGTGCAGTTCCTCTTCTTCCCTGGCACCGCCCTGCTGGGGGCGTCGGGCATCGTGTTTATGATGATCCTGCTGTCCTCCTTCGGCGGGGTGCGCAACGGCACCATTCCCACCACCCTCATCCTGGTGGCCATCTTCTACCTGGGGGGCGAGCTGTGGGACGCCATCTTCGTCCGGGACAACATCTCCCAGCTCACCCATATCATCGGCGGGCTGTGCGGGACGGTGCTGGGTTTCGCGCTGCCGGGGAAAAAATAGCGCGACAACAGGTGCACAGGGGCGCTTGGACCGAAGCGAGCTCTGCAGACCAGGAATTGCGGAGCAATTCTGTCTGTGAGGCCAGTCGAAGGGAAAGCGACCCGTTGTGCGCTCAATGGGAGCGTGAACGCAGGGCATCCCCGCCCCCTCCTGTTCGGGAGGGGGCGTTTTCACGCCTGTAAATAATATGTGAACAACATGTATTTTTCTTGACAATGGAGATAGCCCGCGCTAATATATGTGAAGCAAATATATCGGAGGTGATACCGTGAGCGAAACCGAACGGATATCCGTTCTCACCATGTTTCAGACGCTGAAGGCCAAGACCTCCCGCCTGCTGGACCCGGTGGTCCAGTCGGAAAATCTCACCCTTCTCCAGGCCTGCGTGCTGGCCCACCTGTACCGGCAGGACGCGGCGGTGGGGGACATCAGTGAGCTGGCGGTCATGGACCAGGCCAACGCCTCCTCCCTGTGCAAGAAGCTGGAGCGGGAGGGCTTCCTCACCCGCACCCGGCGGGCGGAAGACCGCCGGGTGGTGATCCTCTCCCTCACCCCCAAGGGGAGGGAGGCGGCGGAGCGGCTCCAGCAGCGGCTCAACCACTTTTTGGAGCTGCTCAACGACCTGCCCACCGACGCCAAGGAAGAGCTGCTTCGGGGCTACCATGCGGCCAACCAAATGCTGGACTATCTATTCGAACAAACCAAAGGAGACCAAAACATATGCTGAAACTTGTTGGCATCACCAAGCAGTACACCCTGGGCGGCAGCACCATCGACGCCCTGCGGGGGGTGGACCTGGAGTTCCGGGAAAATGAATTCGTGTCCATCCTGGGCCCCTCCGGCTGCGGCAAGACCACCACGCTGAACATCATCGGCGGGCTGGACCGCTACTCCAGCGGCGACCTCATCATCAATGGCCGCTCCACCAAGGACTACAGGGACGGGGATTGGGACGCCTACCGCAACCACTCCATCGGCTTCGTGTTCCAGAGCTACAACCTGATCTCCCACCAGACGGTGCTGGCCAACGTGGAGCTGGCCCTGACCCTGGCCGGCGTGTCCAAGGCGGAGCGCCGCCGCCGCGCCATCCAGGCCCTGGAGCGGGTGGGGCTGGGAGACCAGCTCAACAAGGTGCCCTCCCAGATGTCCGGCGGGCAGATGCAGCGGGTGGCCATCGCCCGGGCCCTCATCAACGACCCGGACATCCTCCTGGCCGACGAGCCCACCGGCGCGCTGGACTCCGAGACCTCCGTGCAGGTGATGGAGCTTTTGAAGGAGGTGGCCCGAGACCGGCTGGTTATCATGGTCACCCACAATCCCGAGCTGGCCCAGCAGTACTCCACCCGCATCATCACCCTGAAGGACGGCCGGGTGACGGGGGACTCCAACCCCTACCACGCCCAGGAGGACACCCCCGTTCTCACCGGCAAACAGGCCCGGGCGGACAAAAAGCCCTCCATGTCCTTCCTCACCGCCCTGTCCCTGTCCCTGACCAACCTGCGCACCAAGATGGGCCGCACGGTGCTCACCGCCTTCGCCGGCTCCATCGGCATCATCGGCATCGCCCTCATCCTGGCCCTGTCCGCCGGCATCAACACCTACATCAACCAGGTGCAGGAGGACACCCTGACCAGCTACCCCCTCACCATCCAGGCAGAGAGCACCGACATGACCGCCATGATGGCCTCCCTCATGGGGGCCCACCGGGACGGAGCGGCAGGCGGCGCCTCCAGCCAGGACCCCGACCGGGTATACGCCTCCACCGTGATGTACGACCTGATGGACTCCATGCTCAACGCCGAGACCCAGACCAACAACCTGGAGGCCTTCAAGGAGTATCTGGACAACGGGGGCGGCGGCATCAAGGACATGGCCAACATCCACTACAGCTATGATTTTGGCTTTGACATCTATACCCAGGACGAAAATGGGGATATCATCAAGTGCGATGTGATGACCCTGATGCAGGACGCCATGGCCGCCATGTACGGCGGAGATTACTCCTCCTATTTCAACTCCATGGGGGCCATGTACTCCAGCATGGACGTGTGGGAGGAGCTGCTGCCCGGCGAGGACGGCGCGCTCATCGCCCCCCAGGTCCAGGCCGACTACGAGCTGCTGTACGGCTCCTGGCCGGAGGCCTATAATGAAGTCATCCTGTTTGTGGACGAGAACAACGAGATCTCCGACCTGATGCTGTATGCCCTGGGCCTGATGCCCCACGACGACATGGAGGAGGCCATGGTCTCCATGTCCAAGGGGGAGACGGTGGAGCTGGAGGACATGAACTGGTCCTATGAGGAGCTGTGCCGGCTGGGCTTCAAGCTCATCCTCCCCGCGGAGTACTACCAGCACGACCCAGCCTCCGGCACCTACACCGACATGTCCGCCACCCAGGCGGGGATGGACTTCCTCTACAACAGCGAGGATACCGGCATCCGCCTGAAGGTGGCGGGCATCGCCCGGCCCCTGGAGGGGAGCACCGGGATGCTGTCCGGCGGCATCGGCTACACCAGCGCCCTCACCCGGTACGCCATTGAGACCACCGGAGGCACCGAAATTCTGAAGGCTCAGCTGGACGACCCCGACACCGACGTGATCTCTGGCCTGCCCTTCCCCAAGGACACCGACGTGGAGCCCACCGATGAAGAGAAGGTGTCCGCCATCACCGAACATCTGTCCACTCTGTCCGCCCAGGAGAAGGCGGCGGCCTATGTGGACGTGATGAGCCAGCCCTCCCAGGACTATGTGGACATGGTGGTGTCCCAGCAGATGGAGGGCATGACCCGTCAGACCATTGAGGAGATGATCGTCCAGCAGTACGCCGGGGAGATGGGGGTGGACGGCGACACCGTCCGGGGCTACATCGCCGACATGAGCGACGAGGAGCTGTTTGAGCGGGTGGAGGAGGCCGTGGCCCAGGGGGTGAGGGAGCAGTACGCCGCCGGGGTGGAGCAGCAGCTGGCCGCCCTGCCCCAGGATCAGCTGGCCGCTATGCTGGACGCGGCGCTGGATTCCGCCGCCGACGCCCAGCTTTTTGAGACATGGCAGCGCCTCTACCTCTACGACCACTATATGCCCCCCACAAAGTCCTCCTCCACCTATGAGGACAACCTGGACCTGCTGGGCTATGTGCGGCTGGACTCCCCCTCCGCCATCAGCATCTACGCCACCACCTTCGCCCAGAAGGACCAGATCGCCGACCTGATCAAGGAGTACAACGCCGGCGTGTCCGAGGACGACCAGATCACCTACACCGACTATGTGGCCATGCTGATGAGCTCCATCACCGGCATCATCAGCGGCATCAGCTATCTGCTCATCGCCTTTGTGTCCATCTCCCTGGTGGTGTCCTCCATCATGATCGGCATCATCACCAACATCTCTGTGCTGGAGCGCACCAAGGAGATCGGCATTCTCCGGGCGGTGGGCGCGTCCAAACGGGACGTGTCCCGGGTGTTCAACGCCGAGACCCTTATTGTGGGGCTGGCGGCCGGCCTGCTGGGCATCCTGGTCAGCGTGGCCGCCACCTTCCCCATCAACGCCATCATCCACGACCTCACCGGGCTGAACGACCTGACGGCGGTGCTGCCCGCCGGGGCGGGGGCCATTCTGGTGGCCATCAGCGTAGTGCTCACCGTGTTCGCGGGGCTGATTCCCTCCCGGGGCGCCGCCAAGAAGGACCCGGTGGAGGCCCTGCGCAGCGAGTAAGCCCGGGCTCTCCCGCAAATCCGGCGGCATTCCCCGCCGCATGCCGCCGGCACGCGCGGATTTCAGCCCATCGGCCTGTTCATCGGACCCAAACAGAGGAGCCCCCGGCCTTGGCCGGGGGCTCCTGCTGCTATTCGTGCCGCTTGCGACGGCTCGGGCGCTTCGTTGTTGTCACGCCTCGCCTGCTCGCGACGCACGGCTTCACTCCGTCTCGGACAAAACCCGTCCCCTCCAGGGCCTGGGCTTTTCTCCTCGCTCCGCTCCATCCGTGCCGCTTGCGACGGCTCGGGCGCTTCGCCCTGCTCAGTTTTTCAGGCTGTGCAGCGGCGCGGGAATCCGCCCGCCCCGGGCTACAAACTCCTCGGCGCTGCCGGTGTGGCAGGGTATCACCGGGGCGGAGCCCAGCAGCCCGCCAAACTCCACCACGTCCCCCACCTGCTTCCCCGGCGCGGGGATCAGGCGGACGGCGGTGGTCTTCTGATTCACCATGCCGATGGCCGCCTCGTCGGCGATGATGGCGGACAGGGTAGCGGCGGAGGTGTCGCCGGGGACGGCGATCATGTCCAGCCCCACGGAGCACACGCAGGTCATGGCCTCCAGCTTGTCCAGGGTGAGGGCCCCGGCCTGGGCGGCGGCGATCATGCCCTCGTCCTCACTCACCGGGATGAAGGCCCCGGACAGCCCGCCCACCGAGGAGGACGCCATCACGCCCCCCTTTTTCACCGCGTCGTTCAGCAGGGCCAGGGCGGCGGTGGTGCCGTGGGTGCCGCACACCTCCAGGCCCATCTCCTCCAGAATCCGGGCCACGGAGTCCCCCACGGCGGGGGTGGGGGCCAGGGACAGGTCCACAATGCCGAAAGGGACGCCCAGCCGGGCGCTGGCTTCTCTCGCCACCAGCTGGCCCATGCGGGTCACCTGGAAGGCGGTCTTTTTGATGGTCTCCGCCACCACATGGAAGGGCTGATCCTTCACCCGCTGGAGGGCGTGGTGGACCACGCCGGGGCCGGACACCCCCACGTTGATCACCCGCTCCGCCTCCCCCACGCCGTGGAAGGCGCCGGCCATGAAAGGGTTGTCCTCCACCGCGTTGCAGAACACCACCAGCTTGGCGCAGCCGAAGCCCCCCCGGTCGGCAGTGCGCTGGGCCGCCTCCTTGATGGTCTTCCCCATCAGGCGCACCGCGTCCATGTTGATGCCCGCCTTGGTGGAGCCCACGTTGACGGAGGAGCACACCACATCGGTGACGGCCAGGGCCTCCGGGATGGCGGCGATGAGCTTTTTATCCCCCTCGGTCATCCCCTTCTGCACCAGGGCGGAGAAGCCGCCGATGAAGTTGACCCCCACCGCCTTGGCCGCCTTGTCCATGGCGGCGGCAAAGGGCACGTAGTCGTTGGTCCGGGACGCCCCGGCCACCAGGGCCATGGGGGTGACGGAGATGCGCTTGTTGACGATGGGTATGCCGAACTCCGCCTCGATGTCCTCCCCGGTCTTCACCAGCTTTTCCGCCGAGGTGGTGATCTTGTCGTAGATCTTCCGGCAGGCGGCGTGGGGGTCCGGGTCGCAGCAGTCCAGCAGGGACACGCCCATGGTGATGGTGCGCACATCCAGGTGCTGGTGGTCGATCATCTGGATGGTCTGTAAAATGTCGTTTGTGTTGATCATAAAAGTTGCTCCTCGATATGTTGTCACGCTGCGAAGCGGCCAGGACGCTCGGTTGCTTTCCCTCCGTCTCGGGCTGGTGTCCGGGCCGCTCTGCGGCCCTCCCCTCGCCCTCGCTCCGATCCAAGCGCCCTCGCTGTCCGCTTCTCCACGCTCAGATTCGGTGCATGGCATTGAAAATATCTTCTCTTTGGATGCGGATGTCCAGGCTCCGCTTCTTGCCGGCCTGGGCTAGGTCCTCCCGCAGGCGGGCGAAGGGCACGGTGGCCCCGCTGGCATCCACCAGCATGATCATGGTGAAATACTCCTGGAGCACAGTCTGGCTGATGTCCAGCACGTTGACGTTCTTCTCGCTGAGCAGGGCGCACACGGCGGCGATGATGCCCACCTGGTCCCTGCCGATGACGGTGACGATGGCTTTCATAGGAAATCCTCCATTAAAATTTCATTTCATACAGCAGCATCACGGGCCTGCCGTCCTTTTCAATGGTCCTGACAATCTCAAACCCGGCGGCCAGGTAGATGTCCCGCACCCGTATCTCCTCCGCCCCGGTGTCCAGCCGCAGGCGGCGGACGCCCCGGCGGGCGCACTCGTCCCTCAGCGCCCGCACCACTTGGGCTGTCATGCCCCGGTGGGCAAAGCGCCGCCGGACGCACAGCTTGTGGAGGTAGCCCGCCTCAAAGGGGGCCGCCTCCGGCCACCACGCCCGGTCGCTCCACTGGAGGATGAAGGCGCAGGCCTCCTCCCCGTCCACCGTGCCCACGTAGAAGCTTGACCGCCCGGCCTCCTCCGTCAGCAGCTCCTCCGGGGTGAGCCATTCCTCCGGCCACACCCGCAGCCCGCGCTCCCGGCCCCAGGCGGCCACCTCCCGCATGATGGCCATGGCCCGGTCCGGGCAGTTGGGGGTCAGCGTCAGCTCCATGGCCTAGCCCAGGTCGTCCAGGGTGAGCTGGAAGGCCCCGCCCATCCGGTCCAAAAACCAATCCACTTCCTCCATGCCCATGGAGCGCAGGGAGGCCATGGTCTCCTCCTCCGCCCGGCGGAACTCGCTGTTCCCCGCCTTGCGCTCCTCCAGACACTTCAGCCACGCCGCCAGCTTGTCCGCCGCCTTCACGTACCGGCGCACCGTCTCGTCGCTCTCCCGCACCAGGGGCTCATAGGCGGGGACCAGCTCCGGGGGCAGCATAGACAGCAGCTTGTCCTGGGCCGCCGCCTCCACCTGTTTGTAGGCGTTTTGGAGGGAGGGGTTGTTGTATTTGATGGGGGTGGGCATGTCCCCGGTGATGATCTCCGGCGCGTCATGGAACAGGGCCGCCGCCGCGATGGCGTCGGGATTGATATCCCGGCCGAACACATCCCGGCCGATCACCGCCAGGGCGTGGGCCAGCACCGCCGCCTCGTAGGAGTGCTCCTCCACGTTTTCAATGCGGGTGTTGCGCATCAGCGCCCAGCGGGCAATGTAGCGCATCCGGAAGATGTAGGCGAAAAAACTGTGCTCCATCTGCAACACCGCCCTTTCAAAAATGTTTTTTTATTGTATCATGGCGGCGCGGAAATGTAAATTGCCATTTCGCCCAGGAAATGATATAATGCACGGGAATCAATTTGCCGCAGGCAGGAGGAGGGCCCGCCGTGAACATCGCCACCTACACCCTGGGCTGTAAGGTGAACCAGGCCGAGACCCAGGCCATGGAGCGGGAGCTGCTCCGCCGGGGCCACACCTTGGTCCCCTTCGACGGCCCGGCGGACGCCTACATCGTCAACACCTGCACCGTCACCGCCGTCAGCGACAAAAAGTGCCGGGGCGTCATCCGCCGGGCCAGAAAAAGCGCGCCCGGCGCGGTGGTGGCGGTGTGCGGCTGCTATGCCCAGACCGACCCCCAGGCCGTCGGCGCCCTGGGTGTGGACCTGATCTCCGGCTCGGCGGGGCGTCTGGCCTTTCTGGACCGGCTGGAGGAGCTGCTCCGCACCCGGGGGCCGCAGGTGATTTCCATTGACAGCGCCCTGTCCCGCCGGTCGTTCGAGCGCCTCCCCGCCGGAGGGGGGGCGGGCCGCACCCGGGCCATGCTGAAGGTGGAGGACGGCTGCGTCAACTTCTGCTCCTACTGCATCATTCCCTACGCCCGGGGGCCGGTGCGCTCCCTGCCCCTGGAGGAGGCGGCGGAGCAGGCCCGCGGACTGGGGCCGGCGGGTTTCCGGGAGGTGGTGCTCACCGGCATTGAGATCTCCTCCTGGGGGCGGGAGCTGAAAAACGGCCTGTCCCTCATCGACCTCATCGAGGGGGTGTGCCGCGCCGCGCCGGACCTGCGGGTGCGGCTGGGCTCTCTGGAGCCCCGCACCATCACCGGGGAGTTCTGCCGCCGGGCCGCCGCCCTGCCCAATCTCTGCCCCCATTTTCACCTGTCGCTCCAGTCCGGATGTGACGCCACCCTGGCCCGGATGAACCGGAAATATGATACCGAACGGTATTATGAGAGTGTAAAATTACTTCGGGACAACTTCTTCGACCCGGGGATCACCACCGACCTGATCACCGGATTTCCCGGGGAAACGGAGGCGGAGTTTGCCCAGACCCTGTCCTTTGTGGAGCAGTGCGCCTTCACCGCCATGCACGTGTTCCCCTATTCCCGCCGCCCTGGCACCCCCGCGGCGAACATGCCCGGACAGGTTCCCCGGGAGGAGCGGGAGGCCCGGGCCCGCCGGGCCATCGCCCTGGCCCGGGACATGGAGCACCGCTGGCTGGAAGGACAGGCCGGCCGTGTCCTCCCGGTGCTGTTCGAGGAGGAGAAGGACGGCCTCTGGCAGGGCCACGCCCCCAACTACGCCCTGGTGCGCGCCCGTGGGGAGGCCCTCCACAACCGGCTGCTGGATGTGCGAATCACCGGCGTGGCCGGGGACGCCCTGGCGGGCACGGCGGAGGGGGCCCGATAGGACTTGCGCTCCATGCCGAATCGTGGTAAAATAATCACCGCACGGAGAGAGGAGGCGGACCTATGCCGGTTCCCGCTGTCTCGGCGGCCATCGTGCCGGACGAGGAGACGACAAAAACCCTGTGGAAGAACATCCAAAACATTACCGCAAGTAATATTTTCAGCGCGGTTTTAGCCATCGTAATCAGCCTGGTGCTGATCAAGGTGCTGACAAAGGTGCTGGAACGGGCCCTGGGCCGCTCCAAGCTGGATGTGCCGCTCCAAACCCTGCTGCGCAATCTGCTGCGGGGTGCGCTGTGGTCGGTGACGGTCATCATCGTGCTGGGCTGTCTGGGCATTGAGGTCACCTCTCTGGTGGCGGTGCTGTCCGTGGTGGGCCTGGCCTTCTCCCTGGCGCTGCAAAACTTCCTGTCCAACATGGCGGGGGGAATGCAGATTCTGGCCTCCCACCCCTTCAACCTGGGGGACTTTGTGGACGCCGGGGGCTGCTCCGGCACCGTGACGGAGATCGGCATCTTTTACACCAAGCTCACCACCCCGGACAACAAGCTGGTGCAGCTGCCCAACAGCACCATTGTATCCGCCAACATCACCAACTTCTCCACCCAGTCCACCCGGCGGGTGGAGCTGCGGGTGTCCGCCTCCTACGACGCCCCCACCCAGCAGGTAATCTCCCTGCTGGCCAAAATGGCGGCGGACCACCCCCTGGTGCTGGCCGACCCGGAGCCCGCCGTCCATGTGGACCAGTACGGCGACAACGCCATCGGCTACGTAATCCGGGTCTGGTGCGCCAACACCGACTATTGGACGGTGTACTACGACCTGATGGACGGGTTCAAGCCCGCCTTCGACGCCGCGGACATTGAGATGACCTATCCCCATGTCAACGTGCATATGATAGAGACAAAACAGCTGTGAGCTCAGCGCCTGCGGGCACATGGGTCAGGCGGGGCCGGTCCCCGCAAACAGAAAATAGGGAGGAATTTATGATGAACTATCCAAGCGCGGCCAGCGGACTGAAAATGATGCTGATTGCCCAAATTCTCAACATTGTGGGCTCTGTGGTGATTGTGCTGGGTCTGATCCTCACCGTGGTGACCATCGGAATCTTGTTTTTTATCCCTCTGCTGGGCTCCCTGCTGGTGTTCGCAGGGGGCGTCGTGGGCCTGATGGGGCTGTTCAAGGCCTCGGCGGATGACGAGGGCTACCGCGGCGCGCTGGTGTTCGCCGGCATCAATGTGGTGGTGAGCGCGCTCAGCGGTACGCTGGGGGAGAACTCTTCCATCCTCCATACCCTGCTGCTCATCGTCTCCAGCATACTCACCTTCCTGGTGGTAAACACCGTGTGCCAGACCACCGGAAATCTGCTCCACTCCATGGGCAAGGACGACCTGGCCGAGCGGGGCGGCACCGTGTCCAAGCTGTACCTGATCTGCACGGCGGTCACCGTGGTGTGCACCCTGGTGGGCGCGATTCCCGTTCTGGGCGTCCTGGCGGGAGTGGTGAGCTTTGGGTCCTCCATTGTGTCGCTGGTGGGATACGTCCTCTATCTGGGCTTCCTGTACAGCGGCGGCCAGGCGCTTGAATATTAAGGACATCCTGCCAACCCGGTTTCCGCCCCGCTGTCCGCCTCTCCGCTTCTAAGACCCGGCCGCATCGGCGGCCGGGTCTTTTTCGCTTTCCTTTTCGGCGCTCCTGTGGTATACTTGAAGAAACACTGATTAAAATGATTGGGGTGGCACGCCATGGAAAGAGGAAAATTCATCGCCCTGGAGGGCATCGACGGCTCGGGCAAGAGCAGCCAGATCGGTCCGCTGGTCCGGCGTCTGGCCGGGCTGGGCGTCCCCTGCCGGGAGACCCGGGAGCCCACCGGCGGCCCCGTGGGCTCGCTGATCCGCCAGATCTTCACCGGCCGGGTCACCGCCGACAACCGGGTGATCGCCGCGCTGTACGCCGCCGACCGCATCGACCATCTGGTCAACGAGGTGGACGGCCTGCTGTCCGCCCTGGACCAGGGAATCACCGTAGTGAGCGACCGCTACTACTTCTCCTCCTACGCCTACCACAGCGTGGACGCGGACATGGACTGGGTCATCCAGGCCAACGCCCTCAGCGCCCAGCTGTTGCGGCCCACCCTCACCGTCTTTCTGGACGTGCCGGTGGAGACCGCCCTGGCCCGCATCCGGGAAAACCGTTTTGTGGAGGAGATTTTTGACGGAGAGGACCGGCTCCGCCGCACCCGGGAGCTGTATTTCCAGGCCTTTGAGCGCCTGCGGGACGTGGAGCGCGTGGCGGTGGTGGACGGAACCGGCTCCCAGGAGCAGGTGGGCCAGCGGATTTGGGAGGCAGTTGCTCCATATTTTCCCGAGATTTTGAATTGAAATTTTGGGTGATGTGCACAAAGTTCGGCGGTGCAAATTGGCAGATTTTGAAAACTTAAATTGTTTTACAGAAAACTCTTTTCAACCTTCCGAAAGTATGTTAACATTTGGTTAACAAAAGGTTCTATCCTTGGACCAGCGGGGATCGGACCTTCTGAAAACCCAATTTTCTGAGAGGGAGGAATTGAGTTATGTATAAGTTCCTGCAAAAGCTGGGCAAATCTCTGATGCTGCCCGTAGCGGCCCTTCCCATCTGTGGTATCCTGATGGGCCTGGGCTACGCCCTGGCCCCTGCCGTTATGGGCGTGCCGGGCGCGCCCACCGAGGGTGCGGCGTTCATCGTGGGCTTCCTGCTCACCAAGGCGGGCGGCGCCCTGATCGACAACATGCACTGGCTGTTCGTCATCGGCGTGGCCGTGGGCATGGCCGACGATAAGGACGGCACCTCCGCCCTGGCCGGCCTGGTCAGCTTCCTGATGATGAAATCCCTGCTGGCCCCCGCCGTTGTCACCACCATCATGCCGTCCCTCACCGAGGACGTCAACCGCGTGCGGCTGCTGGCCTTCGAGAAGTTCGAGAACGTGTTCCCCGCCATCCTGGCCGGCCTGATCGGCGCCATCTGCTACAACAAGTTCAAGAACACCCAGCTGCCTGACTGGCTGGCCTTCTTCAGCGGCAAGCGCTGCGTGGCCATCGTCACCGGCGTGGTGTCCATCGGCGCCTCCGTCATCCTGCTGTTCGCGTGGCCCATCATCTTCGGCGCTCTGTACGCCGTGGGTCAGGCCATCATCGGGCTGGATATCGTGGGCGTGGGCATTTACACCTTCCTGAACCGTCTGCTGATTCCCACCGGCCTGCACCACGCGTTGAACAACGTGTTCTGGTTTGACACCGTGGGCATCGGCGACCTGACCCACTTCTGGGCCGGCCGCGTGATGGGCGACGTGGTGGACGGCACCACCCTCAACTGGAGCATCGGCATGTATATGGCCGGCTTCTTCCCCTGCATGATGTTCGGCATCGCGGGCGCCGCCGCAGCCATGGTCCGCGCCGCCAAGAATCAGAAGGTTGCCTTGGGCATCGTGCTGTCCGCCGCCGTCTGCGCGTTCCTGTGCGGCGTCACCGAGCCCTTCGAGTTCTCCTTCATGTTCCTGGCCTTCCCGCTGTACGTGGTCTACGCCCTGCTGTACGCCATCTTCGCCATGATCACCGTGGCTCTGGGCTTCCGCGCGGGCTTCTGCTTCTCCGCCGGCGCCACCGACCTGCTGTTTTCCGCCCCCCTGCCCGCCGCCCAGAACACCTGGGTGATTCTCCCCATGGGCCTGGCCGCCCTCGTGGTGTTCTACCTGGTGTTCTACTTCGCCATCAAGAAGTTCAACCTCAAGACCCCGGGCAACGAGGACGAGGACGCCGAGGCTGAGGAGGCCAAGATCGTCCTGTCCAACAACGACTTCACCGCCATCGCCTCCGGCGTGCTGGCGGCCATCGGCGGCAAGGGCAATGTGTCCAACGTGGACTACTGCACCACCCGCCTGCGCTTCGAGATCAAGGATTACACCGCCATCAACGAGAAGGCCGTCAAGGCCGCGGGTGCGGCCGGCGTCATCCGGCCCAGCAAGACCGCCTGCCAGGTTATCATTGGCCCGAAGGTCCAGTTCGTCTACGACGAGCTGAAGAAGATGCTGTAAAGGTTCCAAAACCCAGGAGCTGGTCCCTCTTGTGGGTAATTCTGCCGCGGGCGGGCTGTATGCCCGTCCGCGGCTCTTTTTCAAAGAAAGGAAGAATCACATGGGGTTTTTTGACAAACTGAAAAAGGGCCTGCTGGGCGACGAGCCCAAGGCCGCGTCCAACGAGATCATGGTGTGCGCCTGCGCCAAGGGCCGGGCCATCCCCATGGCCGACATCCCCGACCCCGCCTTCAGCCAGGGCTTTGTGGGCTTCTGCTGCGGGATCGAGCCGGAGGACGGCCAGGTGCTCTCCCCGGTGGACGGCGTGGTCAGCCAGCTGCCCGACACCCTCCACGCCGTGGGCATCGAGGCCCAGGGGATGGACCTGCTGGTCCACTGCGGCGTGGACACCGTGGACATGAAGGGAGAGGGCTTTATCGTCGCCGTGCGGGAGGGCCAGGAGGTGAAAAAGGGGGACCCCCTGCTCACCATGGACCTGGAGACCGTGCGCAAGGCGGGCCACCCCACCACCATCATCACCGCCGTGACCAACTCCGACGACTTTGCCGGGGTGGAGCTGGTTGCAGAGGGCTCTGTCCAGGCCGGGGACAGCCTGCTGAAGGTCACCAAAAAGTGAGATCAGGCGCACTCTCTGATGGGAGTGCGCCTCTCAACAATATGGAACATCAGAAAGGAACGATTCAAAATGGGACGTTTAGAAGGTAAGGTCGCCATCATCACCGGCGGCAATTCCGGCGTGGGTGCCGCCACCGCCATGCTGTTCGCGAAAGAGGGCGCCAAGGTGGTCATCAGCGCCCGCCGTCAGGCCCAGCTGGAGGAGGTGGCCGCCCAGATCCGCCAGGCCGGCGGCGAGGTCCTCCCCGTGGTCACCGACATCTCCAAGCCGGAGGACGCCAAGAATCTTGTGGCCAAAACGGTGGAGGCCTACGGCAAGGTGGACGTGCTGGTGAACAACGCCGGCGTGCTGGAGGAGGGCCTGAAGCCCATCGACCGGATGACCGACGAGGATTTGGACCGCATCCTGGGCATCAACACCAAGGGCACCATGTACTGCATGCGGGCGGCCCTGGCCGAGATGACCAAGGCCAACTGCGGCTCCATCGTCAACGTGGCCTCGGTGGCCGGCGTGATGGGCTGCGGCGGCGCGGCCTACGTGTCCTCCAAGGCGGCCATCGTGGGCGTCACCCGCCACACCGCCCTGCGCTTCGCGGGCACCGGCATCCGCTGCAACGCGGTGTGCCCCGGCTCCATCGTCACCCCCATGGTGGCCAACGCCCGGCCGGAGAACCTGGACCCGGACATGTTCGGCCAGATGGCCAAGCACGGCGACCTGCGGGTGCCGGTGTGCATGCCCGAGGACGTGGCCAACATTCTGCTGTTTCTGGCCTGCGACGAGTCCAAGGCCATCACCGGCCAGGCCATTGTGTCCGACTTCGGCAGCACCCTGTAAGCTGATTTGCGCAAAAAAGTGCGGCTTCCCTGTGGAAAGCCGCACTTTTGCTTGCCCTATTCAGGAGGGGAGCTCCCGCCCACACTTGGGGCAGAAGCGGAAGTCCCCCTGGAGCTTTGCGCCGCAGTAGGGGCAGAACCCCGCCTCGCCCCCGGAGGGCTGGGGCCCCTCGGGCCGGTCCCAGGGCTCCCCGCCCTTCACCCACCGCTGTCCCGGGTCGCTCTCCTCCCCATCCTCGGTGATGTCAAAAGCGGAGTAGCGGTCCCTGCCGGTGGCGTTTTTGTAATGGTACTTGGCATGTACAATGCCATTAATGATGAACGCAACCCCAAAGAAGGGGAAAAGCAGGGTGATAATCCCAAATCCGCCGGACGCCATGGCGCCAAAGGCCATAAGGGTGGCAATGAGCGTCCAGATCACGCCGAAGACGATGCTGAAAACACTGTTCATGAACTTCAAGCCGGAGGGTCCCCGGCCCGGTTTGATGCTTTTCACCGCGCAATACCTTCCTTTCTGCCGTCCTAGCGGAGAGGAGCGGCCCCGCTGGGGCCGCTCCTCCGTTCATACTTCCCGCTCAAAAATCAAGTCGATCCGGGTCATGGCGCCGCTGGTGACGTCCAGGGGCGTCCAGCCCCCCAGCTCACCGTGACAATACGGGCACTCCATGGACGCTCACTTCTTGGGCTGGTTGGGCTCCATGGTGTCGAACACGCTCTTGGCGCCGGCGCACAGGCCCGCCAGGCCCTGGAGCTCGCTGGGGATGATGATCTTGGTGGCCCGGCCGTCGGCGGCCTTCTGGAAGGCCTCCAGCGCCTTGATGGTGAGCACGCCCTGGCTGGGGGCGGCCGCGTTGATGAGCCTGATGGCGTCGGCGGTGGCCTGCTGCACCTTCATGATGGCCTCGGACTCGGCCTCGGCGGCCAGGATCTTGGCGGTCTTTTCCGCCTCGGCCTCCATAATCTTGGCCTGCTTGGCGGCGTCGGCCCGGAGAATGGCGGACTGCTTCTCGCCCTCGGCCACCAGGATCTGGGACTGCTTCTGGCCCTCGGCCTGGAGGATGGCCTCCCGGCGCTCACGCTCGGCCCGCATCTGCTTCTCCATGGACTCCTGGATATCTCGGGGCGGCATGATGTTTTTCAGCTCCACCCGGTTGACCTTGATGCCCCAGGGGTCGGTGGCCTCGTCCAGGATGGCCCGCATCTGGGTGTTGATGTGGTCGCGGCTGGTGAGGGACTGGTCCAGCTCCAGATCGCCGATGATGTTGCGCAGGGTGGTGGCGGTCAGATTCTCAATGGCGCTCATGGGGTGCTCCACCCCGTAGGTGTACAGCTTGGGGTCGGTGATCTGGAAATAGAGCACCGTGTCAATCTGCATGGTGACGTTGTCCTTGGTGATGACGGGCTGGGGGGCGAAATCCACCACCTGCTCCTTCAGGGACACGGTCTTGGCCACCCGCTCGATGAAGGGCACCTTGATGTGCAGGCCCACGCCCCACACGGTGCGGAACGCGCCCAGCCGCTCCACCACCACGGCCTTGGACTGCTGGACCACCTTGATGTTGGAGGCCAGGATCCCCAAAATAATGACGATGATGAGTAGGATGATGACGGGGCCCAGGATGGAGCCCATCCCGGCGGCTGCGGACAATGCGAATGTGTTCATTTGACTACCTCCTCTATATGTTGTGACAGATGCCACAGGTTACCAGCTCTTGGGCTCCCCGGTGGAGACGGGGGCGGCGATGGGCTCCACGAACACCTTGACCCCCTCGATACGGAGGACCCGCACCATGGTCCCGGTGGTGATGGGCCCGCCGTCCTGGCTCCGGGCGGACCAGGTCATCCCCCGGATGACCACGGCCCCTTTGCCGTGGACGTTGTCCACATCCTCAATGACCTGGGCCGTCTCTCCAATGACCCGGTCGGCGTTGGTGGGCTCCACCTTGTTGTTCAGGTAGCGCTTGGCCAAAGGCCGCGCCGCCGCCAGGCACAGCAGGCTCACCGCCAGAAACAGGGTGAGCTGAACCCACAGCGGCCCGCCCAGCAGGGCGGCGACGAGGGCGGCCAGCGACCCGGCGGCAAACCAGATGGAGGTGAGCCCCACGGTGGCGGCCTCGCCGGCCGCGAACACCACCAGCAGAACCAGCCACATGATCTGCATCATGGATTTTGCATCAAACCACATATGCTGCACTCCTTTCTCGCTTTCAATCAATTGTACCACAAAACCTGGTCAGAGAAAAGAAGTTTTTCGCGCCGCGTCCATATTATTGTTGCCAGCGCTTCCATTTTACATTATACTGTGTTTTGTAAAGTCCTTCCCCTCCCTATGACATGATACTACACCTTCCATCAAATGTAAAGTCAAGGGGTTTTTAAAAAATTTTTGCGAGGTATTTTATGGAGCAGACGCTGCAGTTTGTCATACCCGCCCTCATGGGGGTGGAGTCCACCGTGGCCTATGAGCTGAAAAAGCTGGGCCTGTCCGGCGTGCGGGCGGAGAACGGCCGGGTGCTGTGCCAGGGGCGGCCCGGCGACATCCCCCGGCTGAACCTGAACCTGCGCTGCGGGGCCCGGGTGCTGCTGGCTCTTGGCACGTTTCCGGCCCGCTCCTTTGAGGAGCTGTTCCAGGGCTGCGCCGCCCTGCCCTGGGAGGACTTCATCCCCCGGGAGGGCCGCTTCCCGGTGAAGGGGTACTCGGTGAGCTCTCAGCTCCACTCGGTGCCCGCCTGCCAATCCATCCTGAAAAAGGCGCTGTGCAAAAGGCTGGGGCAGGTCTATGGTCTGGAGACGCTGCCCGAGACGGGAACCTTATACCAGGTGCAGTTCTCTATTTTGAAGGATACAGTCACTTTAATGCTGGACACCTCCGGGGACAGCCTGTACAAGCGGGGCTACCGGGCGCACAGCATGGGCGCCCCCCTCCGGGAGACCCTGGCGGCGGCGCTGGTGTCCCTGTCGAGGTACCGGGGCCGGGACCCCTTCTGCGACCCCTTCTGCGGCTCGGGCACCATCCCCATCGAGGCGGCCCTCATCGCCAAAAACCGGGCCCCGGGGCTGAACCGCTCCTTCGCCGCCCAGCGGTGGAGCTGGCTGCCCTCCCGTCTGTGGATGGACGCCGCCCAGGAGGCCATGGACCAGGAGTTCCACGGCGCCTACGTCATCTGGGGCGGGGACATCGACCCCGCCGCGGTGGAGCTGTCCCGGCACAACGCGGAGCTGGCCGGGGTGGAGGACACGGTGCGGTTCGACGTGGCGGACGCGGCCAAATTCCGCCGGGACGAGCCCCGGGGCCGGGTGGTGACCAACCCGCCCTACGGGGAGCGCCTGCTGGAGAAGAGCGAGGCGGAGGCGCTGTACCATTCCTTCGGGAGGGCGGCCCGGGCGCTGCCCCCGGGCTGGGAGGTGGACGTGCTCTCCTCCCACACCGAGTTTGAGCGGGCCTTCGGCCGTCCGGCGGACAAAAAGCGAAAGCTCTACAACGGCATGATCAAGTGTGACCTATTTCTATATGGCGTATAGCGTCCCGCAGGGGACATCTTTTAGAGAGAAGAAGAGGGAGAAGCCGTGAAGCATATTTTCATCATCAACCCCTCGGCGGGCAAAAAGCGGAGCACAGCGGCGCTGGTGGACAGCATCCAGGCCCTGGACCTCCCCTGCGAGATCGCGTTCACCGAAAAGACGGGGGACGCCCGGCACATCGCCCGGGAGGCGGCGGAGACCGGCCAGCCGGTGCGCATCTACGCCTGCGGCGGGGACGGCACCCTCAATGAGGCGGTGAACGGCGCTGCGGGGTACGCCAACGCCGCCGTCACCAACGTGCCCACCGGCACGGGCAACGACTTTCTGAAGATTTTCGGAAGGGAAAACAAGGCCCGCTTCACCGACCTGAAGGCCCTGTCGGAGGGGCCCCAGGCCGCCATGGACCTGATCGACTGCAACGGCCATCTGGGCATCGACATCGTGTGCGTGGGCCTGGACTCCCGCATCGCCGTGGACAAGGACAAATACAGCGCCCTCCCCCTGGTCACCGGCATGGGCGCCTACATCCTGTCCCTGCTGGAGAACGTGATCTTCAAAAGCATCGCCCAGCCCACGGCGGTGGACTGCGGCGACCTCCATTTCCATGGGGAGACCACCATCGTGTGCGTGTGCAGCGGACGGTACTACGGCGGCGGCTTCATGCCGGTGGGGGACAACATGCCCGACGACGGCCTGCTGGAAACCCTGGTGGTGCGCAAGGTGAGCCGGCTCACCTTCTTCCGCCTGGTGGGAAAGTACGGCAGCGGCAAATACCGGGACTACCCCGACCTGATCTGGTACCGCCAGGGAGAGCCGGTCACCATCCGGGGGCAGGCCGAGTTGGTGGCGGTGGTGGACGGCGAACCCCTCCGGGCCCGGGAGATGACCATTCGCCTGTCGGACAAAAAAGTAAATTTCTTCTATCCCGCCGGGCTGACCTACGAGCCAAAGGCATAAAATGAGGGGGCGCTGCGTATAGCAGCGCCCCCTCATTTTATTGCTCCAAGCTCACTCGCTGTCCGCTTCTCCGCGCTTCTGTGCGCTTAAACGCTCCCGCTCGGCCTGGCTCAGTCTGTGGTAGCTGGGGGCCATGGCGGCGGCGGACACCAGCTCCCCCGCCTGGGCCATGCGCAGGGCGCACCGGGCCACCCCCCAGGCGGTCTGATAGAGCAGGTGGGGGGGCATGAGCGCGCAGGGCAGACCCGCACCCTCCAGCGCCTCCCGCACCAGATGAGCCCCGTCCCCCACCAGGGTCTGGGCCCTCCCCGAGGCCCGCACCTCCTCCGCCAGCTGGTCCAGGCCCATGGCCCGGTCTGGGGTGAGGCGGGTCAGCACCCCGTTTTCCGCCCGGAACCGGGCGCAGTACACCTGACTGCGCCGGGCGTCCATGGCGGCGCAGATCTCCCCCCCCACGTGGGCGCACTGCCAGGCCATGGACTCCAGGGTGGAGCAGGGGGCGCAGGGCTTGTCCCCCGGCCAGGCCAGCCCCTTGGCCGCCGCCACCCCGATGCGCACACCGGTGAAGGACCCCGGCCCCGCCGCCACCGCCACCACGTCCATCTCCTCCAGGGTGAGGCCGGTGTTTTTCAGCAGGTCCGCCGCCATGGGCATGAGGGTGGCGGAGTGGGTCAGCCCGCTGTTCTGAAAGGACTGGGCCAGCAGCCTTTCATCCTCGGCCACGGCCACGCTGGCCGTCACCGCCGAGCTCTCCAGCGCGATGATCTTCACAAATCCACCCCCTCAATGGTGATGACCCGGTCGTCGTCCCCGTCCCCCCGGCAGATGGACACCCGCACCGCGTCCCCCTCGATGGCCTCCGCCACGTTCTCGCTCCACTCCACGGCGCACACGCCCCCCCGGGCCAGGTAGTCCTCCCAGCCGATGTGGAACAGCTCGTCAGCGCTGCCCAGCCGGTACATATCGAAGTGGAACAGGGGCAGGCGGCCCCCCTCATACTCGTTGACGATGGTAAAGGTGGGGCTAGTCACCCGCTCCTCCACCCCCAGCGCCCGGGCCATCCCGGACACAAAGGCGGTTTTGCCCGCCCCCAAATCGCCGGTAAAGGCCACCACCCGGCCCGCGTCCAGCCCGCCGGCCAGGCGGGCCCCCAGCGCCTCGGTCTCCTCCCGGCTGTGGGTGACAAACTCCATGGAAGCTCACTCCCGCCAAAAATTTAAGAATCCTAAAACTCTCGCGAAATAGTATAGCATATTTCCCGCCGGTGTGCTATACTAATTTGCAACTGTTTTTCTGAGAGGAGGACCGCGCCTTGCAGCCCACCCGCACACTCAAGGATTTTTTCAAAAAGGGGGACGTGGTCCTGCTCCTGCTGTGCGTCCTGGCCAGCCTCATGGGGCTGGCGCTGATCTACAGCGCCACCCGGTATGATCCCGACCTCCACAACTATGCCATAAAGCAGGCCCAATTCATCTGTATGGGCGTGGTGGCCTATGTGTGGGTTACCTTCATCGACATCGAGTACCTGATGGAGAAGTGGTGGTGGGTATTCCTGCTGCTGGGGCTGTTCGTCATCGCCCTGATCAAGCCCTTCGGCTATGACAGCGGCACCGGCAACAAGAGCTGGGTCTTTCTCCCCATCCCCCACTTCCCCGGCTTTCAGCCCGGAGAGATCGCCAAGCTGTCCTTCATCGTGGTGCTGGCCTGGATGATCAACAAGGAGCGGCCCCGGGGGCTGGGCCGGTTCCCCGCGCTGGTCAAATACGTGATCCTCACCGGGGTATTTGCCGGATCGCTGGCGGTGTTGTCCAGCGACTGGGGCATGGTCATCGTCTACCTGTTCATTTTCGTGGTCATGGCCTGGGTGGCCGGGGTGAGCAAGTGGTGGTTCATCGGGGTGGGAACGCCCCTGGCGGGCGGGGTGGTGTTCCTGTGGCACTTCATCCTGCCCCGCACCAAATACTGGACAGACTACCGCATCATGCGCTTCCGGGTGGTGGTAGAGCACTGGAAGGGCAACAATCTCAACCCCCGGGACGCCGGCTGGCAGCAGAACCAGACCCTGGCCGCCATCGGCTCGGGCCAGCTCACCGGAATGGGGTGGCTCAAGGGGATAAAAACACAGTCCCCCATGGAGGGAACCCTGCCCGCCCGGCACACCGACAATATCTTCGCCGTGTGCGGGGAGGAATTCGGCCTCATCGGCTGCTGCGCGGTGCTGCTGGTGCTGCTGGCCATCATCCTGCGGTGCGTGTGGGTGTCCCGGCGGGCCAAAAGCCACATGTCCGCCTATATCTCCATGGGCATCGCCGGTATGCTCATGATCCAGACCATCATCAACGTGGCCATGACCCTGTACATCGGCCCAGTGATCGGCCTGACCCTGCCCTTTTTCAGCTACGGCGGCTCATCCACCCTCACCCTGTTCATTGCCATGGGCATCGTGTCCGGCATCAAAATGCGGCCGCTGCCCAGCTGGCTCAAGGACCGGAGCCAGCTGTAGCCCAGCGTTCAACAAGGGGCCGGCGCGTTTATGACGCGCCGGCCCCTTGTTCTTACCAATAGGGCGTCCAATCCGCGGTGAGCCGGGTGAGGGCCTCCATGTAGAAGTAGTCTCCCCAGGAGGTGCACTCGTCCACCCCCTCGGGAAAGCAGGTGTTGTAGGGGCTCTTCTTGCTGTAGGTCCCGTGGAGGATGAGCCCCGCACCCTTTTTCAGCTCCGGCACGGCATAGTTCCGGGCCAGGCTGCCCATCATCTCCCGGGCCAGCTCCTCGTACCCCGCCCCCTCCTCCCGGGGGAGCAGGCGGGCCGCCTCCAGCAGGCCGCAGGCCACGATGGCGGCGGAGGAGGAGTCCCGGGGCTCGCCGCTGTCCGGCTGGAAGAGCATGTCCCAGCAGGGCACCAGGTCCTCCGGCAGGCGGGTGAGGTAGAAGGCCAGGGCCCGGCGGAAGGTGTCCAGGGCGGCGGGGTCCCCGGTGTCCCGCCAGCTCAGGATGGAGCCGTATACCCCCCAGGCCTGTCCCCGGGCCCAGAAGCTGTCGTCCTTATAGCCCTGGCAGGTGCGGCCATGGCCGGGGGTGCCGTCCTTGTTCATGTAGAAGGTGTGGAAGGTGGAGCCGTCGGGCCGGAAGGAGTTGGCCATGCAGGTGGCGGTGTGCCGGCGGGCGATGTCGGCGTAGATGCCGTCCCCCGTCTCCCGGCTGGCCCAGTACAGCAGGGGCAGGTTCAGCAGGCAGTCAATGATGAAGCGGTAGTTTGACCTTGCCCCCATCCGCCCCCAGGCCTGGAGGAACTCCCCCTTGGGCTGGAAGCGGCGGATGAGCTGGTCCGCCGCCAGCACCGCCGCCTCCCTGGCCTTCTGCTCCCCGGTGAGCTGGTAGGCCGCCACGCAGGAGGGAGTGTAGAGGAAGCCCATGTCGTGGTGGGCCACCCGGATTTTCTTCACAATGCGCCGGTGGAAGCTGTCCACCAGGGCCATGCCCGTCTGGCGGAAGGCGTCCTCCCCGGTGCGCTCGTAGGCCAGCCACACCTCCCCCGGCCAGAAGCCGCAGGTCCAGTCGGTGTTGCCGCAGGCGGGATACACGCCGTCCACACTGGAGTGCTTCTGGCAGCGCCTGGTGTATTTGGGCAGGTTGAGGCGCACCTGGGCCGCCGCTTTGTCCAGCGCCGCCGCCGCCTCCCCATTGGTGATGGGTCTCGGTCTTTCCATGCTCACCGTCTCCTCTCCGTGCCGGATTTCCGGCGTCATGCCTTAGAAGCTGTACCAATAGCCGAAGTACGCAGACTTGCGAGGAAAAATCGCCGCCGACAAGGCAAAAAATCGCAGGAATACTTTGTGTATTTCAAGATTTTTTAACGCAGCCTGGCGGCGATTTGGGCCGCAAGGCTGTGTGCTGGGGTCTATTGGTACAGCTTCTTAAGTCTCGCGGCCACCCCGGCCACGTACTCTCCGTCCACCACCTTGTAGCAGTCCTCCGGGGGGTACAGGCTGCCGCCGTAGTGGATGGCCCGGTCGTTCCGGGCGGAGGGGTCGGTACACACCCGGTGCCCCGACATGTGCAGCTGGGCGCAGCCGGTGTGCCGGGCCACCCACTCCAGGTTCCGGGCGTTGATCCCCCCGCCGGGGAGGATCTGGATGCGCCCGGCGGCGTGGTCCGCCATCGCCCGGATGGTGTCCGCCCCCAGGGGCACGCTGGCCTCCTGCCCGCTGGTGAGCACCCGGGTGACCCCCAGCTCAATGAGCTGGTCCAGGGCGGCGCGCCAGTCGGGGGTCACGTCCATGGCCCGGTGGAACACGCTCTCCCGCCCCCGCTCCCGGCACAGCTCCGCCAGCACCCGGGTGCGCTCCACGTCCACCCTGCCGTCCTCGTGGAGGAAGCCGAAGGCCAGCCCGTCCGCCCCGTGCTCCAGCAGCAGCCGCGCGTCCTCCACCGCGGCGGCGAACTCCGCCTTTGTGTAGCAGAAGCCCCCCTCCCGGGGGCGCACCATGGCAATGATGGGCATGCCCGTCTCCCCCTTGGCCACCCGCAGGGAGCCCAGGGTGGGAGTCAGCCCCCCGTGGAACAGGTCGCAGTTCAGCTCCACCCGGTCCGCGCCCCCCCGGTGGGCCTGGATCACGTCGTCTGCGCTGCCGCAGCACACCTCCAGCAGAATTGCGGACATTTTTCCGCCTCCTCTCCAGTTTGCCCCCATTATATCGTCTCTCCCCCGCCCCTGTCAACAAAGGCTTGCCATTCCCGGAAAAACCCGGTAAAATGGCCTGGAGAGGAGGCCTCTGTATGTCCTTTGTCTTTGACCGCGCTGCCTATGAGCGCCGGGTGGCCTGGTACACCCAGGCCCGGTTCGGCCTGTTCCTCCACTGGGGGCTGTACGCCATCCCCGCCCGGGGGGAGTGGGTGCGCAGCGTGGAGCGCATCCCCAATAGGGACTATGACCCCTATATGGCTCAGTTCGACCCCCGGCACTGCGACATGCGCGCCTGGATGGCGGCGGCCAAGGGGGCGGGGATGAAATACGCCGTGCTCACCGCCAAGCACCACGACGGCTTCTGCCTGTTCGACAGCGCCTATACTGATTTCAAATCCACCAACGCCCCGGCGGGCCGGGACTTTGTCCGGGAGTTTCTGGACGCCGCCCGGGAGGCGGGGCTGCGGGCTGGGCTGTACTTCTCCCTCATCGACTGGCGGCACCCGGACTTCCCCCACTACGGCGACGAGAACCACCCCATGCGGGACGACCCCGCCTACGGCAACGAGGGGCGGGACTTCAGCCGCTACCTGGACTGCATGCACGCCCAGGTCCGGGAGCTGTGCTCCAACTACGGCAAATTGGACCTGCTGTGGTTCGACTTCTCCTACGGCGGGCTGCGGGGGGAGGCCTGGCGGGCCTCGGAGCTGGTGGAGATGGTCCGCGCCCTCCAGCCCGGCGTCATCATCGACAACCGTCTGGAGGTCAGCGGACAGGGCTTCGGCTCCCTGGCCGCCTGCGCCCCCACCCCCTACCACGGGGACTTCGTCAGCCCCGAGCAGATCGTCCCCCCCGCCGGCCTGCGGGACGCCCAGGGCCGCCCCCTGGTGTGGGAGAGCTGCGTCACCATGAACAACCACTGGGGCTACTGCGCCCAAGACCACTTTTACAAGCCCGCCCCCATGCTGGTGCGGAAGCTGGTGGAGTGCGTGTCCAAGGGGGGCAACCTGCTGCTCAACGTGGGGCCCGACGCCCAGGGCCGCTTCCCGGACCGGGCCCTGGCCATTCTGGAGGAGATGGGCCGCTGGATGGACCGCAACGGCGAGAGCGTCTACGGCTGCGGTCCCGCAGGGCTGGACAAGCCGGAGTTCGGCCGCTACACCCGGAAGGGGGACCGGCTGTACGTCCACATCCTGGAGAACACCGTGGGCCCCCTGCCCCTGTTCGGGGTGGACAGGGACCGCATCGCCTCCATCCGCCGCCTGGCGGACGGCAGCGAGGTGAAGCTGTCCACCAGCTGGGTGCACAGCGACTACCCCGGCCTGGCCTTCGCCGACCTGGGCCCTGACCCGGTGCTCCCCGACCCCATCGACACCGTGCTGGAGATCCGCCTGCGGCCCGAGGCATAGCGCAAGCATGCGCCCCGGTGGATGGGGTACCATCCTCCCCGCCACCGCGTCCAAGGGGCTGCGCTGCGTGGGGATATCCTGGAAATCAAGCCATCAATAGACAAGGAGGAGACATACATGGTCAAGCTTTGGCAGGGAGAGTCCGCCCAGTGGCGGGTAGAGCTGGAAACCGGCGGGGAGGGCACTGCCCTGTCCCTGCACACGGGGGCCCAGGGCCGCGTCCTGATTGTCAATCTGGGCGGGGAGCCGACGGCGGAGACCGCCCGCCGGGCCGCCGCCAAGGCGGTCAAGACCCTCCGGGGGCTGGAGGCCGCCTCCGCCGTGCTGGACGCCGCCCCGGCGGTGAAGGCCCTGGGCCCGGAGGGCCCCGCCGCCCTGGCCCAGGGGGCTGAGCTGGCCTGCTACCGCCAGCCCAGCTGGAAGGAGGAGCCGGACAAGCCCTTTGCCCTCTACCTCGCCGGGGCGGAGGGGCCGGAGGCGGAGGCCGCCCTGCGGGAGGCCCAGGCGGTGACCCGCTGGGTGTGCTTCGCCCGGGACCTGGTGAACTGCCCCGCCAACCTGCTCACCCCCCAGGACATGGCCCAGCGGATGGCCGAAGCCGCCGGAAAGCAGGGCGTGGAGGTGGAAATTCTGGATGAGACCCAGACCCGGGCCCTGGGCATGGGGGCCTTCCACGCCGTGGGGGACAGCGCCGCCCACCCGCCCCGGCTCATCGTGCTGCGCTGGCGGGGCGGGAAGGAGGATACGCCCCCCATCGCCCTGGTGGGCAAGGGGGTGTGCTGCGACACCGGCGGCTACTGCCTCAAAACCGCCGCGGGCCTCAAGGGCACCCGGGGGGATATGGCCGGGGGCGCGGCGGTGTGCGGCGCGCTGCTGGCTCTGGCGGAAAACCGGGTGCCGGTAAACGCGGTGGCCGTCATCCCGGCGGTGGAAAACCGCCTGTCCCGGGACAGCTTCCTCCCCGGGGATGTAATCCGCTCCATGTCCGGCAGGACCATCCAGGTGAACAACACCGACGCCGAGGGCCGGCTCATCCTGGCCGACGGGGTGACCTACGCCCTGCAAAAGGAGGGGGCCTCCCGGGTGGTGGACATCGCCACCCTCACCGGGGCCTGCGTGGCGGCGCTGGGCTTCACCACGGCGGGGCTGGTGACCAACGACGAGGGGCTGTTCCTGGCCCTGATGAACGCCGCCCAGCGCGCCGGGGAGCAGTACTGGCGGCTGCCCGACTTCCCGGAGTACAGAAGGATGATCGACAGCCCGGTGGCCGACCTGTGCAACCAGTCCAACGACGGCTGCGGGGCCATCACCGCGGGGCTGTTCATCGGGGCCTTCGCCGGGGACACCCCCTGGGTCCATCTGGACATCGCGGGCACCGCCTGGGTGGACCGGCCCCGATGGGAGTACCAGGTCCCCGGGGCCACCGGGGCGGGGGTGACCACCCTGTATCAGCTGTGCCGGGGGCTGGCCGATGCGCAGTGAGGCCCGCTGGGCGGAGGAGCTGACCGGGCTCACCGGCCAGCGGCGGCGGGCCATGGAGTTCCTCCGGGATCACCTGCCCGCCAGCGACCTGGAGAGCTGCCCCTTCTCCCTTTTCCTGGACTTCGCCGACCACGCCCTGGCCCTGCGGGAGGCCGCCCCCTGGTGCGGGGAGCTGGAGTGGGAGCTCTTCGCCCATTACGTCCTCTTCCCCAGGGTGAACGACGAGGACCTGTCCCCCCACCGGGCGCTGTTCCACGCGCAGCTGTGGCCCCGGGTGGCCCCCCTCTCCTCCCCGGAGGAGCGGGTGCTGGAGGTCAACCGCTGGTGCTGTGAGCACGCCTCCTATCAGGCCCAGGACCAGCGCACCGCCTCCCCGCTGACGGTGTACCGCTGCGGCAGCGGCCGGTGCGGGGAGGAGTCCGCCTTCCTGGTGGCCGCCCTGCGCAGCGTGGGCATCGCCGCCCGGCAGGTGTACGCCCCCCGCTGGGCCCACTGCGACGACAACCACGCCTGGGTGGAGGCCCTGTGCGGCGGCGCCTGGCGGTTCCTGGGGGCCTGTGAGCCTGAGCCGGTGCTGGACCGGGGCTGGTTCAACACCGCCGCCTCCCGGGCGGTGCTGGTGCACAGCCGGCTGTTCGGCCCGGGGGACTCCCCCCTCCACGGCCAGCCACTGGGCCGGGACGGCCTGGTGACCTGGTACAATCAGACCTCCCGGTACGCCCCCGTCCGGGAGCGGGTGTTCCAGGCCCGGCTGGACGGGCGGCCCGCCGCCGGGGCTGTTTTCCACCTCCAGCTGCTCAACGAGGCGGGGTTTCACACCATCGCCTCCCTCACCGCCGGCAGGGACGGCCGGGCCCGGGCCGCGCTGGGCCTGGGGGATATCCATGTGCTGGCCGGGCTGGATGGCCGCTGGGCGGAGGGGGACTGCGGCCCCCAGGGCATCACCCTGGAGCTGACCTCCGCCCCCCGCGAAACCGCCCAATGGACCCAGTTCGACTTCCGTGCCCCCGCCCCGGCGGAGGGCCGGGTCCCCCCGCTGACGGCGGAGCAGAAGGCCCAGCGGGCGGACGCCCTGGCCCGATGCGCCGCCCTGCGGCAAGCCCGGCTGGCGGCGCAGTTCGACCCCGCCCGGGCCGGTGCGCTCCCCGGCTGCGGCGGCCTGCTGCAAAAGGCCAGGGGCAATTTTGACGAGCTCTTCACCTTCCTCTCCCGGGACGGCGACCCCCGCCGGGAGGCCCTGGTCCGCACCCTGTGGGACAAGGACCTGCGGGACGTGACCGCCGCCGTTCTGGAGGACCACCTGAGCCGCCTCCCCCCGCCCCCCGCCGGGACGCCGGAAGCGGTGTACTGGCGGTATCTGGCCTGCCCCCGCGTCGCCCTGGAGCCCCTCACCCCCTGGCGGGGAGCGCTCCAAAACCTGCTCCCCCAGGGGCTCACGGCCCCTGACGCCCTGCTCCCATGGCTGGAGCGGCGGGTGGCCGCCGGCGGGGACGAGGAGGGCTACGCCCCCCTGTGGCTGCCCCCCCTGGCCGCCCTGGAGGCGGGCTGCTGCGGCAGGAAAAGCTTTGACCTGCTGCTGGTCGCCGCCCTGCGCACCCTGGGCGTCCCCGCCCGGCTCAGGCCGCTGGACGGCGCGCCGGAGCTGTGGCAGAACGGGGCCTTCCACCCCCTCCGCCCGAAGGAGACGGGGACGCTGCGCCTCACCTGCCCCGGCGGTCCCCCCGTCTGCGGGCGGGACTGGACCCTCTCCCGGTGGACGGGGGCGGGCTGGCAGCTCCTGACCCCACCCGGCGGGGACTGGCAAAACGGCGGGCTCACCCTCACCCTGCCCGCCGGGCGCTACCGGCTGCTCACCTCCACCCGCCTGCTCAACGGGGACCAGCTGGCCGCCCGGCAGGAGGTGGAGGTCTCCCCCGGCGCCCCGGCCCAGGCGGAGCTGCGCCTGCGGCCCTTCGACCTGGCCCGGGCGCTGAGCGCCCACACCATGCCCCCCACCCCCGCCGCCGCCCCGGACGGCTCCACTGTAGACGACCTCTTCCGCCTCAATGGCCGGCCCTCCCTGCTGGTGTGGGCGGAGGAGGGGGCGGAGCCCACCGAGCACCTGCTGGGCGAGCTGGAGGGCCAGCGCGCCGCCCTGGACGCGCTGGGGGTGAACCCGGTGTTCCTGGTGCGGAGCCGGGAGGCGCTGGACCAGCCCACCCTGGCCCGCACCCTCCGGGGCTGGCCCTCCGCCCGGGTCCTGCTGGACGACTGGGCCTACGACCTGGAGGACTTTGCCCGACGCCTCTCCTGCGACCCGGGCACCCCGCCCCTGGCGGTGGTGTGCGACGGGGCGGGCCGGGCGGCCTGCGCCGCCAGCGGCTACCGGGTGGGAGGGGCCGCCCTGCTGGCACAGGCCGCCGCCTGCCTGTGCCGGGACTCCCCCCATCAGAAAGGAACTGCGCCATGAAAATTCTCATCGTAGAGGATGACCGCCCCCTGTCCGCCTCCCTCCAGGCCCTGCTCGCCGACCGGGGCTACCAGACGGACGCCGTGTACGACGGCGAGGCCGGGGTGCAGTACGCCCTGCTGGGGGTGTACGACCTCATCATCCTGGACGTGATGCTTCCCGCGCTGAACGGCTGGCAGGCCGCGCGGCAGCTCCGGGCCCAGAAGTGCGCCACCCCCATTTTGATGCTCACCGCCCGGTCCGAGCTGGAGGACCGGGTGGAGGGGCTGAACGCCGGGGCGGACTACTACCTCACCAAGCCCTTCGACACCCGGGAGCTGCTGGCCTGCGTGGGGGCCCTCCTCCGCCGCCAGGGCGGGCAGGTGGACCAGCTTTCCTTCGGCAACACGTCGCTGGACCTGGACGGCTCCACCCTGGCCTGCGGCGGGCAGTGGGTACGGCTGTCCGCCCGGGAGTTTGAGGTGATGCGCTGCCTGATGCAGGCCCGGGGCCGCAACCTGTCCAAGGAAGCCATCCTGGCCCGGGTGTGGGGGTACGACTCCAACGCCGTGGAGAACCACGTGGAGGTGTACGTGGGCTTTCTGCGGAAAAAGCTGGCCAGCATCGGCTCCAACGTGCGCATTGAGGCGGTGCGGCGGCTGGGCTATCATCTGGAAACCAACGAGGCGTGAAAAGGAGCCCCGCTCAGATGAGCGGGGCTCCTTTTTTCAATATTTCAACACAAAATAGATCACATATACCCAGCTCATCAGGCCGTGGACGATGGCCCACCCCACCGAGTGCCAGGTGGTGTAGCTGATGACCATGGCCAGGGCGCTGCCAAAGCTGATGCCCGCCTTGGCGGCGCTGCCGGCGTTCAGGCTGCCCTTGTGTTCGTCCATATGGCTGTTCCCCCCTTCACAACAGAATGACCCCCGCCTCCCGGCACGCCTCAATCGTCCGGGGATCCCAGATAGACGCCTGCACCTCGCCGATGTGGGCCTTGCCCAAGAGGTACATGGACACCCGGCTCTGGCCGATGCCGCCGCCGATGGTCAGGGGCAGTTCCCCCGCCAGCAGGGCCTTGTGGAAGGACAGCTCCCGCCGGTGGTCGCACCCGGCGATGGAAAGCTGACGGTCCAGGGACTCGGGGGACACCCGGATGCCCATGGACGAGATTTCAAAGGACCGGCCCAGCAGGGGGTTCCACAGCAGGATGTCCCCGTTCAGCGCCCAGTCGTCGTAGTCCGGGGCCCGGCCGTCGTGGGGCGTGCCGGACTTCAACGCTCCGCCGATGCCCATCAGGAAGGTGGTGGGGTGGTCCTTTACCCAGGCGTCCTCCCGCTCCTTGGGGGACAGCTCGGGCCACTGATCCTCCAGCTCCTGGGCGGTGACAAAGGAGACCTCCCGGTCAACCGGGGGCAGGGTGGTGAGCTGGGGATACACCGAGCGCAGGGTGGCCTGGGTGTTGGCCAGGGCGCCCACAATGGTCCGCACCACCGACTGTAAGTACTCCACATTCCGGTCCCGGGGGGCGATGACCTTCTCCCAGTCCCACTGGTCCACGTAGACGGAGTGGAGATTGTCCAGCTCCTCGTCCCGGCGGATGGCGTTCATGTCGGTGTACAGCCCCTCCCCCACGGAGAACTGGTAGCGGTGGAGGGCCATGCGCTTCCACTTGGCCAGGGAGTGGACCACCTGGGCGTCCCGGCCCGCGTCGGGCACGTCGAAGGACACCGCCCGCTCCACGCCGTTCAGATCGTCGTTCAGGCCGGTGGACGCCTCCACAAACAGGGGGGCGGACACCCGGCGCAGGTTCAAAGAGCCCCCCAGGTCGTCCTCAAACAGCCTCTTGAGCAGTCCGATGGCCTTCTGGGTGTCGTACAGGTTCAGCAGGGGGGCGTACCCCTGGGGGATCACGGTGGTCAGCATGTTGGATGTCCTCCTTTGCCGCGAAAGTAGTTACGCCCGGCCTGTTTACAACGGCTCAGACGTACTGGCACTGAAAATTATAGCGCGGCCCAGAAAAAAATGCAAATGGAATTGTGTTTTGAAATCCATTATGGTATAATTTCTATATATGGTCGTGGGTAAGCTGAAAATTTCCAGCAAACTGCCCACTTTCGCCGCTTATCTCTCCGCATTGCCCAATTTTATCTATCAGGAGGAATGAACCAATGGACTACAAAAAAGCGTATGAGCAGTGGCTGAACGCTCCCGCTCTGGACCAGGCGGAAAAGGCGGAGCTGGCCGCCATCGCCGGGGACGAGAAGGAGATCGAGTCCCGTTTCTTCTCCCAGCTGGAATTCGGCACCGCCGGCCTGCGGGGCACCATGGGGGTGGGCCTGTACCGGATGAACATCCACGTCATCCGCCACGCCACCCAGGCCTTTGCCAAGGTGATTCTGGGCGAGGGCCCCGAGGCGGTGAAGAAGGGCGTGGCCATCTGCTTCGACTGCCGGAACAACTCCGACGTGTTCGCCCGGGAGGCCGCCTGCATCATGGCCGCGGCGGGCATTCCCGTGCGGCTGTTCGAGTCCCTGCGCCCCACTCCGGAGCTGTCCTTCGCCATCCGGGAGTACGGCTGCATCGCGGGCATCAACATCACCGCCAGCCACAATCCCAAGGAGTACAACGGCTATAAGGTGTACTGGTCCGACGGCGCCCAACTCCCCCCCAACCACGCCGATGAGGTGGCCAAGATCATGCGGGAGTCCGACGTGTTCGACGTGACCGTGGCGGACTACGATAAGGCGGTGGCGGACGGCCTCATCACCATCATGGGGGAGGAGACCGACGAGAAGTTCCTGAAAAACGTGATGGAGCAGGTCAACGACCAGGCGGCGGTGGACGCGGTGGCGGACACCTTCAAGATGGTGTACACCCCCTTCCACGGCACCGGCCACAAGCTCATCCCTGAGGCGCTGAAGCGGCTGGGCATGAAGCACGTGATCTGCGTGCCCGAGCAGATGGTCATTGACGGCAACTTCCCCACCGTGGCCTCCCCCAACCCGGAGAATCCCGAGGGCTTCGCCCTGGCGGTGGAGCTGGCCAACAAGGAGGGCGCGGACTTCATCCTGGGCTCCGACCCCGACGCCGACCGGGTGGGCCTGATGGTCCGGGCGGGGGACGGGTTCAAGGTGCTCACCGGCAACCAGACCGGCGTGCTGCTGCTGGACTACCTCATCGGCGCCAAGCAGCGCACCGGCAAGATGCCCGCCAACCCCACGGCCCTGAAGACCATCGTCACCACCGAGATGGCCCGCAAGGTGGCCGAGGTGAACGGCCTGGCCTGCTTCGACACCTTCACCGGCTTCAAGTTCCTGGCCCAGAAGAAGGACCAGCTGGAGAGCTCCGGCGAGGGGAACGTGATCATGTCCTATGAGGAGAGCTACGGCTACATGCTGGGCAGCTACGTCCGGGACAAGGACGCCGTCACCGCCGCTGTGGCCATGACCGAGATGGCCGCGTACTACGCCGGCAAGGGCATGACCCTGTACGACGCCCTGATGGCCTTGTACGAGAAGTACGGCGACTACGGCGAGCGCACTATGAACCTGGTGATGCCCGGCCTGGACGGGCTGAAGAAGATGGCCGACCTGATGGCCAATCTGCGCAAGGATCCCCCCAAGGAGATCGGCGGCGAGACCGTCAAGACCTGGAAGGACTACAAGGACGGCTCCGTGGTGGACGCCGCCACCGGCGAAAAGACCGTCATGGAGCTGTCCGGCTCCAACGTGCTGCGCTATGAGCTGGCCGACGGCACCTCCGTCATCGTCCGGCCCTCCGGCACCGAGCCCAAGGTGAAGGTGTACATACTGGCCCAGGGGGCCAGCCAGGCCGACTGCGCCGATAAGGTGGCACGGTACTCCGCCTGGGCGGAGGGGCTGAAGAACTGAGCGCGGGTGTTCATGGAAACGGTTTTTACTGTCTTTCTGGTGTTCCTGATGTACACCTGCTGGCTCTGGCCAATCCTGTTTGTGTTCAATCTGCTGGACTGTATCAAGGGGATTGTCCAGCAGAAGGAGGAACGGGAATACCGTAAAAACGTCCTCATTGCCATATTCAGCCTGTTCTGCATGAGCGTGTCCCCATTTGTGATCTCCATGCTGGCAGCGGCGTGAGATTGTATCCCTGGAAAACGGAGAACGATGAACCTGTATTCATAGCCGAAATGCCCTTTGTAGAATATATTTAATTGTGCGCAACTGTCAGCAGCGGCTGAAAACCATGGGCCCAGGCCGCTGCTGACGTTCAATAATATCAGAAGGGATGATATTATGTTAAAAGAATCTCATAAAGCGGACGCATTTATCAGCCTTATGCTGCTGACAGCTGTCATCATTGTCCAGGCCAGCATATTTTTTAATCATTCTCTTGACTGGTACAGGGGCCTCTATCAGGTCCTGCGCATCGCCAACATCGTGGTATTTTTGTGCGCCGCGTACTACGCGTTTATGGGACTTTGGAAAAAAAGGGCCGTAAATGCTTGCATGGTACTGCAATGTCTGGGAGTATTGCTGTCCACACTGCTGTGTCAAGCAATCCTCGACGGGATGGAGTCGCCCGGAACAGCTGTATTTCCCATGAGATATTCTATCGTGGCCCCCTATATTGTTGGGATTATACTGGCGGTTGGACTGGCCGCAGTACTTGAAAAAGTCAGAGGCAGGAGCTAAAGCTCCTGCCTCTCTCATTTTCTGCTTGACAGTTGCTCCAGCCTGTGTTATAACTCAATTATATAATCAAGTTATATAATTGAGTTATGTGAGGTGGACCCATGCCAAAGCAGAAGATCACCAAGGAGATGGTGGTGGACGCCGCCTTCCAGCTGGCCCGGGAGGGCGGCATGGAGCAGGTGCTGGTAAAAAACATCGCCGCCCGCCTGGGCTGCTCCGTCCAGCCCATCTACAGCTACTTCCAGAATATGGAGGGCCTGCGCCGAGAGGTGTACGCCAGGGTCCGGGCATTCGTGCGGGAGCGCTTCACCCGGGAGGAGTGCGGCCCAGGGAGCTTTCAGGCCATCGGCCGGGCCTGCGTTCGGCTGGCTCAGGAGGAGCCCCAGCTGTTCAAGCTGTTCATCCTCTTCCCCCGGGAGGGGGTGGCCTCCCTGGATGACCTGTGCCTATCCGAATCGGACCCCCGGCTGGAGGGGGCCATCGCCGGGGAGCTGGGGCTGAGCGAGGAGGCGGCCCGGCGGCTGCACATCAACATGATTGTGTACACCGTAGGGCTGGGGGCCATCTTCTCCACCGCCACGCCGGGCATCCCGGCGGAGGACATCTTTTCCTGGCAGAGCGGAGCCTATGAGGCGTTTCTGACACAAATCAAGGGGGAAAACAGACATGACACCTGACATCATCATCCTCTACAACAGCCGGACCGGCTTTACTCAGCAATACGCCGAGCTGCTGGCCGCCGAGCTGGGCTGCCCTGTCCTGCCTTGGAAAGACGCCCCCGCCGACCTGTCCGGGTACGGTGCGGTGGTGTTCGGCTCCCGCCTCCACGCCGGAATATTCGACGGCTGGAAAAAGGCCCGGAAGCTGCTGGCGCGGCGGGGGGCAAACAAGGTGGTGCTCTTCGCCACCGGGGCCATGCCCAACGAGGCGGAGGACCAGATTCAGAAGACGTGGGCGCAGAACCTGACCCCGGAGGAGCGGAAGTCCATCCCCCACTTCTATTTGCAGGCCGGGCTCCGCCTGGAAAAGCTGGGCCTGGGAGACCGGGCCATGCTGAAGGCAGCGGCCTGGGCCATGGGCCGCAAGCAGGCCAAGACCCCGGAGGACGAGGCCTTCCGGGACGCCATCTCCCGCTCCTACGACATCTCCGACCCCAAATACCTCCAGCCTCTGGCAGACTGCCTGCGGACCCTGCGCTGACACCAATTTTCACAAATCTTAAATTGCCTTTCCCGCCCTCGGGGTGTATACTGGTCCCAAAGGGCTGCGGCCCTGAGAAGGAGGAATACTTATGCGTTACAACATTACCGGCGAACCTATGCCTGTGGTCATCTGCGACGTGGAGGCCAACGAGTCCATGATCACCGAGAAGGGCTCCATGGTGTGGATGTCGCCCAACATGGAGATGCGCACCAGCGCCGGCGGCATCGGCAAGGCCTTTGGCCGGATGTTCTCCGGCGAGTCCATGTTCCAGAACATCTATACCGCCCAGGGCGGCCCCGGCATGATCGCCTTTGCCTCCAGCTTCCCCGGCTCCATCCGGGCGGTGGACATCACCCCCGACCGGCCTGTCGTGGTGCAGAAATCCGGCTTCCTGGCCTCCGAGCAGGGGGTGGAGCTGTCCGTATTCTTCCAGAAGAAGGGGATGTCCGGTTTCTTCAGCGGCGAGGGCTTCATCCTGCAAAAGCTCAGTGGCCACGGCACCGCTTTTTTGGAGATCGACGGCTCCGCCGTGGAATACGACCTCCAGCCGGGGCAGCAGATCGTCATTGACACCGGCAACCTGGCCATGCTGGACGCCTCCTGCACCGTGGACGTGCAGACGGTGAAGGGGGTCAAGAACGTGCTGTTCGGCGGCGAGGGGCTGTTCAACACCGTGGTCACCGGCCCGGGCCGGGTGGTGCTCCAGACCATGCCCATCAGCAACTTCGCCATGTCCATCGCGTCCATCCTGCCCTCCAACTGAGCGCCCGCCCCGCACAGCGCCCCGCCGCGAACACGGCGGGGCGCTGTTGTTTTCCGCCTAAACAGAAAAATTTTTGAAATAGTAATTATTTTTCTCTGCGGCCTGCCGATAGATATTATGGAACGCAGGAGAAGCAGGCAGGAAGCTCTGCCAAAGCCCGGCAGGTTCGGGCCCCTCGCCCATGTTGGTTTCTTCCGGTTATCGCGAGCCGGTTGAAATATAGTTCCTCGCCGGAACTTTCGGATATCGTGCACGGTATGCGGGAGGAATGGCGCACCACAGACCTGTGCCCCGGGAAAGGATTCCCCCGGCACACTAATAGACGAAAGGAGTCAAGTCCCAATGCGTATTCAGCATAATATTATGGCTATGAGTGCCTACCGCAACTACACCAACAACGTCTCCGCGATGAAGAAGAACCTGGAGAAGCTTTCCTCCGGCTACAAGATCAACCGCGCCGGTGACGACGCCGCCGGTCTGGCCATCTCTGAGAAGATGCGCGCCCAGATCACCGGCCTGGAGACCGCCCAGAAGAACGCCAAGGACGGCATCTCCCTGGTGCAGACCGCTGAGGGCGCTCT
>ERZ808037.309-NODE-309-length-50863-cov-33.771236_pt1 | contig 50863 bp, 42 predicted proteins | sample MGYA00380190_ERZ808037 | MGnify/ENA primary metagenome ERZ808037 (study PRJEB31490, sample SAMN06133399) | mouse gut metagenome | isolation source: J9 | host: mice | place: China: Chengdu | collected 2015-05 ...
CTTTACAAAAAGCAAGCCCAACTTCTGCCGTTCAGGAAGTTGGACTCGCCTTTTTATGGTTTAGCGGACAGTAATAATTGACAATATAAAGATGTCTATTCCTGTATGGGTAATATCATGACTTTTTTTCGTTCTTTAACATCCATTTCAATTTAAATCCGTATCTTTGCATCAAAAAAATCCGGATGACCATACTCTACGATTTCCAGACTTTCCTTAACCAGCGTTTCGGAGGTATATCCCGATACTTTGCCGAACTTATGACTCGTCTGCCTGATGGTTTCAGGTTTAAGAATCCGGTTATGCTGTCGTCTAATGTGTACCTATCATCAGTCCCCGGAATGAGGATGGCTTGTATGAGTGTCCCGCATTTTCTTAAGCGCGGCAGGAAAGCATATAAGATAAATAGATTCCTTTCACGAAGGGCTCTTGATGGAGGTAAGTATGATGTGTTTCATCCAACATACTATGATCCTTACTTCCTGAAAAATGTTAAGCGTCCGTATGTGATGACCGTTTACGACATGATCCATGAGCGGTTTCCGGAGATGTTTCCAGAACAGGACCATACCAGTGAACTAAAGCGTATTACGGTCACTCAGGCTGATAAAATCATAGCCATAAGCCATTGGACTAAAAAGGATCTTATCGAGATTTACGGTATGCCTGAAGACAAGATTGAGGTCATACATCTCGGCCAAAGTATAGATCCCACTAAAGAGGAGCCCGTGGAGGGTCTGCCCGAATCATACATATTATTTGTGGGTAATCGTGGAGCGTATAAGAATTTTGAACGGTTTGCCCAAGCATTCGCCAGGATACACCGCAATCACCCGGAGATAAAAATGGTATGTACAGGAGGCCTTTTTTCTGAGTCAGAGATGGCATTTTTGAAGGATCTGTCCATTGATTCGTGTATCCATCATTACTTTGTTTCGGAGGCTCAGCTTGTTTATCTTTATCGGCATGCACTATGTTTTGTCTTTCCGTCACTGTATGAGGGATTCGGGATTCCGATTCTTGAAGCGTATGCAGCTGACTGTCCTTTGGTTCTCAGCAATACAAGTTGTTTCCCTGAAGTGGCACATGACGGTGGAGTTTATTTTGACCCGTATGATGTTGACAGTATCACGGAAGCCATCGAACGTGTTGTCACGGATGCTCATCTAAGGTCAGAATTGGTAAATAAAGGCAGAAAAGTTCTTGACATGTATTCTTGGGATAAAATGGCTATTGAAACAGCTAAAGTTTATGAAAGCTTAAAATAGTTTATTGCTAAAAAGCTATTGTTCCATATGGATAAATTTCTTATAACCGGATGCTCCGGCTTTGTAGCACGGCATTTTTTGGATTATCTTGAGGATAATAAGATAAAATGCGAGGTGCTTGGCCTTGATCTTGACGTATTTCAGGCTCATCGCAATTTTAAGTATGTCGACATGAGAAGTGAGTGTGTCGATCTACTGAAAAAGGAGGAAATAGAGCGGGTTATATTTGACTTTCAGCCTAAATATATACTTCATCTTGCATCGTTCAGCTCTGTTGCATTCAGTTGGAAGAATCCGACTATAAGTTTCAAGAATAATGTCAACATATTTCTCAATCTTCTTGAAGTAATAAGGGAGTATGGGCTTAACACACGGGTTCTTTCGATTGGTTCATCTGAGGAATACGGCAATGTGCTTCCAGAGGAGACACCTCTTACCGAGCAATCTCCATTGCGCCCATTGTCACCTTATGCTGTTGCAAGGGTGGCTCAGGAGATGCTGTCAAAGCTTTATGCCGATTCATTTGGGATTGATATTGTGATCACGCGTTCGTTCAATCATATCGGGCCCGGCCAAAGAGATGTGTTTGTAGTACCGTCATTTATACGTAAGATGCTCGATGCCAAGCTTGCAGGGCAGGCTGATATGACTATGCTGACAGGCAATCTTGATATTGTGAGGGATTTTCTTGATGTGAGGGACGTGGTAAAGGCTTACTATCTGCTTTTGAAAAAAGGCAAGAAAGGGGAAGTTTACAACATCTGTTCCGGCAATCCCACTAAGCTTCAGGAGATAATATCTATAGCAAGCGATATTATTGATATTAATGTACACACTGAGATATCGGCATCGCTTGTCCGGCCAAACGATAACCCTTTGATTTTAGGTGACAACAGCAAATTGAAAAGCCATACAGGCTGGTCAGCTGAATATACTTTGAAACGAAGCATAGAAGACATAATTGAGTATTGGCGAAATATACTTTCAGAGGATTGATTATGCCTGGTGAGAATAATAAGGTTACGGTTGTGACCGTATGCTATAATGCTGCAACAATAATTGAAGATACAATTCTTTCAGTCCTTTCACAGAATTATGACGCAATGGAGTATATCGTCATTGACGGCGGATCCTCTGACGGGACTGTAGATATAATAAAGAAGTATTCCGACAGGATCTCTTATTGGGTTTCAGAGCCCGACGGAGGCATATATTACGCAATGAACAAGGCTGTAGAGCATGCTACCGGAGATTACGTCAATTTCATGAATGCCGGAGATACATTTTTTGATTCAAATGTACTTAAAGAAGTATTCCACGGCAGGTCATATACAGAAGATGTGATATATGGAAGCAATCTGTGCCGTTATAGCGGAGGATATAAGTCGCATCATCCGGCTGGATTTGAGGTCTTAGATAAGGCTATGCCGTTTTGCCATCAGAGTTCATTCACTCGCACAGATGTTTTGCGGAGCTATCCGTTTGATACTGATTACAGACGTGTGGCAGACTATGTTTTTTTTCGCCGTCTGTATAAGCGCGGCGGATCGTTCAGGCGTGTAAATAAGTACATCTGTGTGTATGATGAGTATGGCATTTCATCGAATATAACCCTTGACTATTATTTTGAACTATGCAGGGCTTTTGGATGGAAAGCAAGCATGAAAGAATATCTGATGTACTGTATATTTAAGAGAATGAAAAGTCTCCGTTACAGCAAAATCAGATTTCTGATCTCATCCTATCAGAAACCTGAAAAATATCAGTTACATCCAAATGGATTCAAACAGATGTGATTTAATGAATCGACAATATTATGAAGAAGTATTACGATCATCCTGAGCCTTTCCGGCTGGAGTTCGGCGGAGAGATCAAGAATCTGCGTATAGCCTACCACACTTACGGATCGCTCAACGATAAGCGCGACAATGTGGTGTGGGTGTGTCACGCACTCACCGCCAACAGTGACGTGCAGGACTGGTGGCCCCACACGGTGGAGGAAGGGATGTTTCTTGATCCTTCACGCTATTTCATAATCTGCGCCAACTTTATCGGTTCCCCCTACGGCACAACGTCGCCCCTGAGCGAGAATCCTGACACAGGGAAGCCTTACTACGCCGAGTTTCCGAGCTATACTATCCGCGACATTGTCAATGCCCACCGTGTGCTTGCGGATGCTCTGAAGATAGAGCGCGTGCACACGCTTGTAGGGTGTTCGGTGGGAGGCTTTCAGGCTGTAGAGTGGGCTGTGATGGAGTCGGAGCGTTTCGAGCGTCTCGCCCTTATGGCCACTGACGGGATCGCCACCCCGTGGACCATAGCCATCGACGAGTCACAACGCATGTGCATTGAGGCCGATGCCACTTACGGCGAGCCACGTGCCGATGCCGGAGCCGCCGGCCTGGCAGCTGCGCGTGCCATAGGCCTACTGAGCTATCGCGGGCCTTCGGGCTATAATCTCACCCAGCGCGATCAGGAAGAATATCCTGTCAAACGACGCGCCGTGACCTATCAGCGTTATCAGGGGGAGAAACTTGTGAAACGCTTCGACGCTTATTCCTATCATGCCATACTCGATTCGTTTGACTCCCACGATGTGGGCAGAGGACGCGGCGGCATGTATGCCGCGTTGTCAAGGATAAAAGCACGCACGCTGGTGATAGGACTAACCACCGACATTGTGTTCCCCCCGTCAGATATGATAGCACTCGCAGCCCGCATCCCCAAGGCCAAATATGCCGAGATACATTCGCCATTCGGTCACGACGGTTTCCTTGTCGAGTATCTCCAACTCAACGCGCTCATGAAACCGTTCATGGAGCAATGACGTCACGATAGTGACACGCCGCGGAACAACCGCAAAAAGATAATAAACAAGCTATAATGAAAGGTACAACCAAAGGATATGTTTTAGGTGCTGTCGCAGCTATCAGCTATGGGACAAATCCGCTTTTCGCTGTCCCGCTTTACGAGATGGGGCTTACGGTGGGATCGGTGCTGTTTTACCGCTATGTTGTCGCGACAATCCTTCTCGGGGTTGTCATGCTGAAGCGCGGCGACAGTTTCAGGCTTACCACGAGGCAGATACCGCTCATGTTTCTGCAGGGAGTGCTGTTCGCACTGTCGTCAGTAGGGCTTTTCGAGGCTTACAACTATATGGATGTGGGCCTTGCATCGACCATGCTCTTTGTGGAGCCGGTAATCATAGCCCTGATACTATGGATCTTCTACCGTCAGAGGATATCGCTGACCACATGCATAGCCATTGCGGTTTCAGTAGCCGGAGTGGTGTGCCTTGCCAATCCCGGCCCCGGAGCGCATGTGACCGGCACGGGAGTGCTCCTTGTGGTGCTTTCGGCTCTGAGCTATTCGATATATATGGTGCTTATCAACAAGACGAGCCTCAGAAGCCTTGCCGGCCCTACACTGACGTTCTATTCACTGCTTTTCGGCATCACGGTGTTCATGGTGCAGCTCGGAGGTCTCACCCGGTTGCAGGGGGTACCGGTAAGTCCGCTCGGCGTCGCATGCATGACGGGAATATCGGTGTTCCCCACAATAGTGTCGATCCTTACAGTGGCTGTGGCCGTACAGCTCATAGGCTCAGTCCCGGTGTCAATACTCGGAGCACTCGAACCGGTGACGGGTGTGGTGGTCGGAGTGTTTGTGTTCAGCGAGACCCTCACCCTTAAAGCCGGCGCAGGCATAGTGCTGATACTTGCATCGGTGTTCATACTGGTATCCAGTCCAAAAAAGTTATTCAGTCATGGTAAAGCAATGTTCCATCATATTCGGCTGTCTCGCGGCAGGTGAATTCATAGTATGGCTCACAGGGATCTCGATCCCTGGCAGCATTCTGGGGATGCTGCTGCTGACAGCCCTTCTTGAAAAGAGGGTGATAAAGGTTGATGATGTCGGCCCTATGTGCCGCTTCCTCGTGTCCAACATGGGTTTCTTTTTCGTGCCACCGGGTGTGGCACTCATGCTTTATTTCGACATAATAGCCGACTCATGGCTTGCCATCACAGTAGCCACCGTAGTGAGCACCGCGCTTGTGCTGCTTGTCACGGGGCGTGTACATCAATATTTCAGACATGGAATTCATAGGAAGTGACATATTTCTCGTAGCCCTGACCTTTATGGTGTATTACGGTGCAGGCCGTCTGCGCGACATCACAGGGATCACCGCCCTTCATCCGGTGCTTGTGTCAGTGGCCGTGCTCATAGGTCTGCTCGAGATAACGGGGATAAGTTATGAGCAGTATTCCCGCCCGGGAGCAATGATAGAGTTCTGGCTCAAACCTGCCATAGTGGCTCTCGGACTCCCGCTCTACACCCAGCTACGCACCATACGCAAGCAGCTCGTGCCGATATTCATGTGTGAGCTTGCCGGATGCGTCACGGGTATAGTCTCGGTGGTTCTCATAGCCAAATGGATGGGTGCTTCACGCGAAGTGATAATATCGCTCGCTCCGAAATCGGTGACCAACGCCATAGCCATCGAGATAACGGGGCATCTCGGAGGCATACCGTCACTGACCGCCTCCATAGTGGTTATTGTAGGGCTCCTCGGAGCTGTAATAGGGCTAAGGGTGCTTAGCTTCGGCAATATCAGCAGTCCTGTGGCCCAGGGGATAAGCATGGGCACGGCCGCCCATGTGATAGGGACAAGCCGTGTCAACCAGCTGTCGGAGCGTTACGGGGCATACGCAACCGTAGGACTGATACTTAACGGAGTGCTCACTTCAGTGTTTGCCGGCCCGCTTCTTGATCTTCTGGGGGTGTAGAGCGCACCTCTGCAGAGGAGGACGATGACGATGACGGCGAAGGCGCGGGCGACTGATGGTGCTGCACAGTATCGACAGTGAGAATATCCGAGCCGGAGGTGTCGTTGAACAGCCGCAGTCCGAATGCCGGTGCTGTCACTGCAATGTGCTCGAAGAGCGCGCTCTGGATGGCCTCGTAGGCAGTCCATGCCGTGGTGGATGTGAAGCACCATATCTGAAGTGGTATGCCGTACTCGGTCGGTGCCATGAGCCGTACAAGTATCTGATTGGACGACGATATTGACGGATGGCTGAGCAGCCATTCACACAGATAGGCGCGATAGAGGCCGAGATTGGTCTCTATCGTGCCGTTGACTGCCGCCATGCCCGGATCAAAGACCATCCCGGATGAGGCTCTGAGCCTACCGACATATGGCTTGAGGACCGGGAATTCCTCTACTATTCTGTCGACAAACTCAGGCGTGGCCTTGGTGACAGTGTACAGATCGACGAGTATCGATCTTGCTATCTGGCGCACACCGCTCTGGCTCATGCCGCGCCAGTTCTGGAAGGATCCCGATATGAGAGTGTAAGGGGGGAGGGTGACGATGGTGTTGTCCCAATTACGCACCTTTACAGCGGTAAGCGAAACATCAGTCACTATGCCGTTGGCTATTGTCGACGGTACCACTATCCAGTCGCCCACATGCAGCATGTCGTTCTGCGACAGCTGAAGCCCGGCGACAAGTCCCAGTATACTGTCCTTGAACACAAGCATCACCACAGCCGCGAATGCTCCGAGACCGGTGAGCAGTGCCACGGGTGACTTGTTGACAAGTATGGCTATACACACTATGATGGTAATCACCCACAATATGCCTATTATGGTGTCAAGAATGCCTCGTAGGGGCAGATTGCGCGTGTTGCGCTTCTCCTCAAACCGCGCCCATGTGAAAGACGACACCGAGCATATCGCCATGCACACCACTATGGATGTATATATGAGGAGGCCTCGCATTATAATAGTGTTGATGGCTGAATGTCCTGTGAAAGCGAATGGCAGAAGCCCTAATATCACAAGCGGAGGGATTATGCGGCAGCAATGCACTATCACATGCTTCTGGACCAGTTCCTGTGCAAGGTCGGGACGGCGCACCTTGACCCATTTGCGCACCACCATCCTCACAAGATTGCCCACCACCCAGCCTATGAGGAGGGCCGCGGCCACAATGATGACAGCGTAAAGGAATTCCTCAGTTATACGGTCCTTGTCCAGCCCGAACCAGTCAAGAAAACGGTGGATGTGCACCAATAGCCATTGTGCGACTTTGTGTGACGGTATAATATCGGCGATCAGCATGGCAAATATGTTAAAACATGTATATTATTAACATCCGAACACACCGCGAAGTTCTGATGATTCCTGCATAATCTCTGATTATATACCATATCAAGGGATACTTGACATAGGCAGGGATCAGGTTATAAATTATTCATAATCGCCTGTTACACAAGCAATGGGTCCTCATCCGATTCAGAAAGAACCTGCTAAGGAAGTTATATCTTTAATTTAGAGTAAGTGAAAAACCGTGCACTTCACGGTTAATTTACTAATTTTGTAGAAAATATTAAATATTAATTGTTCAGCAAAAATGGAAAAACCGGAAAAAATAGAAAAATTTGTATTTCCCGTGAAGGGATGTAAAATAGCAGGCGGCAACCTGTATTTTCAGATAAATTATAAAGGGCACGAATATGACATAAAGGCATTTACATTCCAAAGAAAAAAACAGCCACAGAAAATCCAGTGCCTCATCAAGGGGATAAAAGAGGATGGATTCCCGATGTTTATGCAGGATATAGCGGCCATATTACCACAGATATACAATATAGGTGAAGATTATGAGTTTCGTGTCAAGTCGGCTCTGCTGCCGGCCGGATATCATGAGGTAATGGACCAGAACGGGCTTGTGTTTCGCGTATATCCCGGAAGGCATGAACGTCTGCGCATAAATGAGCCTGTAAAATGCAAGGTGAAAAGCATCAATCTTGTCAGGATGGATCTCGAACTTGTCGGTGGCCGCAACCGCGGGATTCCGTTCTTCACTCTTGACATGTTTTTCGGACTTGACACAAGCCATAAGATATCGCATCACCTGCCACGGATGCTCTTCCGGCGTCTGCCGGAACTTGCCGATGCACGCGAACAGCTTGACGACCACAACCCGCTCTGGGTGATGACGTGTGTGGATGTCGTGGGAAGGCACCTCACCGAATGGCTCAACAGCGAGCCGAAACGCAGTGCCGACCCGGAACGGACCGAGGTGAGAAAACGTCAGCCGCATCACCGCACAGAACTGCTCGAACTGTTCAATTCCATATGCATCAACCTCCTTGAGACCAGCGACTATCTCAGGCAGTGCAGACCTCATGAGCGCACGGAGTATCAGGACAAACTCACTAAGATAATAACCCACACACGTGACTACATTAATGCCCTGCATCTGATACGCGACAAGAAGGACCAAACATACATCGACGACACGCTCGAGCGTCTGCGCCTGTCGGGCTACCTTTATAATCCGGAGGAACGGATGCGTGTGGCCATGGCCCTGTTCTCTCTCAGAAAGAAAAGCGTGTCCAATTATATCGACGCCATATTTGATATAATACGCCAGTCGCATGACAACAGACGTTTCATGCAACTGTTCGCCAAGGCTTTCATAGAGATGCTTGACATGTACATATCCAATGAAAGCCGCCGAATCGACGCCGCAACGGGGCAAGGCTCCGACAGTACTCCCATACGCCGCATGATAAAGGCCCTCTCCCTGCGTCTGCTTCTGGGAGGAGACCCGCAGTCGCAGCTGCAGCTTTACCGCTCGATGCTTTATCGTTACGTCACTCTGATAGCCACCGCCAATTCGGGAATGCTGATGCAGAAATCGCTCTCCGCGCTCTTCAACCCGGCTCCGTCACCACTGGAGTTCAGCTGGAACGACCTCGACGACATAACCATGCTGTGCTCCAAGGTGGCTGTCGCCAAGAGCGCGCCCATGTCGGAAGATCGTCTCGCCTATGAAGGGGACAACGCTATGATGACCCTTTCGGGCGATACATTTCTGTTCTCGCCTCTTCAGCGCGGCGACAACATGAAATACGGCGTGCCGGCCGACCTCTTTTCTCCCGGCAAGATACGCGTGCTGCTCAATGACCGCGTGCAGGAAAGGCTAAATGCAAGCCGCAACAACATCTCCCAGTTTCACAGGTTGTGGCGCGAGGTGGAGCAGTCATTGTTTGCTCCTATCCAGCACACGGCACCAGAAGTGAGCGAAAGGCTCAAACCCGATGTGGGTGACGTTGTGAAGATACGTATAGCCGGCAAAGCCGCAGAAGGGAAATATGACTACAATGTGGTGATCGAGGATGATGCCTACAGCGGTAACGGGACAATGACTCCACTCGACATGGTGTCCTATCCCATCGTCCCGTATGCCGACGTATTCATTGACTCAGCTACCGGCAAAAGCCAGCTTTATGAAGCGACCATCGACCGCATGAACGAGGACGGCAGCTACCACTTCGTAATGCGCGCCAACATCCACGAGTTCCTGAAGGGCGAGCTCAGCGAAGGTGATCAGTGTCTCGCCATGGTAAGCCGCGAAGATCCCGACAAGTACATGTGTGTCACTGACGAGGGGATATCGATGTTCATACCGAAACGTGACTGCGACGTGCAGCTGCACCAGGGCGATTTCGTGATTGCCGAGATCGACATCATATACCCCTACCCCTCCATCAAAGCACACTACGTAGAGAGTTCTTCCGAGACATTCAACATATTCGAGGCTTTCCGCTGCCTCATGACCTCTTACTGCGGAGGAGAGCTGTGGAGTGACGACAACACTGCGGATGACGATGCGATAGACACCGGGCTGGACGATCCCATCGAATCCATGACGGCGATAGACTCGGAGCACATGCGCGAACTTATCCACCTGATTGACCGCGAGGGAATGCTCCGCAAGGACCATATAGAGACCTATAATTATCTCGCTGTCGGAAGGATCATGGCGAGGCTGATAGGAGATTCGCAACTCGCCACATACTTTGCCAACCGCATGGAGCTTGTGGAGTCGATACGCATGTTCGGCGACAGCGGAAAGATCGACGATGACCGCCTGCAGAAGCTCTTCGACGACAACAGCGAGTTCATATCCTCCTATCCCGACATAGAGACGCGACTGACACGGCTACGCATAATCAACCAGCTTGACAAGACCTGGGACAATGACTGGCTGTGGCATACCGCCAAGGACAAGCGCGACGATACTACTTCACGCCTCGCACGGCTGGTGCTCTCGTACAATATGCTTGACGGGACCAATGTGTTTGAGGTACGACGGACCCTGCGGCGCAAGATCTACCAGCTCATGGATCTGAAGATACAGATGCCCGACACCCTAAAAGTGGCAGAAGAGGACCAGTTTACCGAACTTAAGACCTCGATCATATATCCGGCCGGCAACGGGATGCTTCCTTCGCCCGGAGAACAGTGCACCGAGATACTCAAAGTGCTTGCCGGCTTCCTGAATGCCCGCGGCGGACGTCTGTATGTGGGGGTGGATGACAGCGGATACGCCAAGGGGCTGCATGAGGATTTCACTTATATCAACAAGCGGCATGAGAACTATGATCTTGCCGACGTAAAGGACAAGTTTGACAGAATGGTGCGTGATGCCGTGCACAATCGTCTCGGGCATTATGCCAACGGGCTTGTCAGCACACAGTTCGAGACTGTGGGCGACAAGGTCATATACCGCGTTGATGTCGATCCAAGCCCGGAGGTGATAATGCTTGACGGGATCGCCTACGAACGTCAGGGCAAATCCAAATGGATAGTCCCGTCAGCCGACCTTGCGAAATTCAAAGCCACGCGTGCCAAAATGCTGAATTAGCACCCAATAATAACAGCTGGTCTTATCTTGCATATACAAGCATACTGCCATTGATCGCAAGACGCCGTGCACCATCGAGATGCTTCATGATCTCGTCTGACAATACCTCATGATAATGCAGAGCCGAGGACACCGGATATCGGTTGAAATAAGGATCATTATGAAGATACAGTTCAATGTGGTCTATCCCAGGTACCGCACTGACCCTACTGTGATACATTATCACTTTCTGCACTGTCCTCGGCAGGACCTTGACACCGATCTTCCCGGCAGGATTCCTGAAATGCAGCACGGCGATCACATGCCACGCAGGGCGGGAGATTGCTTCGGAACGCTGAGCGGGGGTGCAGCGATGTGAGACGGTTATATTCCTTCCGTATGATGCGTTTATCCCGTTCATGATGGACCGGAATATCGGACCGTGAGGAGCGCGCTCAGGGAGCCGGTTGTAATGGATGAAATAGTGTATCATCTCATGAATGATGGTATCATCCACCGTGTTCTGCGGAAGATCCATGCGCGCACTGATGCGCAATTCGCAACCGTTATGCACACAGGTTCCGTCGGGAAGCGTGCGTGCTTTAGAGACAAACTGTCCGAGGTATGACCCGGCGTCGCTCAGCCTGACTGATATAGGCGGAAGATGTCCTCCAAAGATCATACGGTTGAATTCATCAAACCGCTTTTCGATATATTCGACTGTGGGACGCATGGACAGTACTATGAGATTAAGTCGGGAGAAAAACACAAGACCATAGGACCTGATTGCACAGATCCTATGGTCCGATGGTCTTTGTGTTAAGTTGTCAATTGCGTGAGAAGGATTTACTCAGCAGCTTTGAATTCTGAAGACTTCTTCGCCGACGCTTTCTTGGGGGCAGATGCCTTTTTTGCCTTAGGGGCAGTTTTCTTAGCCTTAGGAGCGGCAGACTTCTCGGCCTCTTTCTCGCGGAGCAGATGCTCCTCGTTGAAGTGCTCGATATTCTTGCGCATTGACTCGGCTTCCTTGTTAAGAGTCTCGATCTCACGCTCCTGATTACGGATAGTGGTGAGGAGCGACGAAAGCTCTTCATTATCGATACTCATGGGGTACTGCTCCTCGACACGCACTATGAAGTCGGCAAGGACGTTCATATAGTTGGTGAACGCGTCAAACGGAGTGTCATAGGGAGAGAACTGAGAATGCACCGATCCGTCATGCATGTTCTTCGTAGACATATAGAAGAAATGGTCAGCGGCCTGAAGATAGTTCCAGTCCTGCTTCAGACGGCGGTCCTCACACAGGCGCACACGCTCGCTCACACTGTAAAGCTTGTTGAAAGCCTCGTTCTGAAGCTTGTTTCCGAGCCATGCGCTTGTATCGCGGGCCTCATCAGCCCAACTGATGGGGTGAAGCACGGGAAGTGAATCCACTGCCTTGAGCTTGCTGACAGCTGTGGTGGGTGTCCAGAACTCGATCCCCTTCTCGGCAGCGAAACGCGGAAGAGCCTCAAGGAACTGGAATATGCCTGTCTCACGGGGCTGGAAATCACCAAACACCTCAAGATTCATGAACAGATTGATGATCTGCTGGTCCTCGGGAGTGGATGCTATCCATGACATATACTTGTCGGCTGTCAGCGGATATTCGTCCCAGGACGTATTGGAGAATCTGTCGGATATATCGCCCGAGAACTTGTCGTTCTTGAGCAGGATCTTGAGTTTCGGTGCCGACGCAGCCGAATATACATAATTGGGAGATTTCCATCCGAGAATGTGCTTGGCACCCTCAGTGATAACGCCCTTATAGCCCATCTCAAGGATCTGTGGAGCAAGGTCGTCGCAATAGATCAGCTCAGTGTTGCGAAGCACCTTCGGCGACTGGCCGAAAAGCTCCTTGATCTTGTTGTCATGCGCCTTCACCTGATTGGCAAACTCCTCGGGGTCAGAAAGCGATGCGAGTGAATGGGCATAGGTCTCAGCGAGGAATTCTACACACCCTGTGGCCGCAAGCTTCTTGAGGATGTCAATGAACTCCGGCACATACTGCTCAAACTGTTCAAGGGCGGTACCTGTAATAGACAGCGCACACTTGAACGCACCCTTTGTATCCTCAATCATCTTAAGAAGGCTCTGTGCAACCGGGATGTAGCTGCGCTCGGCTATGCGAGTGATTATGTCATCGTTGGCAAAATCATCATAGTAGTAATGGTCATTGCCTATGTCGAAGAAACGATATCTTTTCAGACGGAATGGCTGATGGATCTGAAAATAGAAGCAGATTGCTTTCATATTGTATGGTTGGATGTTTTTTATTGTTTACTGGAATATGAGTGGCGGGCATGTCAGCGTCCGAGCACCTTGTTATATATGTCTATCACTTTCTTGCCGGCCTTGTCCCATGTGATCTGGTTGACCTCATTGAGGCCGTCCTCCTTGAGCTGTGTGTACATTGCCGGATATGTGACTATCGAATTGATGGCATCGGCCATAGCGTCGATGTCCCAGTAGTCGGTCTTTATCACATTGGTGAGGATCTCGGCGCATCCGCTCTGCTTTGATATTATCGATGGCACGCCCATCTGCATGGCTTCGAGAGGAGATATTCCGAAGGGCTCCGATACGGAAGGCATCACATAGACATCGGACGCTTTGAGCATCTCGTAGACCTGGCTTCCTCTCTGGAATCCGGGGAAGTGGAAACGGTCGGAGATGCCACGCTCGGCGGCAAGAAGTATCATCTTGTTCATCATGTCGCCGCTTCCGGCCATGACAAAACGCACATTGGGATTGTTCTTCAGAACTTTGTATGCAGCCTCGACGAAATACTCAGGCCCTTTCTGCATGGTGATACGTCCAAGGAATGTAACGACCTTGTCTTTCGACTTGTGATGCGGGACGTTCAGCTGCTCGGGAGTGAGTGGTGTCACGGCATTGTGTACGGTAGTCACTTTGGCAGGGTCGATGCCGTAATTATTTATTACGGTGTCGCGTGTGAGGTTGCTGACAGTGATGATATGGTCGGCATTGTTCATACCGTCCTTCTCTATGCCGAACACGGTGGGATTGGGTTTACCTCTCGAACGGTCGAACTCAGTAGCATGGACATGTATCACCAGAGGCTTTCCTGACACCTGTTTGGCATGAATTCCTGCCGGATATGTGAGCCAGTCATGCGAGTGTATCACGTCATAGTCGATGGTACGGGCAATGACACCTGCACATATGGAGTAATTGTTGATCTCTTCGACAAGGTTGTCGGGGTAGCGGCCGGAGAACTCTATGCAGCCCAGGTCATTGGTGCGCATATAATTGAAGTCGGCATAGATATGGTCACGGAGACGGAAATAGAAATCCGGATCCATGACATTGCCTATGCGCTCCTGCACGTATTCACGGTTGACGTCGCGCCAGCAGACAGGCACCTGCGACATTCCTATTATGTTGGCGAAGTGACGCTCCTCGTCACCGTGAGGCTTGGGTATGACAAATGTAATGTCCATGTCGCCACACTCCCACATGCCCTTAGTGAGACCGTAGCTGGCAGTGCCGAGACCGCCGAGGATGTGAGGTGGGAATTCCCACCCGAACATTAATGCTTTCATGGGTGTGAGAACGGGTTAGTCCATTATGAATTTTTTGAGTGTAGTGAGTGTGCGGAGCACTTCCGCCACATTGGTGACGTGGCTTATGGCTCCTCGCCCGACATAAGGGGGATTGGCATCATAAAGCTGCGACAACGATCCGATGCAGCCCTGAGTCATTTCATCCTCAAAGCCTATGAGCATTCGGTCGATGTAGCTCACACCGCTCATGCCGAACACCTTGAGATAGGCGTCGGAATAGAAGCCTATGAGCCATGGGCGTGACGGGCCGTTGTGCAGTGCCATCTCACGCTCTTCGGGCGATCCGAGATAGTTGGGACGATAGCCGAAGCTCTTGGGCGACAGTGTGCGCAGTCCCTTCGGGGTGAGCAGCTCTCGTGTCACTATGTCAAGTATCCTTTTGCGCTGGCGGCGGTCAAGCGGAGAGTAGTCAAGCCCTATGGCTATGGCCATATTGGGGCGGACCGAAGGATCGGCATATGTCCCGTTGACATAGTCATACAGGTAACCGTAGTCATTGAGGAATGTGTGGACAAACGGCTCCGCCATCTTGTCGGCCGCAGCCTGATAACGTGCCTGCTCCTCACCCTGAGTCAGACGTGTGGCAAATACAAGGGCATTGTACCACAGGGCATTGAACTCTACAAGATATCCTGTACGCGGCACTACGGAACGGCCTCCCAGAGAAGCATTCATCCACGACATAGGCTTGCCTGTACCGTCGGTGCTTACCATACCGTTTTCCGGATCGAGATACAGCATGGGGTGCTTTCCGGCAAGTATATAGTCAAGTATGGCACGAAGGTCTCCGAGATATCTTTCGGAAGCCTCCTCCCTGGAATATGCCTTGGCATACTGCTGGATAGCCCATATGGCCCACAACGGGTTGTCAGGAAGATCTATACCCATTATGCGCTTGTCAAGCTCGCCGGTGGTCATGAAGTTTCGGAGAGCCTTCAGGGCCGTGGCCATGATTTTCTCAAAGTCCTCCCGGTGGTTTATGGCGATGGTCGCTCCGGGGAGTGCCATAAATGTGTTTCGGGCAAGGATCTTTCCCCAGGGATACCCCGACAGCAGATACATGTCGTCATTGTCCTTAAGGTAGCACTGCTTGACAGCATTCTTCAGACAGTTGAAGAAAGATGTCCGGCAGGTGCGCTGTGCGATCTCTTTCTCGTACATTCTGGCAAGCGAGCGTGGCGATACCTCGCTCAGACCGGCAGAAAAAATTATGCTCTCACCTTTCCTGATGGGCACATCGAAGTAACCAGGCACCCACAGATCCTCTGTATAGGGCACTCCACGCTCAAGATCCTTGACATATTCAAACCCGTTGTACCAGTGCGGGTCGTAAGTCCACGTGGGCTTATGGGAGAACTGCATGAACAGACGCGGATATCCGTTGTAAAGACAAGCCGAAACACCGTTGTCGATCTCCGGTATCTCGGTATTGATTGCGTCATTAGCGATGCACAACTCGTTGGCGTCACGGAACGCAAGTACCGGACGGAAACGGAGCGTGGTGGCCGAGTGCGCTTCGACAAGAGTGTAGCGTATGAGTATACGGTTCTCATTAGAGATGAATATCTTCTCTTTAGTCAGAATCACACCTCCCACACGATAAGTTGTGCGGGGCACGCTCTCGCAGTCGAATTCCCTGATGTATTTGTGTCCGTTTGGACTCATTACGCCTCCGCTGTAGCGGTGCAGCCCCAGATTGAACGGTGCGCCATGCTGATACACTGTCTCGTCAAGCGACGAAAGCATCACATGCCATGAATTGTCCATTTCCGGAATGGGCACCACGAGCAATCCATGCTGTTTGCGTGTGTTGCAGTCAACTATCGTTGTGCAGTGATATGCCCCAGCCTGATTAGTACGGAGCATCTCTTTCGGCAGGGATTGCTCCAGGTTAATCATGAGGTTCTTATCAAATTTAAGATAGCTCATTTAGATTTATGGATTTTATAATTAGTTTCCGTTAGAATCGATGTGATATGTGTACATATGCGAGGATGGAGATTAAGAAGAGAGGTGCTTTCATCTTTTAAATTCACGAATTTAGGGCTTTTTTGTGACAGATACAAATTATAAGAGGTAATTTTGCAAATGTTTCTAAAAACAGTCCGCGAGCTATGTTTAAAAACACAGCTCGCGGACTGTTTTTGAAGCTCAACGACCGTCCTCTGGGGCCATCATTTCTTCTGTTTGAGCCGTGAGATGGCAGGAGAGCTTACTGTCTCCACCGAAAGGGTCCACCGCTCCTTGCCTTCCTGTATCAACGAGTAACGTGAGTAGTCCTTGGTGTCATTGAACTCTATACAGTATATCGAGGAATTATTCTCGTTGCTCACCTGATAATTAACCGCATTGGGCCGTTCTTTTTTTATTGCGGACACAAGACGTTTTGCAAGCTTGGCATCGGAAAAGACTATGAGCCGTGTGGACCTGACCACTTTCCGTGTGACGGGATCACGTTTTTCACGATACATCACATTGCTTACCTGCTTATTGTCCTCGATGGACTCCACGATGTTTGCCAGAGAACCTTGAGCACGGAGAGCGAGAGGGGAGAGAAGAATGAGAATGAGTGATATGAATAGAGTACGTGCCATGGACGATCAATATTTTAAAGAGGTTTCTACAATGTTGCGCACATCTGGATTATTCATGCCAAAGTCAAGGGATACGGAAGTGTTGAGACGTTCGTCAAAATTATCGAACTCATAGTCGAATGACGCCAGCCGCATTTCCACTTCACGCTCCGCCATCTCTATCTCAGGAAGCACTATGTCAAGGTCGGTGATCTTCTGCCCGTCACGTATTATATAGCTTCCGGAATACGCATATGCTTCGTCGGCAGCACGGTCGGAACGCATATTGAAGCCCACAGTGAAAAGCACTGCGACTATAGCGGCCACGCCTGCCCACTGCCACAATTTCAGCGGCAATATGCGCAACGGATGCATGCGACGGACATTTGCACGGGACTCGCCGCCCATAGACGCATACCATCCGAACATCTCACGATACTTTTCAGCATCGGCCGGCAGGTCCCGTCGTGAAAAGTATGCATATAGAGCACGCTCCTCGTCAATGCTTGTCTCGGCATTGAGAAAACGGCCTATCCATTCTTTATAGTTATTGTCAGTTATGCTGTTCATATTTTGTCAGATATCTTGTTGTAGAAATAATTCCTTTATATGATTTCTCGCACGCGACAACGCCACCCTTATAGCACCTGATGTCGATCCGGTCACTTTGGCGATATCGTCTATTTCCATATCTTCGATATGCCTCATTCTTATTATGGCCTGCTGGGCTGACGGAAGCGACGACATTATGCGCGAGAGCTTCTCCTCCGCCTCCGTAGCCTCAAGTGACTCGTCCGGGCCGGGGCTTATGTCGGGCGAGTCATAATCGTCAATGCTGACGTGACAGCCCCCCTTCTCACTCCTGAGCAGGTCTATGGCCCGGTTGCGGGCTATAGTCAATGCGAGAGCCTCTACGCTGCGATAGGAATCGAGGCGTTCACGAAGGGACCATAAGCGCAACAGGGTGTCCTGAGCCACATCGTCAGGGAAGCCCGTGCCGGCATTGTCAGGAGCAAGCCTGCGGGCCATTCTGACGACACTTTCCCTGATGGCGGGAGCTATCGCTTCAAACTCTTTTCGGTCCATTCTATCTTATAGACGTAAAGGTCTACTATTTGTTACATAATTTAAAAGTATTTTTCAATAATCATAAGAACACACCCCAGGCAACAAGTATGGATCATCTGTGCAAAGCGTCAACATTCCCCGCTTGACACTTGTTATAATTCCATAAAAACTATTGAAAATGTTTTAACACACCGAAATTATGAGACATATCCGACGTCGGCTTTTCACACTTGCAGCCGTATTCGCTGCGCTGAGCGCATCAGCGACCTCACCATCCTCACGCCAAGACATGATAGACTCACTTGTCGTCAACCACCACCTTATGATAATGGGAGGAAATCAGAAAAGCAGACCTGACAAAGACTCTATACGCTCACTCATTGAGACTTTCTATTATGACCAATTCAAAAACTATCAGGATCCCGCCGCACCATATTTCCTTTTCATGAGCCATGACGCCAACATGGCCATGGGCGTCGGAGGTGTAGTGAGAATGAGGGCATACTACGATCCGGGAAATTCCATGCCGGGAGCAGCGTTCACACCATATGACGTACCTATGAGCGAGACACCTCTCAACCGCAACCATTTCGGCACAACACCGTCGGGGACATCTCTGTTTCTCAGAGTGCTCGGCAGAAATTCCAGAATCGGCTCATACCAACTGTATATCCAGGCAAAGTTCAACGGCTATGAAGGGCGCGACTTCAAACTCAGCAAGGCCTATGCCACACTTAATGACTGGACAGTAGGCTACGCCACATCGACATTTTCCGACGGTTCGGCCATAGCACCCACTGTCGATGCCAACGGGTCAACCATGAGCATGGACTTCTCGGCTCTTCTCGTAAGATGGATGCACACGTTCAAACGCTCCGGTATCACCGTCGCAGCCTCAGTGGAGACACCGCAACAGACAATCCAGACCGACGATTATGTGGCATCACGCTCCTCCACTTTTCCCAATCTCGCTGCCATGATACAATATGAATGGGCAAAAGACCAGCATGTACGTCTCTCGGCAATAACAAGAGTGCTCCCCTACCGTGACCTCGCCAACAACACTAACCATTCACCCATGGGATACGGCTTCCAGCTGTCGGCCGTAGGAAATCCGGTGGCATCATTGACCTTATACGCTATAGGCAACATAGGACGCTCTTACTCCAATGTGGGCGGAGATTTCCTCATGGGGCAGTATGATCTTGTGGAGAATCCCGACGCGCCGGGCAGACTGCGCACCGTGCCGAGCTGGAGCTACTTCCTCGGAGCCAGCTATTATTTCTCGCACAAACTCATGGCATCGGTCACTTTCGGTCAGGCTCGCAATATGACCTCGGCACCACGCGAGGCGGACGGATATAAGTATGGCCTCTACGGAGCCGCCAACATCTTCTATTACGTGACTCCGCGCATAAGCATAGGGGCGGAAGCCAATTTCGGACGCAGACAGAATTTTGACGGAGCACACGCATGGGCACGCCGAATAGGTGCCATGTGTCAGTTCTCGTTCTGACATTCAGGGCACTCGTCGCAGTCATAATGTACATGATGATGCGACGAATGACACTCATGCAGAGTATGGTCGATGATCAGATGACGGTTAGCCATCCCGGCTATAGTCGACATCTCATGTGACACAAGCAATATTGTGGTTGACTCGGATAGTTCAGCGACCAGATCGTAAATATAATGCTCGAACTGCTTGTCGACATAGCTAAGAGGCTCATCGAGCACAAGCACTCTCGGACGGGATATAATGGCACGCCCAAGAAGCGCGCGTTGCTGCTGCCCGCCCGAGAGTGCTCCTATACTTTTTGCGGCATGCTCCTCAAGCCCCATAAGCCTTAGAGCCTCGGACACGCGCCGCGATGTCTCATCCCTGCTTATATCGTCGCCGAGCAGGCCTGAAGCTATGACCTCCTCCACCGTTATGGGAAAGCGGGAATCGATCATATTCTTCTGCGGAAGATATCCTATTGAAAGATCTTTCGTGGGCACACCATCCCGCAGGTATGTGACCGTCCCGGACGAAGGCTTCAGCAATTTCAGGATTATACGCAACAGTGTGGTCTTGCCTCCGCCGTTAGGACCGGTTATGGCTATGAAATCGCCCTGCCGCACATCAAAGTTTATGTCATCGAGCACAATGCGGTGATCCCAGCGTTGCGATATATTCCTGAGCGATATTATAGTCTCCTGCATAACAATTGTCACATCAATCCATTGACACAGGCTCGTCCTGCTTTACGGAAGGAGCTTCGGCAATAGCATCGGCGATCCTCAGAAGTTCCTCCTCCCACCGGTATGTCATAGGATTTATCGTGACCTCGTGAGCGTCAAGCTCCGAATTTATGGCTGACACCTGACGGCTGTCAAAATCCTTCTGGAAGAAAAATACCGAAGCCCCGCGCTTACGGGCATTGTCAATGGAACTTTTCAGCTCAGCTATGGAATTCTCCTTGTGCTCGGCATTGCCCACCACGACCTGATTAAGATCATAATCACGGGCAAAATAACTCAACGACGGATGCCATACTACAAAGGACGCTCCCTTGTGAGGCGCAAGCCGTGATGTGATCACATTGTCTATCGAATCAAGCCTTGCGGCAAAATCGTCATAGTTGCGGCGATAATAAGCCTTGTTGGACGGATCGATCTTCTCCATCGCCACAAGCATGTTGCGGGCTATCACCTTGGCATTCTTCACTGACGACCATGTGTGAGGATCCACCACCGTGTGGCTGTGACCGCCATGGGAATGCGTCCCAAGTATGGGTACAACCCCTTCGGAAGTGTCAAATATCGGCAGATCAGGATTTGCCTCGCTGATCTTGTCGATTATGGCAGCCTCAAAACCGATATTCCCTATCCTGAGGTAGCCAAGCGAATTGCCGAGATTGAACATATGTGTCACCGAAGGATCATATGTCTCCGGATTAGCACCTTCCGTAAGCAGGCTTCTCACCTGCACTTTGTCGCCGGTTATCTGTTCAAGCAGATATCGCTGCGGCTCGATGCTCACAGTGACAATGCGCTGTTCCGCGGGGCCTCCGGTACATCCTGCCGCTACAAACGCCGCCGCTATAACCGGGATTATTATATAGGATAATATGTGACTGTGAAATTTCATTGATATTGCTTTGAGAAGGTTTACGTAATTGTTACCGATCAGAAAGAATTATCTTTTGAACCTATGTTGTAAAATTTTTGCAAATATAAGTATTTTTTAGCAAATTTCCTATTTTAAGACAAGAAAATTTTAAACATTTGCATATTTATAGTTAAACATTGTTAATTTGAAAATGTTTTTCAGCATATAAATTTGCAGATAGCAAAACTCTCCCTACCTTTGTATCAGTTTTTCATGGTATTAGATTTAAGGTAAGAAGATTATTCGTCGGGATGACGGATAATTTTTTTATGTCCTAATCCCTACATATAGTAAAGCGTCATGGCTCCAGATTCATAATTGGATAGTCATGACGCTATATATTTATGGGTTACAGTGTGTTACGAGTTACAATACATTATCGGAACTCAGGTGCAGAAAGGCGAGCGCCACGCAGATAGTCGGCCGTCGCCACGCGGCGTTTGCCGGGAGCCTGGAGCGACAGTATCTCCACAGGCGCGGTGCCTGTGCCTACAATAATCCGTCCATTTTCCGCCACGACCGACCCGGGAGCCACCGGCGACTCTCCATCAAGGATCTTCGTCTCGAATATCTTCATCGCACCGACAACCTCCCCGTCGGACACAAGTGTACTCCATGCTGCCGGATATGGTGAAAGTCCCCTGACATGGTTGTGCACGACCTCAGCCGGAGCGGTCCAGTTTATCTCGCAGTCCTCCTTGAAAATTTTTGGAGCCGGCGTGGGCTCGGTGTCACCAATAAGCTTGTCCTGAGGTGTTGTGGAAAGGGATCCGGCCACTATGGCATCGATAGTCTCTACCGTGAGACGCGCGCCAAGGTGCATAAGGCGGTCATGCACATCACCGACATTGTCGGAAGGCAATATCGCGATACGTTCCTGCTGTATGATGTCCCCTGTATCTATCTCATGTTTCAGGAAGAATGTTGTGACCCCGGTCTCAGTATCACCGTTCATCACAGCCCTGTTGATCGGCGCAGCCCCACGGTAACGCGGAAGAAGCGACGCATGGAGATTGAACGTGCCCAAATGCGGCATGGACCAGACAATCTCAGGCAACATCCTGAACGCAATGACAACGAAAAGGTCGGCATTCAGCGAGCGAAGCTCATCCACAAAATCAGGATCCTTAAGCCTGACCGGCTGCATCACCCGTATGCCGTGCCTCAGAGCACATTCCTTGACAGGTGACTGATACATTTTATGGCCACGGCCAGCGGGCTTATCGGGCATAGTGACCACACCCACCACATTATATCCGCCGGCGATTATTGCCTCAAGGCTTTCCACTGCAAATTCCGGAGTGCCGAGAAACACTATGCGGAGATCCTCTTTTGTCATGTTGCTGCTTTTAATTTACACGGCAAAATTAATAAATCATAGCCATACGCGCAACTTTAGACCCCAATATAGCGTCATACATGCACCCGCTCATGCGAAACACATGCATATCAGACTGCAAACACAGTGAATGTGTTAAAAAAACATCCTGTCACGTATTGGCGTTTTAATGAGAAAAACACTATCTTTGCCGAATACAATCAATACACTATAGTTTACATTATCCCACTCACACTATATCATACTTATGAAACTTTTCTTTCAAGTCAACTACCGCACGGAATGGGGTGAGAACCTGTTCATTACAGGATCGCCCGAAGCACTGGGCGGCGATGACATTGACAAGGCAATCCCCATGACACTTTCAGGCGGGGAAACATGGACCGCCGCCATCGAGCTGCCCGACTCTCTTGACGTGATTGCATACAGCTACATCGTGCGCCACGACAACGGGAATGTCAGACGCGAATGGGGACACGGACACCGGTTTGAACGACGGTCTGACACAAGTGACATCATTATAACGGACCGATGGCAGGACCAGCCGTGGGACAAGCCCTATTATTCCAGCGCATTCACCGATTGCATCAATTTCCGGGCTGAGCGTGACAAGGGAGTCGAAGCAGAGCCTGGATGCCTCATGCTGACAGTCGACGCCCCGATGATAAAAGCTGACGAAGCAGTGGCCGTAAGCGGCGAGTCAGATGCACTCGGCGCATGGGACCCCGCCAAAGCCGCACGCATGAGCGATGCCGAATACCCCACATGGAGAGTGAATATACCGCTATCGGAAATAAAAGACGGATCTGACTACAAATTTCTTATAGTCAAAAAATCGACAGGTGATGTTGTGGCCTGGGAAGGCCGGGACAACCGAACATTCCATCTGCCGGCAGTCAACGACACACAATCATCGGTGATTTGTGCCGGACAACGACTTGTCAACCCGATCACACCCTGGCGTGGCGCAGGAGTAGCGATACCGGTGTTCTCACTGCGCAGCGACGAGGACTACGGAGCAGGCGACTTCATGGATCTCAAAAAGATGGTTGACTGGGCTGTGCAGACTCATCAGAATTTCGTACAGGTGCTCCCTATCAATGACACCACAATGACCCACACGTGGACCGACTCATATCCCTACAACGCCAACTCGACATTCGCGCTCCATCCCATGTACCTGCGCCTTAGCGAGATGGGCCGCCTTGCCGACGATGAGCGGCAACGCTATTTTGATGAGCTCGGACGCGAACTTAACCGCCTCCCGCAGATCGACTACGAACGTGTCAACAAGGCCAAGAACCAATTTACACGCGAGCTGTATGCACAGAACGGTCATGCCGACATGTCGACACCGGAATTTCAGAAATTCCTGAAACGAAACGCCTCATGGCTCACACCCTATGCGGCTTTCTGCGTGCTGCGCGATCTCAACGGCACCCCCGACATGAGCAAGTGGGGAGAATATGCCGTGTACAATGAAGAAAAAGTGAACATCTTCATCGACTCCCATCTGGATGACATCAACTATGTTTATTACATACAGTATCATCTGGACCGACAGATGCGAGCTGTACACGACTATGCACGTGCCAATGGAGTGGCTATAAAGGTGGATATACCCATCGGCATATCACGCACGAGCGTCGATGCATGGATATCACCCCGCCTGTTCAATCTTGACTGTCAGGCAGGAGCCCCGCCGGACGATTTCTCTGTGCTCGGTCAGAACTGGGGATTCCCCACCTACAACTGGGAAGAAATGGCCAAGGACGGTTTCGCCTGGTGGAAAGCACGTTTCCGTAAAATGGCTGAGTATTTCGACGCATACCGCATCGACCATGTGCTCGGTTTTTTCCGCATATGGGAAATACCCATGGATGCCGTCCACGGTCTGCTCGGAGTGTTCAACCGTGCTCTCCCCTTCTCCCCCGACGAAATGCGCAACAGCTACGACTTCTGGCTCGACACCGAGCGTCAGACACGCCCGCTCATACTCGAATGGATGCTCAAGGACTTCTTCGGCGAATGGGCTGAGGAATGCCGTGAACGCTACCTGATCCCCGAAAATGACGGCAAGTACCGGCTTAAAGAGGAGTTTGACACACAGCGCAAAGTGGCCGATCACTTCGCCATGCTTGCCGAAGACGGCGAGAACAGCGAAAAGAACAACCGCATATGCCAGGCTCTCATGGGACTTATCGACGATGTGCTGTTCATCGAAGATCCATATGAAAAGGGGAAATACCATCCTCGCATATCAGCCCAGTACACATATCAGTACCGCTGTCTGAATGACTATGAGAAATGGTGCTTCAACCGTCTGTACAACGACTTCTTCTACCGTCGCAACAATGATTTCTGGTACGGCAAAGCCATGTGGAAGATGCCACCGCTTATCGAAGCCACCGACATGCTCACATGTGCGGAGGATCTGGGAATGATACCGGCATGCGTGCCGGCTGTGATGAGCGCGCTGCAGATACTTGTCCTGGAGATACAGCGTATGCCTAAAGATCCGACAACACCATTCGGAAACACCTGGAGCTATCCGTACTATTCCGTATGCACCACATCCACACACGACATGGACGGAATACGCCGCTGGTGGGAAGCAGACCGCGCCACAACACAGAAATACTTCAATGAAGTGCTGCGCGAGCCAGGCGAGGCTCCGGAATTTGCCGAGCCATGGATATGCGAGAAGATCGTGAGAATGCATCTTGAATCGCCCTCCATGCTATGCATACTTCCTCTGCAGGACTGGCTGTCGACCGACGGCGTGATCCGACGCATGGACCCGCGCGAGGAGCTTATAAACATACCGGCAAACCCGCGCCACTACTGGAGATACCGCATGCACATCACCCTCGAGCAGCTTAATGCCGAAAAGGAGCTTAACAACCGCATACGGGAGATGATACACACTTCCGGAAGATAACAACAGACAGATCAATAACATTCGGGGCATGTAACGATACCGGTATCGTTACATGCCCCGAATGTTATTGTGCACACACCACGTAGCCACAATGCTTTTTAGAGATGCGGAGGCGTCATTTTAAATAGGATTTTTTCAACAAATTTAGCGAATCAAGTGTTATATTTCTGAAAACGGAACCAGACACGCCACATACACTAAGGGGCATATGATTCCGGGCTCGACAATAGTGCCGACTCTAAAATTTCAACTATAATACAAGTCGTTATGAAAGCGTTATTTTCAAAATTCATGGGAGAATCCCGCTATTGGTGGGTAGTCCTTCTGGCAGGCATATTGATGGTAATATGCGGATTTGCTTATTGGTTCTGGCCGGTTGCAGGATACGCCGTAGCATCCCAGCTGTTCGGGTGGCTCCTTGTTCTGATAGGAATCGTTCAACTGCTGCAGGCATCCGGGCCACACGCCGGACGCGGCTGGGGCTGGTGGCTCGCAGGCGGCATCATAGATATGTTCATCGGATTCATGATGGTACGCAGTATCGTAGTTTCCGAGGCAGTATTCCCCTATTTCCTTGCATTCATATTCATCTTCTGGGGCATTAGCGCACTATGTGCAGCCGTAAAGCAGAGCGGACGTCGCTACTGGTGGCTACAACTCATCAACGGCATATTGCTCATGCTCATCGGATTCTTCTTCATCGAAGCAGGATGGATACAGGACATGGCAATGACAAGCTTCCTCACCTCTCTCGCATTCATCTACTGGGGATTCTCACTCGCGATGCTGTCATATGACATCAAGCCCGATCAGAGATAGGATCATGCAACTGTCGGAGGCTATACTATCAGCCTGATCAAACTGACAGACGAGGGCATGCCATAATGCCCGGCTATAAAGTTTAACTCCTGCCACAGCTATCTGCGGCAGGAGTAATTTATTCATAGAAGTCTTGACAAAGCCTCACAATCATGAGGCTTTTACCGGATCAGTCCTCAAAAGAATTTTTCTCGGATGCGGCACTCTGTCCGCGGGCAAACGATGAAAGCGAGGCCGGGAACCACACCTTCATTCTGCCCTCACCACGGTTGGCCCATGCATAGTACGGGACAAGTGAAATCCTGCCCTTCCCTGACGTGACCATGCCGTCATCGCCAAGCGTGACATACTGCACATTGGTTGTTATGACATTTACACCTTTCAGCATGTCACTACGCGACACCTTGAAGTCAGGTGCAAGATTCATCATCACATCCGAAAGATCGTGGCCCGTATTGTCGACCCATTCGGCGCAATATACAAGTGGGCCTCGTTCTACAGCCACCATGTCGCGGTCGGCCTTGACCTTGTCATTTGCCACAACAAGCCTGGGCGTCATGTCGAACTTCAGACTCACCGTATCACCTTTTTTCCATCTGCGGCTTATGGCAAGATATCCGTCAACGATATGTGTCTCCACTGGTTGGCCGTTCAACATCATACCGTAGCCGAGTGCCGAGTGCCTGTCCTTGTAGGCATACAGGTCAGAGGGCACAGGCTTACCGAGAGCCCAGCCGGGAATACGTAGCTTCAGTGTGAAATGCCCGGCAGAATTTTTCCTGAACGCGACATTGATCTCACCATCCCTGGCATAGTCTCCGGACATTGACAGACTCACATTTTTGCCATCGACTTCCACATCAGCTTCATTTCCGATAAATAGATTGACATACAAGTCCTTACCGTCAACAGCATATATATCCCGGAAGCGATGGTATGAACCGCGACAGATTGGACGGACAGCATGCACAGCCGAACCATGGCTGTCTCGAGTATCCCCCGTCGCTGGCCAGAGGATTGGGATAGAAAAATGCATCGCCGTCAAGCGATATACCGGAAATCAATCCATTATACAGCGTACGCTCAAGCACATCATAATAGGCTGACTCTCCATGAAGGAGGAACAAACGATGATTGACATACACATTGGCTATAGCGGCACATGTCTCACAATAGGCACTGTAGTTCGGCAGTTCGTAATTGGCACCGAAAGCCTCTCCATTGTGGGTTGCCCCGACACCACCCGTTATGTATAATTTTTTCGACACTATATTGTTCCATATACGGTCAACAGCCTTTATGTAAGCCGAATCACCTGTAAGAGCCGCCACATCCGCCATACCGGCATACATATAACCGGCACGCACAGCATGCCCCACAGCCTCGTCCTGCTGTACCACTGGCTTATGAGCCTGACTGTAAGCATCCTTGCGTGTCATATAGCCACGCTTGTCAAGAAAATATTTAGCCTGATCGAGATACTTTCTGTCACCTGTGGCAAGATACAGCCTGGCAAGAGCCATCTCAGCGATCTGATGACCGGGGACTTTCGCCACCTGCCCGTCACCATCTCCTATCTCTCGGCACACACAGTCGGCATACTTCACTGCGATATCAAGGAAATTTCTTTTCCCGGTAGCCTGCCAGTGCGCCACGGCTCCTTCCACCATATGTCCGAGATTGTAGAACTCATGGCTGAGTTCTTCTACCCTATCCCATCTTCCGGGGCCCATCCAATTGTGAGGATGCTTAGGATTCATTGTATATGATGTGTTGAGGTAACCGTCAGGCTCCTGAGCCTTTGCCACTATAGCGAGCACACTGTCGATATATGCCACCATCCTTTCGTCAGGATAAGTCTGCAGCATGTAGCTTGCCCCTTCTATAGTTTTGTATACATCCGTGTCGTCAAAAGGAAAGCCCTCGACTTTGTAGGATTCGCTCGGACTGGCAGCCCTGATAAAGTTTTCATATCTGCCGCTCTCCTCACATTTTCTGAATGCAAGAGGGATCGTGGTGGTACGTGCCGACTCAAGCCTATGGCTCCAGAACGTGTCATTAACCTTAACTGACGTGAATGGGACCGGGCTAATCGGATAACCGTGACCAGAAGTCTCTCCACTTACTACTGACTGGGCAGATACCATCATGGCAGCTGCCATTAAAAGAGTTCTATTCATAGGCCTATATAAAATGACCATAATCACATAGCTGTAAATGCATGCATAACAGATCTATGGGACTATGGTCAATTAATTTATCAGTGATTGATTACTTTGCTTCCACAGCAGCCTTTTCTATGGAAAGACCGCGCTTGTATGTTTCGATGTATCTGTTGAAGCCTTCGACATCCTCACGTGACGGAGCAATCTCGGTCCCGGCATTGCCAAGGAACACGCAATCGTTAAGCCACTCCGGTAGCGACTGTCCCTTACGGTTGTTCACCACAAAAGCTGCAAGCAGAGCAATGCCCCAGGCACCGCCCTCTCCGGCAGTCTCCATGACAGAGATAGGCGAATTGAGCGCGGCGGCAAGGACACGCTGACCTACCCCCGGAGTCTTGAATAGACCTCCGTGACCGGTGATACGGTCCACCTGCACATGCTCTTCATTGAAGAGTATGTCATTGCCAATCTTGAGCACGGCAACCGATGCATAAAGGTTTGCCCTCATGAAATTTGCAAGAGAGAACTTATCGGTGGCCGAGCGGACAAACAGAGGACGCCCCTCGGTAAGCCCTGTGACAGGTTCCCCTGAGAAGTAATTATAGGACATCAGGCCTCCGCAATCCGGATCACCAGTGAGCGCATTGTTGTAGAGCTTTCCGAACACCTCATTCATATCCACAGGGACACCAAGCAGCTGCTGGTACTCTTTGAACAGATTGACCCATGCGTTGAGGTCAGATGTGCAATTGTTGCAATGCACCATGGCTACGGGATATCCGTCAGGTGTAGTCACCATGTCGATCACCTCATACGGCTTCGAAAGCTCCTTCTCAAGCACTATCATCGAGAACGACGATGTGCCGGCCGAGACGTTGCCTGTGCGCTTCAGCACGGCATTGGTGGCAACCATTCCTGTCCCGGCATCCCCTTCGGGAGGACAGAAAGGTATTCCGGCCTTAAGGTGGCCCGACACATCGAGACGGCGTGCGCCCTCCTCCGTAAGATAACCGGCATCGGCACCGGCCACAAGGACTTTAGGAAGTATGTCCTCAAGTTTCCATGGGAAAGCCTCTGGAGCCACCAGGGCATCAAACTTTTTCACCATCTCAGCAGAGAAGTCCATGGTCTCGGAGTCAATGGGAAGCATGCCCGAAGCGTCACCTATTCCAAGCACTTTCTCACCTGTCAGCTGCCAATGTATGTATCCGGCAAGGGTTGTGAGATATTTTATATCCTTCACATGAGGCTCCTTGTCGAGAATGGCCTGATAGAGATGGGAAATGCTCCAACGCAGAGGTATATTAAACACAAACAGCCTGGACAATTCCTCAGCGGCACGGCCGGTATTGGTGTTGCGCCATGTGCGGAAAGGCACAAGTATCTCAGCCCGGTCATCAAAAGGCATGTAGCCATGCATCATCGCGCTTATGCCAACAGCGGCAAGCGACTCGATCTCCACATCGTACTCTGCACGGACATTCTCACGCAGATGCGCATAACAATCCTGCAGACCATACCATATAGCCTCAGTACTATAGGTCCACAGACCTCCTACAAGCTGGTTTTCCCAGTCATGCACGCCCTGGGCTATGGGACGGTTATCCTCGTCGACAAGCACAGCCTTGATACGGGTCGACCCGAATTCAATGCCCAATATGGCTTTGCCGTGCTCGATTGTGGCCTTGGCATCCATCAGAGATACAGTGATTTGTTGAGCATATAATAGACTTCGCCCATGCGTAAAGTCTGCTTGAAGCCTTCGATAGTGGTGTCCTTATCGATATGCACCATCTCTATACCTGCGATCTCGGCATAATCCTCCCAATATTCAGGAGTTATGTCGTAAGAGAAGCATGAATGATGTGTGCCTCCCGCAAGAATCCATGCAGTGGCTCCTATCTCGAAACTCGGCATAGGTATCCAGAGAGCCGATGCCACAGGCAACTTGGGAAGAGGCTTGGACTTGATGCACTCGACGTCGTTGACAATCAGGCGGAAACGGTTGCCCATATCAACGACTGTAGCTGTGACACCCTTCTCGGGCTTGGATGTGAACACAAGGCGTGCTGTGAGGCTCTTGCGGTATCCGATCCCGAGGAAATGAACCTCAAGACGCGGCTTCTCCTCGGCGATGAGGGGGCACACCTCAAGCATATGGGCCTGAAGGATGGAACTCTTCTTGCCGTCAAAGTTGAGAGTATAGTCCTCAAGGAATGAACATCCGCCGGGCAGGCCCTGGGTCATGACCCACAGAGTGCGGTAGAGAGCTGCGGACTTCCAGTCACCTTCTGCTCCGAATCCGTATCCCTCGGCCATGAGCCTCTGCGATGCAAGTCCGGGTATCTGGTCGAAACCGCGGCCGTTATTTTCAACATCCACGTCTCCGAGATCATCGAAGTTGGTAGTGAATCCCTTTGCGCCCTTAGCCTTTAGCACGGCACGGAGAGTAAGCTCAGCCTTGGCCGAGTTCCACACTTTCCTATACTCTACAGTGGCCTTGTCCTCGAGTTTCTTGTCATGAGCATAAAGCTTGAAATATTCAGCGACAAGAGCATCGACATCCTCGTCCTTCACAGCATCGAAATATGGCATCACCTCGCTGAAAGGCATATAGTCGACGTGATATCCCATACGTATTTCAGCCTCTACCTTGTCACCGTCAGTCACAGCGACATTATTCATCTGGTCACCAAACCTGATGATGAGCATATCCTGAGAGTCGGCCCATGCAGCGCATACACGCTGCCATACGGCTATACGCTTCTGTGTTTCGGCATCCTTCCAGTAGCCGGTGACGACTTTGCGGCGCACACGCATGCGTGCACATATGTGACCGAACTCGCGGTCGCCGTGGGCACTCTGGTTCAGATTCATGAAATCCATATCCATGGTCTTCCAGGGTATCTCGGCGTTGTACTGGGTATGGAAATGGAGAAGAGGCTTTGAGAGCACCTTCAGTCCATGAATCCACATCTTTGCAGGAGAGAATGTGTGCATCCAGGTGATGACGCCGATACAACGTGAATCATTGTTGGCAGCCTTCATGATATCCTCCACCTCATGAGATGAGTTGGCAGTGCCCTTGTAGACCACCTTTACAGGAAGATTGCCTGAATTATTCAAACCGTCCACCATTTCCTTTGAGTGAGAATCCACGGCGACAACAGCGTCACCGCCATAAAGAAGCTGGGCACCTGTGACCCACCATATTTCGTAATTTTCGTACATAGTTGTAAAAGTTATTCAGTAATAAAATCGTCAAAAAAAATATTATCGACAGTCTGCGTTGAATCACTGTCCGTAGTATGCGCCGGGACCATGCTTGCGCAGATAGTGTTTCTCTATGAGCAGAGGGTTCATGGTGAGATGCGGATTCACCTGATAGGCGATAAACGCCATCTTGGCTACCTGCTCCATCACCACTGCGTTATGGACAGCATTGTGAGGATCTTTTCCCCAGGCAAACGGACCATGATTCTTCACAAGCACGCCGGGCGTATGCATTGGATTCATGCCCTCGAAACGTCTTATTATAACGTTTCCGGTCTCGAGCTCATAGTCATTCTTCACCTCATCCTCTGTCATGTCAGGAGTGCACGGTATAGCCTTGTGGAAATAATCGGCATGTGTCGTGCCTATGTTGGGAAGATCGATCCCGGCCTGTGACCATGCTGTGGCATAGGTGGAGTGAGTGTGAACCACACCGCCGATCTCCGGCCACGCGCGGTACAAAGCCAGATGGGTGGGCGTGTCCGACGAGGGCTTAAGCCTGCCCTCGACCTTCTCGCCGGTCTTAAGATCGACAACCACCATATCATCGGGTGTCATGACATCATAGTCAACACCGCTGGGCTTTATTACCATGAGACCTTTCTCACGGTCAATGCCCGAGACATTGCCCCATGTGAAAATCACAAGCCCGTGCTTCACCAGATCGATATTGGCACGATATACTTTCTCTTTAAGTTCTTCAAGCATAATGATTATTTAATCAGATTTTGAATTTTGATACAGCATTGAATTTTGCCAGGTCAAACCTATACAGCGATGCGCCTCTCCGTGAGCCTGTCTTGTCTATAAGGTCGGTCTTTATGATACAATCGATCTCAGCCACCTTCTTGCGGAAATTACGCTTGTCGATCGATGTGCCCAATATGGTTTCATAAAGGGTCTGCAGCTGCGAAAGAGTGAAATATTCCGGCAACAGATTGAACCCGATAGGCTCAGAGGAGAACTTACGGCGCAAGAGCTGCAGGGTGCACTGCACCATGCGCGGATGGTCAAACCCGAGGGGCGGGATCTCATCGATAGGCACCCACACGGCATTGTGCTCCGCAAGCAGTCCGGCGTCAAACTCATCCGGCCCGAGCATGGCAAAATAAGCCAGTGATATCACACGCTCGCCCGGATCACGGTCGACGTCACCGAATGCATGGACCTGCTCCATATACACATTCCCCAGTCCGGTGAGCTGATTGAGCACACGACGGGCAGCGTCATCGGCACTTTCATTCTCCTGAACGAATCCACCCATGACGGACCACTTGCCTTTTTCCGGCTCAAACCTGCGCTTGGTAAGGAGCAGACAAAGCTTACCGTCAACCAGTCCGAATATGATGCAGTCGACAGCCACAAAGAACCGTGGGTTTTCGCTGTAATACATATATCTAAAATCCAGTGTATATTTTACTACCTATATGTCAGGCATTCTTTTACCAGAAATATATGTAGAATGCCACAGTGATACCGAGAATGATCACTGAATTTATGACATCCCATTTGTCCCAGCTTGCACGTGTTGCGGCACGCTGTTCGGGTGTTGATGTTCCGAACACCAGACCCTGGATCTTCTCCGGATCGGGAGCCTTGGTAAACAGAGACACGATCACACCCACTGCAAGACAGAACACGAGCATCCATCCGCAGAAGAACAGCCAGTTGCAATCGTAGAATACGCTCTGGAATATGTTTCCGTCACCACCGGGCAGGACGCCGGCATTGCTGTAATATACCTTGGCTGCAAGACGGGTGAGTCCAATGACAAGACCCGAAAGGAGAGCCCACATGCCGCCAAGAGCTGTGGCACGCTTCCACAATATGCCTATCAGGAATGCGGCTGCGATACCTGGAGCGAGCACTGACTGTACATCCTGAAGATAGAGATACAGGACATCGCCTACCGAACGCATCACGGGGATCCAAAGAATGCCGAGGGCCACTATGACCACTGTAGCGATCTGGCCGATGCGCACAAGTTTCTTAGGATTGGTGTTCGGACGGTAACGCTGATAGAAGTCTATTGTGAAGAGTGCAGCCGAGGAGTTGAAGAGTGATGCAAGCGATGACATAAGGGCAGCAAGTATACCGCAGACTATCAGGCCCTTCACACCGGCAGGGAGAAGCTTGGCCACAAGTGTCGGGAATGCGGCATCGGAATTTACATTACCGTTGGCAAGCATCGGTAGAAATCCTTCACCGCCGGCAGCTACGGAGTTCTGATGTATCGCAAAAGCGATCATTCCGGGAATGAGGAACAGGAATACAGGGAGAAGCTTGAGATATGCTCCGAAAATGGTACCGCGGCGCGCCTCTTTTTCGTCCTTGCCTGAAAGCACACGCTGTACGATGAACTGGTCGGTACACCAGTACCAGAATCCTATCACTGCAGAACCGATAAGTGCACCAAGCCAAGGATACTGTACATCATTGTTGTCACGTATGAGATTGACCATAGTGTCGCCATACTCATTGACCTTTACACTTGAACATATGCGCATCATCTCGTCCCAGCCTCCAAGTTCTTTAAGCCCAAGCACAAGGATGATAAGAGATCCGAGCAGAAGTATCGGTGTCTGAAGCACTGATGTGTAAAGCACCGACTTCATGCCACCAAATATGGTGTAGAGAGCTGTCAGAAGCACCAGGCCTATTGCAGCAATCCAGAAGAAATCTATTCCCCAAAGTTCCTCTATACCGAACACCTGCTGGAATACAAGACCACCCGCATATACAGTCACAGCCACTTTGGTGAGCACATAGCTTATAAGTGATATGGTGGCGAGAATGGTGCGTGACTGAGGATTGAAACGACGTTCAAGGAACTCAGGCATAGTGTACACCATTGAGCGTGTGTAGAAAGGCACGAATACCCATCCGAGAAGAAGGATCATCCATCCCTGTATCTCCCAATGGGCCATAGCCATTCCGGACGAAGCTCCGGAGCCGGCAAGGCCAATAAGATGTTCCGAACCAATGTTGGAAGCAAAAATCGACGCACCTATGGCAATCCAAGTCGCGTCCTTGCCACCGAGGAAATAGTCGGCGGCGTTGTTCTGCTTCTGCTTCATCACCCACACAATGATACCTATGAGGGCCAGGAAGAAGATAGCAATGACAATCCAGTCAAGTAAAGCCATTATTTATTAATGTGTATTAAGGTTAATATATAAAACAGTTGAATTACAGTGCGAAGAATGAAAGCATAGTGTGGCTCTTGTAAGTATCGCCCGGACGGAGGAGCACCGAAGGCCACTCAGGTTTGTTGGGAGAGTCGGGATAATGCTGTGTCTCAAGGGCTATGCCTGTACGCTGATTGTAGACCTTGCCACCCTTGCCAGTCACAGTCCCGTCAAGGAAATTACCGGAATAGACCTGAATGCCGGGCTCGTCGGTATATACGCTCAGCCCTATGCCGCTCTCGGGTGAATACAGAGTGGCCGCGATCTTGTCCATGTCACCCTTTGAGTCAAGGACCCAGTTGTGATCATAGCCATTGCCGTTCTTAAGCTGGACAAATTCAAAATTGTCAATCTGCTCACCGACTGTACGCGGCACAGTGAAGTCCATGGGAGTGCCCTCCACAGGAAGAATCTCACCGGTGGTCATGTAAGTGGAATCGACAGGCGTGAAATTGGAAGCGTACACATAGAGTGTATGGTCAGTAATAGGCTTCATGGGATCGCCTGAGAGGTTGAAATATGAATGATTGGTCATATTGATCACAGTCGCCTTGTCCGTGGTCGCTGAGTAAGCTATGTCGAGTTTATTGCCGGGGAGTGCAGTATAGGTCACTGTGGCCTTGACGTTGCCCGGGAATCCATTGTCTCCGTCAGGAGAATCAATGGAGAGCACAAGAGTGGAATCATTGGGCTGGACGGCATCATACACCTTGTACTGCCATCCTGTGGGCCCTCCGTGAAGCGTGTGTCCGAAATTGTTCACCGGAAGCTGTATGGAATCACCGTCAATGACAATGCGTCCATGGTCGATACGGTTGGCATAACGGCCGATAGAAGCACCGAAGTCGGTCTGATTGTTCTCAGGCAGATAAGCCTGTATGCTGTCAAATCCAAGCACTACATCGCACATCTCGCCTTTGCGATCAGGAACCTGGAGGGCCACTATACGGCCTCCGTAGTTGGTGATAGCCACTTCCATACCGCTACTGCTCTTCACTGAATACAGAGCAGTGGGCTTCCCGTCGACTTCAGCCGCAAATTTCTCAGGGCTGAGTCCCGCAATCAGAGTTTCTGTTGCTTTCTGCTTTCCATTACAGGATACCATCGCCATTGTCGCGATAGCAGCAATTGCCATAAGACTATGTTTCTTCATGGTCAAGTTGTCTGTTATTTTAATATATAATGTGATTAGATTCTGATCTTTATAATGGCTTATTATCGAGAAGCGTTCAATAAGTGTAGCTTTTACACTTATTGAACGCACCAAAGTTACGACATATTACCATAGTCAACAAAACAATTAGTATGTTATACAACATAATCCTTCAAAAAAATCCCATTTATCATGAACTATCATGGACAAAAACCGGATCCAAAGCCCAACATTTGCCCTGCGGCACGCTCTATGTCACTACTTTTTATTAACTTTGCAGAAATATTCATAAAATAACACGCTGCACACAATGAATCTAACCGAGCTTACAGCCATTTCACCTGTTGACGGCCGTTACCGCAACAAGTGCGAACGTCTTGATGAATACTTTTCGGAATACGCCCTGATACGCTATCGCGTAAAAGTGGAGACAGAATATTTCATAGCTCTCTGCGAAATACCTTTAGGACCTCTGGCAACTGTTGATCACAGTGTGTTCGGGACACTCCGCGACATATACCGCAACTTCACGGTAGAGGACGCAGCCCGCATCAAGGAGATCGAAAGCGTGACCAACCATGATGTAAAAGCCGTAGAATATTTCCTCAAGGAACGCTTCGACATCCTCGGGCTGGAGAAATATAAGGAATTCATACATTTCGGACTCACATCACAGGACATCAACAACACAGCGGTGCCCATGTCGATATCCGATGCCATACGCGATGTGTACCGCCCCCGGCTCGTCGAGATGATAGACCATCTCGAGGCACGCGCCACAGAGTGGTATGACATCCCCATGCTTGCCAAGACCCACGGCCAGCCCGCCTCCCCCACCCGTCTCGGCAAGGAGATACGCGTATTCAGCTACCGCCTGCACCGCCAGCTCGAAATGCTTGACGCCATAAAGATAAGCGGAAAGTTCGGCGGTGCCACCGGCAACTTCAACGCTCATCTGTGCGCTTTCCCAAAAATAGACTGGCGTGAATTCGGAGCAAAGTTCCTGAGCGAAAAACTCGGAATCGAGCGCGAGGAATACACCACACAGATATCCAACTATGATAATCTTGCAGCACTCTTCGATGCTCTTGCCCGCATAAACGATATTATACTTGACCTCGACCGCGACATGTGGATGTACATATCCATGGAATATTTCAAACAGAAAATCAAAGCGGGCGAAGTAGGCTCCTCGGCAATGCCTCATAAAGTCAATCCGATCGATTTCGAGAATTCGGAAGGGAACATCGGTGTTGCCAACGCGCTGTTCAAACATCTCGCCGGAAAGCTCCCGGTGTCACGCCTGCAGCGCGACCTCACCGACTCCACCGTGCTACGAAACATAGGTGTACCTTTGGCCAACACACTCATCGCCATAGCTTCAACAATGAAGGGCCTCGGCAAGTTACTGCTCAACCGCGAAGCCATAGACAACGATCTTGACAACACATGGAGCGTAGTTGCAGAAGCCATACAGACAATACTGCGGCGCGAAGGCTATCCCAAACCCTACGAGACACTCAAAGCTCTCACCCGCACCAATACTCATGTGACAGCCGAAAGCATTGCAGAATTCATTGAGACACTCAATGTGAGCACTGAAGTAAAGGAAGAGCTCCGCCGACTATCACCACACTCATACACAGGATATTAATCCTATAGAAAAAAATGTCCACACAATACAAAATCCGATTTATATTTCTTGCAGCTCTGTGGCTGGTGCTGTGTTATCTGGTGATATCCTCACAGCCATTCACACTGTGGGTGCTGTTTGTGATAATAGCGTCAGGCATTGTCGTGTGGGCTCCACTGTATAAGAAGTATATCAAGAATGGAAAAGGAAAAGACGAACGTTGACGCCACCGCCACTCCGCTTCTCGACACAATAGACTCGCCAGCCGACCTGCGCAAGCTGCCGGCAGAGCGGCTGCCTCAGGTGTGCGCCGAGTTACGCTCGTTCCTGATAAATTCTCTCTCCTCCCATCCCGGGCACTTCGCATCGTCGATGGGAGCCGTTGAGCTCACGGTAGCTCTCCACTATGTGTTCAATACGCCGTATGACCGCATAGTGTGGGATGTCGGGCATCAGGCCTACGGCCACAAGATACTTACAGGCCGCCGTGACTCATTCATCACAAACCGCACTCTCGGAGGGCTATCGGGATTTCCGTCTCCCAAAGAGAGCGAGTACGACACTTTCACAGCCGGACATGCCTCCAACTCCATATCAGCAGGTCTTGGCATGGCTGTGGCGGCATCCATCCACAAAGATGAGCCCCACCGCAATGTTGTGGCAGTGATAGGAGACGCCTCGATAAGCGGCGGCCTCGCTTTCGAGGGGCTCAACAACGCAGCCAACTCAAATTCCGATCTGCTCATAATCCTCAACGACAATGACATGTCGATCGACCGGAATGTTGGCTCGCTCAATTCATATCTCGCCCATCTCACGTCCTCCAAAGGCTACAACGACCTCCGATACGGCCTGGCCGGAATACTCAGGAGATACAATCTGATAACTGACACCGGCAAAGGCCGCATCACACGGTTCAACAACAGCCTCAAATCACTGCTCAATCATGAGCAGAACATCTTTGAGGGGCTGAACATACGTTATTTCGGACCTTTTGACGGAAACGACGTGGCAACCGTGGTGAAAGTCCTCAATGACATAAAAGACTTCAAAGGGCCAAGAATTCTTCACCTGCGCACAGTCAAGGGAAAAGGATTCCTTCCGGCTGAGAAGGATCCTGCCACATGGCATGCCCCTGGCATCTTCAATCCCAACACCGGCGAACGCCTGGTATCCTCGCCCGAACAACCGCCAAAATATCAGGACATTTTCGGCAAAACGCTCGTGGAGATCGCCGATTCCCACCCCGAGGTAGTAGGCATAACGGCCGCCATGCCATCAGGCACATCCATGAACCGTCTCGCTGAAAAATATCCCGGAAGAACATTCGACGTAGGTATCTCCGAAGGTCACGCAGTGACATTTGCCGGCGGACTTGCCAAAGACGGGATTAAACCCTTTGTCGCAATATACAGCTCCTTCCTGCAGCGTGCCTACAGCCATATCATACATGATGTAGCCATCGAAGGACTGCCTGTGACATTATGCATAGACCGTGCCGGTCTCGTAGGCGAAGACGGTCCCACACATCACGGAGTGTTCGATCTCGCATATCTCCGCACCATTCCCGGGATGACAATCGCCGCGCCACGCAACGGGGACGAGTTGCGCAGGCTCATGTACACATCCCTGACACTTGAAGGGCCAATAGCGATCCGCTATCCGAGAGGAAGGGCCAAAGCCACACCGTCAGGCACCACCGATCCCGTAGCCATAGGCCGGGGCGAACGCCTCAAGGACGGCAATGACCTCGCGGTCCTGACAATAGGCACCGTAGCCGATGACGCGGCTGAGGCAATCAGGCGCGCCGAAGAAGGCACGGGGTTAAGCATCGCGCACTATGACATGCGCTTCGTGAAGCCTATCGACTCAGAGATACTTGAGGAAGTAGCCAGCAAGAACTGTCCGATAATAACAATCGAGGACGGAATAGCCGACGGCGGCATGGGATCAGCCGTACTTGAATGGCTCGCGGATCACATCAACACCGGCGACAGCCACGGCAAAGCCATGCCACGGGTAATAAGAATGGGTGTCCCGGACCGCTTCATCCCCCAAGGCACCCCTGCTCAGCTGCATAAACTCTGCGGATATGACACCGAGGGGATATACACAACAATAAAGAGCGTTATCAAATGAAAATAATCATCGCCGGCTGCGGAGAGGTTGGCTCACACCTCGCCAAACTTCTTTCGCGCGAGGAACAGGACATAACTGTAGTTGACGAGGACAGCTCCAAGCTTGCCGTGCTCGACTCCAACTATAACCTGCTCACCGTGCAGGGACGGCCCACATCGTTCAAGACGCTACGGCAGGCCGGTGTGGAAGGATGCGACCTGTTCATAGCCGTGACCCCGTTTGAGACACGCAACATCGTGGCATGCGCGATAGCCAGAAGCCTCGGAGCGGAAAAAACTGTGGCAAGAGTGGACAACTTTGAATTCAAGGACCCCGACAACCGCAGCTTCTTCGCTTCAATAGGCACCGATGACCTGATATACCCTGAATATCTTGCCGCCCTCGAGATAATCACAGCCCTGAAACACAACTGGGTGCGCCACTGGTTTGAGCTTCATGACGGCGAGCTAATACTCGTGGGTGTGAAACTGCGTGACGGAGCCCCACTTATAGGAAAGCTGCTGAAAGATCTCGGACGCACCATACATGATTTTCACGTTGCGGCCATAAAACGCAATCATGAGACCATCATACCCGGAGGTGACGACCAGCTGCTATCCAACGACATAGTCTATTTCATGACCACCCGCGAGCATGTAGACAACCTCATACCTCTCTGCGGAAAAATAGAACGGCGCATACATGATGTCATAATCATGGGCGGAAGTCGCATAGCGAGGCAGCTGTGTCAGATGACGGAAGGGAAATTCAATTTCAAGATCATAGACCCCGACCGTGAAAAATGCATAAAACTATCCGAGCAATGTCCCGATGCATTGGTGATCAACGCCGACGCACGAGACACGGATGTGCTTAGCGATGCCGGCATAAGCGATGCGGACGCCTTCATAGCCATTTCGGACAGCAGCGAGTCCAACATACTCACGTGTCTGACCGCCAAGGAATTCGGTGTCAAGAAGACCATAGCCGAGGTAGAAAACCTGCAATTCATATCGGAAGCGGAAGGACTGAATATAGGCACTGTCGTAAACAAAAAATTGTTGGCGTCGTCGCGCATATTCCAGATGCTGCTCGACCGCGACACATCCACATCAAAGTGTCTTGCACTTGCCGATGCAGAGGTTGCCGAAATAGTAGCCAAAGAAGGCTCAAAAATCACCCGCGCCCCCATCAAGGATCTGCGGCTCTCAAACTATATGACCATCGCCGGACTGATACGTGACGGCAAGGGACAGCTCGTAAGCGGAAACACCACAATACATCCGGGCGACCGGGTTGTAGTATTCACCCTCAACGGCGTGATCCATAAAGTGGAGAAACTTTTCTCATAACAAATTCTGAATGCAATGACTCGTCGCGTACGGCAGCTCAACCAATATTTCCCGACCATCAATTTCCCGGTGTTGCTCCGCATCATCGGACTCCTGCTTGTAATCGAATCGGTGTTTCTGCTGGTACCGCTTGCCACCTGCCTTATATATGGAGAGAACGACTGGAAAAGTTTTCTCATAACATTCTGTGTGACAGCTGTCACCGGAGGAGCCATGGCATTCACCATACATCCGTCGACTCCGTCAATGGGCAAACGTGAGGGATTTCTTCTCACAGCCCTGATATGGATATTTTTCTCGGGATTCGGAATGCTTCCATTCATCCTGATGGAGGACCGGCCGCTCAGTGTGTCTGATTCATTCTTCGAGGCTATGTCGGGCTTCACCACCACCGGAGCCTCTATCATGACATCGATATCGCATCTAAGCCACGGAGCAGTGATATGGCGTTCGCTCATGCAGTGGATCGGTGGAATGGGAATCATACTTTTCACGTTGGCTGTAATCCCTATGCTCAATCATTCCGGAGGGATGCAGATGTTCAATGCCGAAGTAACAGGCATCACACACGACAAACTCCGGCCGCGCATATCCCAGACAGCGAAAAGCCTGTGGCTCATATACATTACCTTGACCGTCATACTCTTTATGCTACTTATAGCAGGGCCTATGGAAGGGTTTGACGCATTGTGTTACGCTTTCTCCATAATGTCCACCGGAGGGTTTGCGACATCCGACGAGGGACTCGGCTTATGGAAAAGCGATTACATCGAGGCGGTGGCCACATTCTTCATGTTTATAGGAGGAGTCAGTTTCTCGCTTATATACAGGGCGGTACACCGGGATTTCCGGACAGTATGGAACAATGATGTGTTCCGCACCTACATCGGAGTCATAGCATCATGCTATGTCATATTCGCCCTGTCGATATGGCTTAACGGACAGATGACATCTTGGAAATCAATCACTCTGGACCCGCTGTTCCAGATAGTCTCCATGATATCATCAACAGGATTTGAAGTGCCGGAATTCGGCTCTTGGGGCACATTTGTCCTTTCCATAGTATTTCTGCTGATGTTTTTCGGAGCGTGTGCAGGCTCAACAAGCGGCGGTGCAAAACTCGACCGCCTCATATACATGCTGAAAAACTGCCGCAATGAGATCGAACGGTGCATACACCCCAACAACATTCTCACCGTACGTGTCAACGGCAAAGTGATCCCTCACGAGACTGTGTCAAAGGTCATAGCGTTCCTATGCCTCTACGTACTGATAATACTTGCCGGAGGCATAATTCTGACAGCCATGGGGCTGCCGCTCATCGACGCATTCTTTTCAGCCTTCACATGCATAAGCAATACCGGTCTGAGCGCAGGAGTGACAGGCTATGGCAGCACATTCGCCATAATACCTGACGCCGGGAAATGGGTACTCGCGATAATAATGCTTATCGGCCGACTCGAACTGTTCACAGTGCTGCTGCTGTTCACTCCGACTTTCTGGAAAAAATAGCCTCAGATCCCTGACTTCATCATTGCGAAATGTTTCCACAGAGGTGCAGCCATAAGTGATTGCTTTATGTCATCAGTGATCAGCATCTCACGCACCTCCTCCTCGCTCAACAGGCATACGACAATATCCTCAGTAGCGTCAAGATGCTGAGAGCCAATGCGGACAACATTCCTGGCCGTATAGCAATAAGCGAGATTGTTCTGGTTGCCCGGATTGGCTGAAATCACCATTGACAGCTCCCAGTCACCGCCTCCGAAACCGGTCTCCTCAAGGAGCTCGCGTCGGGCACCTTCCATAGGGTCCTCCCCTTCCTCCACTACACCCGCACAAAGCTCTGTGGCCACAACTCCAAGACCGTGACGATACTGCTTCACCATCACATATTTCCCCTCAGCGGTTATGGCTATCACATTTATCCACTTAGGGTATTCAAGCACATAATATTCGGGATGTACGGTTCCATTAGGCAGCTCTACAGTGTCACGGCGCACAGTGAGCCATGGACGGCGCGACAGATACTCTGAATCGAGAACACGCCATTTCATCGAGTCATCGGCTGGATTATCAGTGTATTTCATAATCAATTAAAATTTTTCAATCATATTCATCGGCTTATTATGCCGCATATTAAGAAGGTTGTTAAAAACAGCCTCTAAGAATTGCATTTCTTTCTGAGAAGAAAATCACTTATCGCTACAGCGACCTTCGGCAGTCCAGCCGGCATCTCCCCGGCAAGAATCGTATAGAAATCATCGGGATTTTTCTTTGCCACCTCCATAACGCGCAGATACTGCTCACGGGTTATCACCGATGAGAAATCCGACAATTTATCATTGGATATAAGATCGGCTATATGACCGTACACGGTAATGGGCTTTATACCCTTAGCCTCGGCAATGGCATTGACATCATAGCCGGCATTGAGAAGCAAAAGAGTCTCCTCCTGCGACATTCCCGTGCCGAGCTTATCCCGGATACCTTTGAATTTTCTTATCGCAGTGACAAAAGGTTTCCAGTATTTCACGGTCTTCCGCTCACCCACACCCTCGACTCTGGAGAAGCTCTCCATATCGATAGGTTCGGTCCTGACCATCTCAAGCAATGCCTTGTCAGTAAACACAATATATGGAGGCACCTGCTCTTTCTTAGCGATATTCTCCCTGACGCCTTTAAGCAGTTCCAGAAGCTGTTCGGCCGGTGACAGCTGTATCTCCTCTGGCTCTGCGGCCGACTTGCGGCGTGTGTTTCTACGCTCAATGGGGGTATATCTGGCCAAAGTCACAGGGCCGCGGCTATCAAGGATCCTGCGTCCATAGGCTGTGATCTTCAGATGATTGCCCTCGTTGTAGGCAATGTCGATCAGACCGAGCTGAATCATCTGGGATATATATGCGTTCCACTCGGCAAAACTCAGATCGCGACCGGCTCCATAAGTTTTTATCTTATCATAGCCCTTCTGTATCAGCTCCTGACGCGCGGCACCACGCAATATGTCGATAAGCATGGTGATACCGGCCATACCGTTTACCCGGACTATAGCACTCAAAGCCTTCAGGACGAGCACCGTGCCGTCAATACGTTCAGGTGGATTAAGGCACACGTCACAGTTGCCGCAATCATGATCGAAAGTTTCATTGAAGTAACTGAGCAGAATACGCCGGCGGCACAACGAAGCCTCGGCATACTCTTTCATCCTTGTAAGCTTCTCTGTATTGATGGCCTGCTGACCGCTCTCGTCGACGAAACTCTGAAGGGTAGCTATGTCGGCATATGAATAAAACATCACCGCCTCGGCTTTGGCTCCGTCGCGCCCTGCACGCCCTATCTCCTGATAGTAGCTCTCGATATTGCGGGGCATATTATTGTGCACCACCCAGCGTATATTACTCTTGTCTATGCCCATGCCGAACGCCACCGTCGCACACACCACCTGCACTTCTCCGTTGATAAACAGTTCCTGCGCACGATTGCGCTCAGCTACCGAAAGCCCTGCATGATATACCACAGACCGATATCCGCGTCCGCTCAGCTGCTTGTCCGTCTCCTCGGCACTCTTGCGGCTGAGGCAGTACACTATGCCGGCGTCACTGCGATAGCGGTCGATCATAGAGCATATGTAATTGATACGCCGCGTCTTTCCGGGATTGGTCATCACCCGCAATGATATGTTTGGGCGGTCAAACGAACCTACAAACAGCCGTGGATTGTCGAGCCTGAGCTGCAGGGCTATATCCTCTCGTGTAAGCCTGTCGGCGGTGGCAGTGAGTGCCATGACAGGCACACCCGGATAGAGAGCCTTTATGCATGAGAGCTGTGTGTAGCCCGGGCGAAAATCATGTCCCCACTGAGAGATACAGTGGGCTTCATCAACGGCAAAGAGCGCGATCCTCAGATCACGTGACCAGCGGTCAATCTCCATGAGCAACCGTTCCGGAGATATATAAAGTATGCGCACACGTCCGCTGAACAGCTGCTCCAGTATATCCCGGTTCTGTTCCTCGGTCTGCATGGAATTCACAGCCGCAGCAGGTATGCCGTTGCTCGTGAGCGCAGTGACCTGATCCTTCATGAGAGCTATAAGCGGGGATACCACAACCACCACCCCGTCACTCAGAAGAGCCGGCATCTGATAGCATATGGATTTGCCTCCCCCTGTAGGCATCAGAACTACAGAGTCATGTCCGGACATCGCCGCCGTGATTATTTCAAGCTGCAGCGGACGGAATGTGCTGTAACCATAGAATCGGCCTAACATGGCTTTGGCTTTGCCGGCTATGTCAATCGTCTCTCTGTCTGACATTTACGTTTCGTAGCATAAAGACAGGGGAACAGGATCATTCCATCCCTGTTCTCCTGTCTTGATTATGACATTTTTAAGATACAGCAACTATCAGAGTTTGCTGTCTATGGTCTTTATCTTGGTCTCAAGTTCAGCAAGGTCATCCTTCAGACGCTGCATCCTGCGCTGCATGTCACGCAGCATCGAATCGGCATTCTTTGAGCGGGCCGAAAGGAATCCCATATTGTTCTCATATGTGTTGAGTTCACTGCGCCGCTGCTCATATATCCTCAGCAGCCGCTCGCGCTCACGATATAGACGGTTGGTGTCGCCGCCAATTTCTGACAATGAACTTTCAAACGACTCCATCCTTGAGTCACGCCGGGCATTGTCCCACTTGGAATATATCCTGTTCACCACAGCCCTGTATGCGTCATATATCGCATCCTTCTCGGCAAACGGCACATGACCCACGCTCTGCCACTCGGCCTGCAGATCCTTGAGTGTTTTGATCGCGGCCTCACGCTCAGGCGTATTGGCATCCAGAGCCTTCAGTTTCTCTATTATCTCCTGCTTCTGCTCCAGATTGGCACGCTCATTGCGTCTTGTGCCGGAAGTATTCTTCTTTTTCTGCTCAAAGAAGTAATCGCATGCGGCAAGGAAGCGATGCCACACCTGATCGGAATATTTCTTGGCCACCGCACCGATGGTCTTCCACTCCTTCTGCATGCGTGTCAGCTCATCGGCAGTCGCACGCCAATCCGTACTGTCTTTGAGGGCCTCAGCTCTTTCGCATAAAGCAATCTTGCGCTCCAGATTAGTGGCAAGCACATCCTTCATCTGCTTGAAGAACAAAGCCTTGGCAGCAAAGAACTTGTCACATGCGGCGCGGAATCTGGCAAACAGTTCGGCATTGGCCTTGCGGGAAGCAAAACCGAGTTTCTTCCAGTCAGCCTGAGCCTCCATAAACTCTTTGGTCATATTGTCCCAAGCCGCGTATGTGCTGAGCGATGAAAAGTCGAGAGCTTCGACACGTTCGCATATCGCAGTCTTGGCATCCTCGTTCTCACGCTCTTTGGCTTTACGTTCAACAAAGAAATCCTGATAACGTTTGTTTATGGATGTAGAGAGGTCCTTGAACTTTCCCCATATCTCCTCGCGCACCTCTTTGGGCACCGGGCCTATGGCGCGCCACTGGTCATGAAACTCCTGAAGCTTTTTGAAAGCAACTATCACATCCTCCTCCGACTGTAGCTTCTCTGCTTCAGCAACCAAAGCCTCCTTGTCGGCAAGATTTTTCTTGAAATCATAGTCACGAAGCTCCTTGTTGATCTTAAGCTGATCATAGAACTTCTCCACAGCATCCTGATAGCTTTTCCATATCTCGCTCGAATACTGCTGGGGCACCTCCCCTATCTCCTTAAACTGCGCCTGCATGTCACGCACTTCAGGGAACACGCGGTTTACGTTGTCAGCATCCGCGCTCATTTCCACGAGCTTGGATATTATGGCCTTCTTCCGCTCATAGTTGGACTGTTGTTCTGCCTCTATGGCTGCACGCTGTGCTGCTTTCTTATCTCTGATGACACCAAGGAGATCTTTGAATGTCTCCTCTACCGGATCGGATGCCGCAACGAAATCTTCGGCCTTATTCCCTTCTTCAGAAAGGAACTTCTCACGCTCTGTACGCAATTCCTCATTACGCAGAGTATAGAATTGCTGTTTCAGACGCGAAATTTCCTCTGCGGATATGTCTGCTGCGTCAAGCACCGATATCCGGCGCACCTCGTCAAGGATCTCGTCTTTCGAGAGAATACGGTGACGGGGACGCTCCCCGGCTTCTGTCGGGACAGCTTCTGCTTCCGATTCAACGGTCTGTCCGGAATCAGCCATGACTTCCGCTTCCTCAGATTTCCCGGAAGCCTCAGGCATAACCACTGACGGCTCAGTCTTTTCAACTACTTCAGCCCCAGCTTCAGCCACGGTCTCGACCGCAGGCTCGGGCTCTTGATTTACGGTGGTATCCTTTACCTCTTCAGGCTTCAGGATGGGGTCATTCAGTTCCATAATTGGGAGATAGGATAATGTGATGATCGATTCAGACTGCTAATTTATAAACAAATTTTTGGAAATCCTCACAAAATCGCACAAATTTTGCCAAAACTGCCCAAAACATGATTTATAACATAAATTTTCACCCTTCCGCTTGCACAATTCAAGCAATAACCTTACCTTTGCAACACATAAAAGCATTGACCCGCGCATGTGGCGTAATTGGTAGCCGCGTTAGACTTAGGATCTAATGACTCAGGTCGTGGGGGTTCGAGTCCCTTCATGCGCACAAAATATCCCCTTGCAACCATCCAGGTTGCGAGGGATTTATACTTTCCCACAAAACACATACGAAGCACTTTATATTATAATACCCGTTATTTAATGCCCGAGTATAAATATAAACCCTTGCCACAGAGAGTCGTAGCAAGGGTAATTTCTTAGGGGGGGCAACACAGCCCCCGTAATTCTTTTTTCTGACATGCGGCCGGATGCAGATGGCGGTCACAGTACAATATCATTCCCAAAAGACGACATACTGTCATCAATCGAGTTTAAGCACTGCGAGGAATGCCTTCTGAGGCACTTCGACCGATCCTATCTGCTTCATGCGTTTCTTGCCTTTCTTCTGCTTCTCAAGCAGCTTGCGCTTACGCGATATGTCTCCGCCATAACACTTGGCGGTCACATCCTTGCGTACCGCCTTGATGGTCTCGCGGGCTATGATCTTCGCACCTATCGCAGCCTGAATGGCTATGTCGAACTGCTGACGTGGTATCAGCTCCTTAAGTTTCTCGCACATACGCCTTCCGAACGTCACAGCATTGTCAACATGCGTAAGCGTAGAGAGGGCATCGACACTCTCCCCGTTGAGGAGTATATCGAGCTTCACAAGCTTGCTTTCGCGGAAATCATGGAGGTGGTAGTCAAACGACGCATAGCCCTTGGATATGCTCTTAAGCTTATCATAGAAGTCTATCACGATCTCTCCGAGAGGCATGTCGAATATCATCTCCATACGGTTGCCGGATATATATTCCTGCTTGACGAGCTCGCCTCGCTTGCCGAGACAGAGTGTCATTATCGGGCCTATGAAATCGGCTGCCGTGATTATGGACGCCCGTATGTAAGGCTCCTCGATATGATCGATGAGTGTCGGGTCAGGAAGGCCTGACGGGTTATGCACCTCGGTCATATTGCCATGCTTGTCATAGACACGATAGCTCACATTAGGCACGGTGGTGATCACATCCATGTCGAACTCTCTCCCGAGACGCTCCTGAATGATCTCCATATGAAGCAGCCCGAGGAATCCGCAACGGAATCCGAACCCGAGGGCCATGGATGATTCGGGCTGGAATGTCAGCGAGGCGTCATTAAGCTGCAGCTTCTCAAGTGAAGAGCGAAGATTCTCAAAATCCTCGGTCTCTATGGGATAGACTCCGGCAAACACCATGGGCTTCACCTCCTCGAATCCGTCTATGGCTTCCCGGCAAGGACGCTCAACATGAGTGATGGTGTCGCCCACCTTCACCTCTTTGGAGGTCTTTATGCCTGATATTATATACCCCACATTTCCGGCTGACAGTGTGTCGCAGGGTTTCATATCGAGTTTTAGCACACCTATCTCATCGGCATTGTACTCCTTGCCTGTGGCGACAAATTTCACGAAATCGTTTTTACGTATCGTGCCGTTCTCTATCTTGAAATAAGCTATGATGCCACGGAATGGATTGAACACGGAATCGAAAATAAGAGCCTGAAGCGGAGCCTCCGGATCGCCCACAGGAGCAGGTATGCGCTCCACAATAGCCTTCAGTATGTCCGGCACTCCGATACCGGTCTTTCCGCTGGCGCGGATTATGTCGTCCCTGTCACAGCCCAGCAGATCCACAATCTGGTCCTCGACCTCATCGGGCTTGGCACTGTCAAGATCCACCTTATTTATAACGGGTATTATCTCAAGATCGTTGTCGATAGCCATATAGAGGTTGGAGATCGTCTGCGCCTGTATCCCCTGGGACGCATCCACTATGAGAAGCGCGCCCTCGCATGCGGCAATCGAGCGTGACACCTCATAAGAGAAGTCCACATGTCCCGGAGTGTCAATAAGATTGAGCACATAGTCCTCACCGTCAAGGCAGTAATTCATCTGTATGGCATGGCTTTTAATGGTGATGCCGCGTTCGCGTTCCAGATCCATGTCATCAAGCACCTGGGCCTGCAGATCCTTACCGGCCACTGTGTCGGTGTATTCAAGAAGACGGTCAGCCAAAGTGCTCTTGCCGTGGTCAATATGGGCAATGATACAGAAATTGCGTATATTTTTCATCGTGTGGAGTCAAGTGTACCTGCAAAGGTACGAATTATTTTTCGTTTGAAAAAATGACAGAAAATATTTGGAGATTTAAAAAATATGATCTAACTTTGCACCGCAAAACCAAAAGATGGTGAGCATAGCTCAGTTGGTTAGAGCGTCGGATTGTGGTTCCGAAGGTCGTGGGTTCGACCCCCACTGTTCACCCAAGATAAAATAATAGTTTGCATTGAAGCCCGACAGAACATTGTCGGGCTTCAATATTTTCATTCCTCCATAATATGTTCTCATTACTCCATAATATGATGGACATAAGGCCTCCAAGGCATGCACAACCGCAAAATTATTTAATTTTATGTTAAATCGCATTGCCGTTTAAAAATTTTTACTTGACTTTTGCGGCGTCAAATTGAAACACGCACAATTTCCGGACAATCAAAAAGACTAAAATACATAACATTTCTCACATTTCACTAACCTAAACAATTTCACAAAATGAAAAAGATTATTGCAATCGCCCTTTTCGCTGTGATGGCTGTATCAGCTTCCGCACAGCTTTATGTAGGAGGTTCAGTAAGCGCATGGCGCAATGGCACAGAAAAAGTGACAACAGCCTCAATCCTTCCCGAAGTCGGCTACACACTCAGCGACCAGTTCGCTATCGGAACTGTCATCGGCTGGGAGCACTCTCATGAGACCGGCATATCCACCAACATCGTACGCTTCGAGCCCTATGCACGCTACACTTTCTTCTATTACTGTCCGCTAAAGTTTTTTGAGCAGTTGAAAAATTAGGGCTGGCACCTATTGCAGGAGTCAGCCCTAAATGG
>ERZ808037.311-NODE-311-length-50670-cov-6.223786_pt1 | contig 50670 bp, 39 predicted proteins | sample MGYA00380190_ERZ808037 | MGnify/ENA primary metagenome ERZ808037 (study PRJEB31490, sample SAMN06133399) | mouse gut metagenome | isolation source: J9 | host: mice | place: China: Chengdu | collected 2015-05 ...
TTTAGGAAACGAACGGAGGTCAGACAGATGAGTGGAAATCCATTTTTCCCATTGGACGATATGGGATTTGACGCCGGGGAGAACCAGATGATGGTTATTCCCAAGGTAGATAAGGAAATTTATGAACAGCGGCGGAAGATGGCCGGCACTATGGTGGATTATAAGGAGATGCGCATGCGTTACAGTTGTGCCATCAAGGAGGTGAGGACGAAGTTTGACGTCTTAAATTCCGAGTTTAATGTGAGGTATCAGCGCAATCCCATTACGTCCATCAATTCCCGCTTAAAGAGCAGCGCAAGTATCATGGAGAAGCTGAACCGCAAGGGGCTTTCCTTCACGGTGGAGAATGTGGAGGAGAATCTGTACGACGTGGCCGGGATCCGGGTAGTCTGCTCCTATGTGGATGATATTTATGTGCTGGCGGAGGCTCTGGCGCAGCAGGACGATATTACGGTGATCCGCAGGAAGGATTACATCAGGAACCCGAAGCCTAACGGTTACCGCAGCTATCATATGATTGTGAGCGTGCCGGTGTTTTTTTCGGATCAGACGAGAGAGATGGCGGTGGAAGTGCAGATCCGCACGATTGCCATGGATTTTTGGGCAAGTCTGGAGCACCAGCTCAAATATAAGCAGGAGGTGCCCAATCAGGCGGATATTGTGCGCAGCCTGACTGTATGCGCGGAGCAGATAGCGTCCATTGACGAGCAGATGTGGCAGGTGCGGCAGCAGATTGAAAACTCGGAAGACCTGCCCACAGAGGAGGAAATTCTATTGGAGAAGCTTCGCAAAATTGATATCGCGGTGGGAGAATAACACAAAAGTGTAAAAATACTAAAATATTTTATAAATATTTAAAATATTTGTTGAATATGAGACAACTCTCTGTTATAGTTTATATAGGAAGAATATTAGATTCTGAATCAACAGAAACGGAGGGTTAACATGAGAAGGAAAAAATGGTCGGCTCTGGGGATAAGTGTCCTTCTGGTTGCAGGCCTTGCAGCGTGCGGCTCTTCGCAGGGCGCGCAGACCGCGGAAAGCGGGAGTGCGGGCGCACAGACGCAGGAGGGCGAAACGGCGGAAAATGCAGCGGTCACAGAGGAGGAGAGCGAAGTGGGAGAAATGCCAGCGAACCTGGATTTTACGGTTAACTATGACGGAATCAGCACGGCCGGAATCAAAGCCGGAGTCAGTGTCCATGATCCATCAATCTATAAGGTGGACGGAAAGTATTACATATTCGGATCTCATATGTCCACGGCAGTTTCCGAAGATCTGCGCAATTGGACGTCTCTGGGAGACGGCTACAAGGTGAAGGACCAGATTTACTATGAACTGATGGCAAATGAAGAAGCGTTTGCCTACTCCGGCAGCAAGAAGAGTCTGATACCCACCGACGACCGGAAATGGCATGTGTGGGCGCCGGACGTGATCTACAACGAGGAGACCGGACTTTATTATCTGTATTTCTGCACCACCTCCACATGGAATGCGTCGAATCTGTGTTACGCGACCAGTGAAAGCATTGAGGGACCTTACGAGTGGAAGGGCGCGTTAATCTATTCCGGCTTTACCGCGGAGACGCTGGACGCCACGGATGTGACGGAATATGTTGACAAAGATACGGTCAAAGACAGATACATCAAAAAGAGCAACGAATACAATTTCAATAAGTATCCGAACGCCATCGACCCTACGGTGCTCTACGACGGGGATGGACGGCTGTGGATGGTTTACGGTTCCTGGTCGGGCGGCATGTACCTTTTAGAGCTGGACAAGGCTACCGGTGAGGTGATTCATCCAGAGGAGGATGAGGCGAAGCGCGTAGATCCCTACTTTGGGAAACGGCTGCTTGGCGGAAACCACAGTTCCATCGAGGCGCCTTACATTCTCTATGATGAGGAGAGCGGCTATTATTACCTTTTCGTCTCCTACGGCGGGTTGACGAGAGAGGGCGGCTATCAGATCCGCGTCTTCCGCTCTGAGACCATAGACGGTGATTACGTGGATATGAACGGGGAATACCCTATGGACACGAACAATCCGGAGCACTATCCTTACGGGTTGAAGCTGTCGGGCAACTATTTCCTGCCAAGCCTTGAGATGGCTTATATGGCTACCGGACACAATTCCGCTTTTGTCGACGAGGACGGGAAAAAATATGTGGTGAACCACACCCGTTTTGACAATAAGACGGAGGAGCATGAGCCGAGAGTGCATCAGTTTATTGTTAACGAGGAAGGATGGCCCTGTATGCTGCCCTACGCGACGGACGGCGAGACGGTGTCAGAGAACGGCTATGACAAGAGCGCGGTGGCCGGCAGATATTATGTGATCAATCAGGGAACCGCCATCGACGCGGAAATCGCACAGCCCTTTATTCTGTATCTGGATGAGAGCGGACAGGTGTACGGCGACGGCGTGGAAGGAAGCTGGGAGATGAAAGACGGTACATGCTATATGAAGGTATCCTATGGCGGCAAGGATTACAGCGGCGTGTTCTGCCAGATGAACGACGAGGCGGGAACACAGGTTATGACTTTCAGCGCGGTAGGCGGAAACGAGAGCGTCTGGGGCGTGAAGTACGAGTGAGAGTGAGCTGTACAGAGTCACGGAAAGAAAAAAGGAATATATCATTTATCATGTAACAAAGCGAAACGCCTGCAGGAGAAATCCTTCAGGCGTTTGTTCTTGTGGTTTGTTGTTGTGCGTAAGAAAGTTGTGTTTTTGTATTGGCGCTAAAACCGCTGCCAGCTTCCGGTTTACTCGCCTTCCTCCATAGGTGCGTAATGGATGTTGACTTTGATGTCCTGTCCGTAGTTGCCGAAGGTTTTGCCGAAGATGGTCAACCCGCCCACATGTTCCGCGTCGTCGTCTACGGCAAGACGGAAACGGAGACTGCTGCGGTAATCCAGATGGAAGCTGTCGATTGTCACGTCGGAGATTTTCAGGCCGTCAATAAAGGTGCCCTTCCGGTTAATGACAAGAAGCTTGAGCAGTCCGTACTGGTTCCAGTTAGGGAACCACCAGTCGGGGGTAAAGAGTCCGCGGGAATCGCCGAAATCCCCCGGCGAGAGCCAGTTGCCGATACACACGTCGTTTAAGTAAAAAGAGATATCGGAGGGCCAGACGTTGTTGACGCCGGGCGCCTCGGAGCTCAATTCTGCCGAAATCGTAAGCTGCGTGATTTTCTGGAAGCTGGGGATAAAGTTGGGAATGTTGTACTCCACAAACCCCTTGGTAAACCAGAGAATATCCGCGCTGTAGCGGTCGGGATGGTCAAAATAGCGCGAATCATCCACCTCACCGATGATGGCCTTATCCGATGCGAGACCGCAGGTGGGGCAGATGCGGTAGACGGAATAGTGGCCTACTTTGATATCCGTGCTGTATACATTTAAAATATCTTCCTGCCGCTCTAAGTCAATCAGGATTTTGTCCAGATGAACCGAGCAGATCTTCTGATTGCCGTGTCCGGCGGACTCACTGGAAATGGAAATCAGTCCGCAGCTTTCCAGCTTTTTAATATGACTGGTCAGCGCGCCGTTCGTGATATTCAGGCGGGAGGCCAGCTCATTCATGCTCATGCTGTTGTTATCCAGTAAAATATTTAAAATTTCAATCCGGACATCTGAGCCGAGCGCTTTAAAAATATCTAAACCATCTGTAAGTGAAGTGATGTGAAGCAAGTGTGTGTCCTCCCCCAAAATCAAAGACTTTTATATTTTATTAAAATACTATAATATCAAATAAATTATATACAAAAAAATGGAATTAGTCAATTATGTTAATTAATTTATACAAATTATTCAGAAAAAAAGCAAAAATACTTTATGTTTTACAAAAAAACGTTGCTGCTGTAATTTCCTTTAGAATAAAAAACACGGCTTCCGAAGAAACCGTGCTTTTTGAGCAATATAACTGATGAAGCGGTGATTACTTTGCGTTTACTTCTTCGAAGACACGCACCAGATTTTCGTCCGGCGCTTTGGTGAGCAGAGATACTGCCACATTGACAAGAAGCGCGATGACGAAGGCGGGCAGAAGTTCGTAGATGGCGAAAGCGCCGCCAAGCTTTGCAATCCCGTATTTCCATACAAATACCATGAGGCCACCCGCGATCATACCGGCGAGGGCGCCCTGTTTGTTGGAACGTTTCCAGAAAAGGGCCAGAAGCACCACCGGTCCGAAGGCAGCGCCGAAGCCCGCCCATGCGAAGGACACGATGCCGAAGATGGAGCTGTCAGGATCCTGTGCGATAAAGACGGCGATCAGAGAGATGGCGATAACCGTAATTCGCGCGATCAGAAGAGAAGTTTTCGTGTCCAGTTTTTTCCGGCCGAAGTCCTGCACCAGATTCTGGGAAATGCTGGATGCCGCCGCAAGAAGCTGGGAATCCGCGGTAGACATGGTGGCAGCCAGAATACCGGCGAGAATAACGCCTGCAATCAGCGCAGGGACAACGCCATGGCTGCTCAACACGGAGGCGATCTGGATGATAACGGTCTCGGAATTGCTGCCCTCCAGCACGGGAATGATACCGGCCTTGGAAAGCCCGTAACCCACCACGCCGATCAGCACGGCAATGGACATGGAGATCACCACCCATACAGTGGCGATTCTTCTGGAAAGCGTTAACTTATTCTCATCCTCGATTGCCATGAAGCGAAGCAGGATGTGGGGCATACCAAAATAACCCAGTCCCCATGCCAGCGTAGATACAATCATAAGAGACGTATAGGGAGACGATGTGCCGGTCTGTGCAGAATAGCTCTGTACCAGACTCAAATAGCCGGGAAGACTGCTTACGGCGTCCGTAACGCTTCCGAAACCGCCGGTTACGACAGCGCCGAAGCCGACCACGATAAGCAGAGCGATACTCATGGTGATGCCCTGAATCAGGTCGGTGGTGCTCACGGCGAGGAAGCCGCCGAGCGTGCAGTAGATGACGATGACAGCCGCGCTTAAGAGCATGGCGGCAATATAGTTCATTCCGAAAAGCGTGCTGAAAAGTTTACCACATGCCGCGAAGCCGGAGGCGGTGTAGGGCACGAAGAAAACGACGATGATCAAAGCGGCGATACAGGTCAGAAAATGTTTATCGTCGCCGTATCTCTTTGCGAAAAACTCAGGGATGGTGAAGGAACCGATCCGGCTGGAGTAGCGGCGGATCCGTTTGGATACGAGAAGCCAGTTTAAATATGTGCCGATGGCAAGGCCGATTGCGGTCCAGCCCACTTCCGCAAGCCCGGCGATATAGGCGAGGCCGGGCAGTCCCATCAGGAGATAGCTGCTCATGTCGGAGGCTTCCGCGCTCATGGCGGTTACCAGCGGGCCGAGTTTGCGGCCGCCCAGATAAAATTCCGCGGCCTGTGTATTTTTTTTAGAATAGGTGATGCCAATGTAAATCATCATGCCGAGATAGGCGATGATGGCAATGATAATACAAATCTGCGATGTCATAATATTCCTCCTCATTTTTCGCTTTAGTCTGTTAATCAGTTAAATCATTAGCTATTATAACGGGTTTATGGAAAATGCGCAATAAAAAGTATGGAGAAAACATCTGCGGATGGCTTACTCTATTGATTTTATGGGAAAAATCGCATATAATGTCATTATCTGCACTGTATTTTCGGGGAAATGCGGTGGGTAATATGAAGGAGGTTGCAATGGGGTTAGGAGAAGGAAAGGCGGATGCGATAGCCCGTTTTGAGGAGTTGTGCAATAATGCGGCGGCAGAACAGGAAAAATTCCTGATGGACAGGCTTGCGGAGAATAAGGATACCGAGTACGGAAAACTGTTCGGATTTGACGATATTCATTCGGTAGAGGAGTATCAGAAAGAACTGCCCATCACCTTTCATTATGATTACGAGACGATTATCGAGCGGCAGGTAAACGGAGAAGAAGGCCTGCTTACCATGGAAAGGCCGGTATATTACTGTATCAGCTCCGGAAGTACGGACTCGCCTAAGTATGTGCCGATTATCGAAAAAGATATTGTGAGACAAAAATTTTACTGGAAGGATCTGAGCCGGGAGATCATCCGCAGGCAGATACCGGACGCTTCGGATGAGGAATTGTTCGGTAAGATCTTTCAGATCGGTGAGTTTCGCCGTGATTTTATGCCGGACGGTACCATGAGCGGTGTGAGGGCAGGTGCGCTGCACCGTTATCTGGAGTCGAGAGGCGAATTGGATCAGGACCGCTATACGGCGCCTGAGGAAGTGCTGTTTCCGAAGAACACGCTGGAGGATATGCTCTATGTGAAGGTGCGTTTTGCGCTTGCATGCAGGGACGTGACAGCGATACACGGTGTTTTCGTAAACCGCGTGGTTGGGATTTTGCGGTATGTGGCGGATAACTGGGACGCCTTTTTGACGGATATAGAGACGGGAGAAATCAGCGACTGCTTTCTGGTGAGTCATGAGTGGGAGGTCTATCTGAAAGAGCACCTTCCGGCGGATCCGGAGAGAGCGGCGGAGCTTCGCGCCATTTCAACGGCGGATCTGGAGAACGGGCTGGTAAAGAAGATCTGGCCGAAGATTAAATACGCGCAGATGATCGGCGGCAGCATGTTTAAGCCATATATGGATAAGCTCTTTACTTTTGTGGGCGATCTGCCGATCCACTATTTTACATACGCAGCTTCGGAAGGCTGTTTTGGCATTGCAAAGGGCGTCAATGACGAGGACGCTTACTATACGCTTCTGCCGGATACCTGTTTCTATGAGTTCGTTTCGGAAACTGGGGACGGGGAAAAGATTTATACGATCCGCAATGTGGAAGTGGGCTCTAAGTATGAACTGTTGATTACCACTTTTTCGGGCGCTTACCGCTACGCCATCGGCGATGTGGTGGAGGTAGTCGGTTTCGAGGGACAGGCGCCGATTGTGCGGGTCTGCTACCGGAAGAGCCAGGTCATCAACATCGCGGATGAAAAGATGAATGTGCGCCAGTTGGAAATTGCAATGCGCAAATTCCAGTCGAGAGCGGGGTGCACGGCGGAAGGGTTCTGTGTGGACGGTGACTATGCGAAGCAGAGACCGCGCTACATGCTTTATCTGGAGCTGGCGGAAGGGAAACTGCCAGAGAACGCGGAGGAAATTCTGGACGAGTGTCTGATGGAGAGCTGCTTTGGCTATAAGAGAGACAGAGAGCTTGCGGAGCTTGAACGGGTAAAAATACAGATGATTCCGCAGGGCGGATTCAAAGCCTACGGAAGATTTATGGCGAAGCTGGGGCACAGCAAGGAGCAGGATAAGCCGCTGCGCATTCTGGTGACGGAAGAGCAGAAGGCGTTCTTTGGAGGCGCGCTGATGTCATAAGCCGCTGGCTTACGTTACGGGTGCATGCACAGGCTGGGGAAGACGACATGAACGAAAACAGAACGGCTCTGCCGGGAGCTTTTGCGGAGAGAATGCAGAGGCTCCTTGGCGGGGAATATGAAGCCTTTGAGGTTGGTTACGGACAGGGACGGCAGTACGGCCTTCGGCGTAATCTGCTGAAAGGCACAGAAGAAGAATTTATCAGGGTGATGCCCTTTCCGCTGGAAAAAATTTTCTGGGCGCGGGAAGGGTATTATTATGATGGCACGGTCCAGCCGGGGCGTCATGTGCTTCACGAGGCGGGCGCCTACTATATTCAGGAGCCGTCCGCCATGGCAGCTGTGGAGGCGCTGGCACCGGAGCCTGGCGAGCGGATTCTGGATCTGTGTGCAGCGCCAGGGGGAAAGAGTACCCAGATCGCAGGGCGAATGCAGGGGAAGGGGCTGCTTGTGTCCAATGAGATCATCGGGGAGCGGGCGCGCATTCTTTCCCAGAACGTGGAACGGATGGGCGTTTCCAACTGTGTCGTATGCAGTGAGAAGCCGGAGCGTATCGCGTCGCTTTTTCCGTCGTTTTTTGACAAGGTGCTGGTGGATGCGCCCTGTTCGGGGGAAGGCATGTTTCGCAAGGAGGAGGCGGCCAGAGCGGAATGGAGTCCGGCAGCAGTACAGATGTGTGCCGAAAGACAGGCATTGATTTTGGAGGAGGCAGCTAAGACGGTTAAGCCGGGCGGCGTGCTGGTGTATTCCACCTGCACGTTTTCACCGGAGGAAAATGAGGGAACCATCAGTGCATTTTTGCGGATGCATGAGGAATATAATATAGAAGAGACCGCGCTTGAGGATGTGCTTTCGCCGGGGCGGGCGGAATGGACCGGACAGCCCGCGGCGGGAATCGGCCATACGCTGCGGATCTGGCCGCATCTCCAGCGGGGAGAGGGACACTTCATTGCCAGACTGCGAAAACGCGGAGGAGGAACCGACGCGCCGTCAGAGCAGGGGGGGCGGGATACTGCTGATAAAAAGAGCGCGGGGAAGAACGGGGCGCGGACGTCTGTGGAGAAAAACGCGGGTGCGGGCAGCAGGATCTGGCAGGTTACGGGGGATAAAAAGTCAGGTAAACTTTTGGAGGGTTTTCTGCGGGAAGAACTGGAGATCGGCGAAGCGTGGATGGCGCGCCATCCGGGACAGATCGTCCGTTTCGGGGATCAGATTTATCTTATGCCGGAGGAAATGGTTTCTCTCACAGGGATAAAAGTGCTGCGGCCAGGGCTGCAGCTTGCGACGGAGAAAAAGAATCGTTTTGAGCCTGCCCATGCATTGGCGCTTTCTCTGCTGTCGGGGGACAGCGGGCGCGCGTATGCGCTCACGGAGCGGGAGGCAGTTTCCTATCTGCGCGGAGAGAGCGTCGCCTGCGGGGCACATAAGGGGTGGACGGCTCTCTTTTATGAGGGATATGCGCTTGGCTTCGGGAAGGCTTCGGGCGGCCAGATCAAGAACCACTATCCGAAGGGACTGCGGAAATCTTTGTAAATTCTTAATTTTCCGATACGTCATAATATAGGCTTGCCAAATGACAGTGGCAGGAATATACTAGATGTAGACTTTTACAGGAGATAAACTACTTCATTGTGTATGTTAATGTAGGGAGTTCTTTCGATGCTATTTTCCAGTGTGGGATTTTTATTTCGGTTTCTGCCGATTTTTATTATTGTCTATCTGGCGTTTCCTGAGTATCGCAATATTGTGCTGTTGATTGGAAGCCTGATCTTCTATGGAGTGGGAGAACCGTATTTTGTTCTGCTGCTTCTTTTGTCTGTTGCAATAAACTACGGTTTTAGCCGCTACATGTTCTGGGAACCGCAATCACCGCAGTCGAACCGGAAACAAAAGGCGGCCAGAAGACGGAAACGGGCGCTTGTAATGGCTGTCGTCGTTGATCTGGGCGTATTGTTTGTGTTTAAGTACTGGGATTTTGCCGCAGGCAGCATCAACGGGCTTGCAGGGAAAGGCTTTTTGCCGCTGCTTTCTCTGGCGCTGCCGCTGGGCATCAGCTTTTATACGTTCCAGATGCTTTCCTATCAGATTGACTGTTATCGGGGAAACATAGAGAAGCGGGCGGGAGCGATTTCTTTTGCCACCTATGTCTGCATGTTTCCGCAGTTGATAGCCGGTCCCATCGTCCGCTATGGCGAGGTGGCGGAGCGGATGGAAAACAGGCGGGTGCGGATTCGGGATTTGGAGAACGGGCTGAAACTGTTTACGTTCGGTCTTGGGCTTAAGGTGCTTCTGGCGAACCAGATCGGCACCCTCTGGAATCTGATTATGACGGCGGGGGCGGGCAGGCTTCATCCGCTTGTGGCATGGCTTGGCGCGTTTTCTTATTCCTTTCAGATTTATTTTGATTTCTGGGGATATTCCGTGATGGCTATGGGACTCGGCAAGATGCTCGGGTTTTCCATTCCCCGCAATTTTGACCATCCTTACACCTCCCGTTCTCTGTCGGAATTTTGGAGAAGGTGGCACATGACGCTCGGCAGTTGGTTTAAGGAGTATGTCTATATTCCTCTGGGCGGCAGCCGGAAGGGAAGCGTGCGGACGGTTTTTAACTTATTTGTGGTCTGGGCATTTACCGGGCTTTGGCATGGGGCGTCATGGAACTTTGTGCTTTGGGGTATTGTTTTTTTTATGTTACTTTCTCTGGAGAAGAGAACCTTTGGTAAAAGTCTGGAGAGAAGCCGCGTGCTGGGGCATATCTATACGGTGCTGCTGATTCCTGCGACATGGGTGGTTTTTGCAATTACGGATATGGGACAGATGGCCGGGTATCTGGGGAATATGGTGGGATACCATAGAGAGGGGATTCTGGTCGGGGTGACGCAGCTTGTCCGGTATCTCAAAGAATATAGCCTGTTATTAATAGCGTGCGCTATTTTTGCGACGCCGTTTCCTGTCAGACTGTATTGGAAATGGAAGGACCGCTGGTTTACGGTGCTGATTTTGCTGGGCATTTTCTGGTGGTCGGTCAGAGAGATCGTTTTGGGAAGCAATAATCCGTTTTTATATTTTAGATTTTAGCGTATGAATGAGGCGGGAAATGAACGGAAACAGGTTGAGAACTCTTTTTGAAATTATATATAACTGTCCTTTTATTCTGCTTGTGATCTTCACAAGCCTTGCCTTTACTCTGTTTTCTGGCGGGGAAGGAACCCGGAAAAGCGAGCGGGATATAGCGGTTTCCCAATTCCTTGAAGAGGGGGAAAACGCGGGGAAAGAAGCGGAAAGTCTGTTGAAGAAAAGCGAAATGATGCTGAAAGAAAAATATAATACCGGAAATCCGGACGTCGGGGAATCCGGAAACAAAACGGGACAGGGAGAGGAAACTCTTCAAAATGCAGGAGAACGCAAGGGAAATACAGACGGAATAGAAAAGGAATCAAAACGGAAAACAGATGCACAACAATCCGCAACAAGGAAAAAAACGGAAAAGGTGGAAAAGAGGGCCACAGAGTTTGTGGAATATGAGCCCATTGAGACGGATTCCAGATACTACTCCGATGCAGGAAAAACTGCATTGACCACAGTGTATGATTATGTATTAGAAAACGAGAGTTATTTTAATGACGCCGCCTTTCTTGGCGACTCTCGTACTTTAGGCATATCGGATTATGCGGGACTTACGGGCGCGGACTTTTTCTGCGACAACGGGATGACCATTTACAAGCTGCTGGGGGACGATGGGGTGACCTGGCAGAAGACGGGTGAAAAGGTGGACTTAAAAGAGATTTTGCAAAAGAAGCGTTACGGCAAAATTTATATCATGCTTGGGATGAACGAGCTGGGGTACGGCGACACGCCCATGTATCTGAAACAGTATCTGAGTGTGGTCCGGCAGATCAAGGAATGGCAACCGGGTGTTATTATATATGTGATGGCGAATCTCCATGTGAGTCAGGAGAAGAATAATATGGAGACGGAGTTTAACAATATTAATATCAATGACAAAAACGTGGCTTCCGCCAGACTGGCCAACGGGAAGGACGTCTTTTATCTTGACTGCAATCCGCTGTTTACCGATGAGGAAGGATATCTGCTGGCGGATCTTACCTTTGACGGGGTGCATCTCTATGCGCAGCATTATGATAAATGGCGTGATTTTCTCTTTGCGCACGGGGTGGAGCGCGGGGAAATGCAGCAGGTGGAAGGAAGCGGACAGACGAAGGCGCCGGAGGAATCCTGCGGAGCTGGCGATTCGTAAGGCAGGCATGGATGCTTCGGAATGAGGTGCAGGGATGGAAAAGGTGCGTTTGAATAAATATCTTGCCGCCTGTGGCGTATGCTCCAGACGGGATGCGGATAAGCTGATAGAGGCGGGAGAAGTCTCTGTAAACGGAAAGAGAGCCGAAGCAGGCATGAAGGCAGGGCCTGACGACCGGGTGGAGGTGCGGGGAAAATGTCTTGCGCCGCCGGATGAAAAAGTGGTGCTTGCCTATTATAAGCCTGTGGGGGTGGTCTGTTCGGAGCGGGATGCCCATGCGGGGAGGCTGGTGACGAAGGAGATCGGCTACCATAAGCGTGTGACCTATGCGGGCAGGCTGGATAAGGATTCCGAGGGGCTTTTGCTTCTCACCAACGACGGTGATCTGATCGACGCGATGATGCGGGGAAAGAACGGACACGAGAAGGAGTATATCGTAAAGTCTGACCGAAAGTGGGAGGATCGTGTGCTGGCGCATATGCGAAAGGGCGTTTATCTGGAGGAGCTGGGACAGACGACAAAGCCCTGTGAGATTGAACAGATCGGGGAGAAAACCTTGCGGATGGTTCTTACGCAGGGGCTGAACAGACAGATCAGGCGCATGTGTGAGGCGCAGGGGTATCGGGTAAAAGGTTTGAAAAGAACGCGTGTTATTAATATTGGATTGGATCAGTTGAAGCCGGGTGAGTACCGGGAACTGACGGGGAAGGAGAGGGAGGAGCTGTACCGGCTCTGCGGATTGTATGACAGAAAATAAAATGGATCGTATGCGGGAGCTTGTCTCCCTATTAAATAAGGCTTCGGAGGCTTACTATGCCAAAGATGAGGAGATCATGTCGAATTTCGAGTACGACAGACTCTGCGACGAACTGACGGAGCTGGAACGGGAACTGGGTGTGATCCTGACGGACAGTCCCACGGTGAAGGTGGGGTATGAGGCGGTGGAGGAGCTGCCCAAGGAGCGGCATGAGTCGGCTATGCTCTCTCTGGCGAAAACGAAGAGCAGGGAGGAGCTTGTTGACTGGCTGAACGGAAAAGAGGGGCTTTTATCATGGAAACTGGACGGACTGACCATTGTGCTGACCTATCGGGACGGCGCGCTGCAAAAGGCGGTGACGAGAGGAAACGGCGAGGTGGGTGAGGTGGTTACCGGCAATGCCAGGGTTTTTAGGAATCTCCCTCTTGCCATTCCCTATCAGGGTGAACTGATTTTGCGGGGCGAGGCGGTTATCACCTACAGCGGCTTTGAGAAGATAAACAGGGAAATCGAGGACGATCAGGCAAAGTATAAAAATCCCAGAAACCTTTGCAGCGGAAGTGTCAGGCAGCTCGACAACCGGATTACGGCACACAGAGGCGTCCGTTTTTACGCGTTTTCTCTTGTGCGGGCGGATGTGGATTTCCATAATTCCCGCGCGCAGCAGTTTGAGTTTCTGAAAAAACAGGGGTTTGATGTGGTGGAGTACCGTCTTGTGACACCGGAGAACATATTGGATAACATAAGTTATTTTGAAGATGCGATTCAGACTTACGACGTGCCCTCCGACGGATTGGTGCTTACCTATGAAGATATGGATTATGGCGCCTCTCTTGGCAGGACCGCGAAATTTCCAAGGGATTCCATCGCCTTTAAGTGGGCGGATGAACTGCGGGAGACGACGCTTGTGGAAATGGAGTGGAGCGCCAGCCGGACCGGCCTGATCAATCCGGTGGCCATCTTTGAGCCGGTGGAGCTGGAGGGCACCACGGTGAGCCGGGCGTCCGTGCACAATATCAGCATTGTGCGGGGGCTTAAGCTGGGCATCGGGGATCGGATTACGGTCTATAAGGCGAATATGATCATTCCCCAGATCGCGGAGAACCTGACGGGGAGCGATTCATTGGAAATTCCGGACATTTGTCCTGTCTGCGGACTGCCCACACGCATCAGCCAGATGAACGACGTACTGACGCTTATCTGTGACAATCCCGATTGTGACGCGAAGAAAATCAAGGCGTTTACGCTGCTTGTAAGCCGGGATGCGCTGAATGTGGACGGTCTGTCGGAGTCAACGCTGGAAAAGTTTCTGGCCAGCGGATTTTTGCATGAGTTCGCGGATTTGTTCCGGCTGGAACGTTATCGTGAGGATATCACGCAGATGGAAGGCTTTGGGGAGAAATCCTGGCAGAATCTTTTGGAGAGTCTGGAGAGATCGCGAAAGACGACACTGCCGCGTCTCCTCTACGGGCTGGGGATTGAGAATGTGGGTGTGGCAAACGCCAAAATGCTGTGCAGGTATTTCCGGTATGATCTGCAGGCGCTGCGGGATGCCTCTGTGGAGGAACTTTCGGAGATAGACGGGGTTGGCGGTGTGATTGCCCTGAGCATATACGAATATTTTCATAATGAGAAAGCCGTGGCGCAGCTTGAAAATCTGCTGCGGGAAGTGGAAATCGAGAAACAGGAGACAGAGGAAGCGGAGCAGACCCTTTCCGGTATGAGCTTCGTCATCACGGGGAACCTTACCCATTTCGAGAACAGGGGCGCCATGAAGGAAGAGATTGAGAGACGGGGCGGTAAGGTGACCGGCAGCGTGACGGGAAAAACGGTCTGCCTGATCAACAACGATACCACATCCCAATCCGCCAAGAACAAGAAAGCGAAGGAGCTTGGGGTAAAAATCCTGTCAGAAGCGGATTTTATGGAGGCGTATCTGGCATAAAAAGGAAAAAGTAAAAGAAAACAGGAATCTTCCACGGAGACAGGGATGCTTGAGAGCAGGAGAGCCGTGGAAGATTTTTATTTGTGATTATTGATTGCTGAAAGGGAAAAACAACCGCTTTACATATGCATAGCAGTTGTGATATGATAACTCCAAGTACCGGAAAACAGTTTATTTTTACCGTTACCGGGAATAAAAAGGAACACATATCTGGGAGTCTGAAATTCTGATCTATCTGCATGGCACGTCAAGGAACCTGAATCCCTTATATGGAAAACTGAACAAGGGAGGAAGGCTGATGGGAAAAAAGGATGCGTACCAGTTTGACTATCTGGATGATAACGGGAGATTTGCAGACCAGATAAACGGTGCATTATTTAATGGAAGACAGATCGTGAAGCCGGAGGAATTAGAGCCGGATGAGGCACAGACGGTGACGACGGGAGCAGAAACCGGAACAGGGAGTATGAAAACGGTTGTAGATAAGGTGCGAATCTGGAAAGGGAAGAAACTGCACATTCTTGCGATAGAAAACCAGAATTATGTGGATTACCAGATGGTGCTGCGAAATATGCTTTCAGAGAGTGTCGGATATCGCAAACAGTGGAAGCGTAAGCGGCGTTTGCATGAGGGGGCACATGACCTGAAACACCGTGATGAATATTTGTCCGGCATGAAAAAGGGGGAAAAGTTCGCGCCGATTATAACGCTGGTGGTTTATTTCGGAACCGGTGGTCCCTGGGATGGCGCGAGATGTCTCTATGATCTGCTGGAGATCGAGGATGAGTTGAAGAATTATGTGACAAACTACAGAATGAACCTGTATGACTGTCACGAGCACGATACGTTCGGGGAATACAAAACAGGATTGCGGCAGGTATTCGAGGCGCTTCGATATGCGGAGGATAAAAAGAAACTAAAACAGGTAATGGAAGAAAACCGTGAAGCGTACAGCAGAATAGACAGAGATACAAGAAATATGCTGGAGGTAGTGGCAAACATAAAAATACCCGAGAGATGCAGGGTGATGGAAGAGGGGAAGGAGAGATACGATATGTGTAAGGCGTTTGAAGATATGAGGCAGGAGGGATATGAAGAGGGGATAGAAAGAGGAGTAGAAAAAGGAATCCGCATATTGATTCAGGCGTATCAGGAGCTTGGAATGTCCAGAGAGGTCATTATGGAAAAATGTGCGGAGAAATATGGGATAACGGAAGAAAATGCGAGAGAATATGTGGAGGAATCCGGCATTTGACATTTATAGCGTATGCCGGTTGTATATAATTCTGCATACGAAATCAAATTGTGCATTATTTGTGAACTTCGTTCAAACTATTTCATTTACGGTAAAGATGTGTTAAATTAATTTCTTAGAAGATAAAATATGATAGAAAGAGGGAACACATCATGGAAAAGAAAAAGGCCGCAGGTATGGGCGAAAGCACAGGTGTAAGCAAAAGCAAAGCAAAACGGGAAGCGCGCAGAAAGCAGGTGCGCAAGGAGAAGCGGGAAGCAAATGCAGCCAGAATAGCAGGTATGGCCGTGATGGCGGTTATCGTACTTGGTATTTTACTGGTGGTCGGAAAACAGGTGTATATTCTGGCAATCCGCACAACTCCCGGTACGGATTACAGCGCGGCGCTTACGGACGACGGCAGGATAGCGGATGCGGATATGGCGGCTATGGTTAATCTGGCGGATTACAAAAATATTGCAGTGCCGGAGGACGAGGTTGCGGCTACGGCAGAGGAGGTCGAAGAAGAGATCGGCTCCACGCTGGAATCTTATAAGGAGATGGGTACGGATGAGCAGATGGTAATTGCCGATGGCGATGAAGTCAATATTGATTTTGTGGGAACTGTGGATGGTGTCGAATTTGATGGCGGAAACAGTGGCGGCGCAGGATATGATCTGACTATCGGATCGGGAACGTTTGTGGATGATTTTGAAGAGCAGCTGATCGGGCATAAGCCGGGAGACGAGGTGACGGTGGAGGTTACTTTCCCGGATGATTACGATGAAGAGATGGCGGGAAAAGATGCCGTCTTTGCGGTCACGGTTAACGGCATTATGGTAACACCGGAGCTTACGGATGCCTTTGTGGCGGAGAATCTGGCGGATACGGAGAATGTATCAACAGCGGCGGAATACAGAGCCAAAGTGGAAGATACGTTTTATCAGGAGCATCTTAAGGAGTACCTGACTTCATATGTGCTGGAAAATTCCACGGTGAACACCTATCCCGATAAATATGTCATGGCAACAAAGTCTGTTATGAAAAACAGCGACCAGAACTCCGGCATGGAGATGGAAGATGAAATCGCCTATGAGGAAGAACTCACACAGCGGGCAAAGGAAGCGGTAAAGGAGGCAATGGTTTATCAGGCCGTCTTTGAGGATGCGGGGCTTTCCTTTGACGCAGATGCATATTACAGCGAACAGGTTGAAGCAATGGGCGAAGAGTATGCAGAAACGTATGGAGCCGGCTATCTGGCACAGGGTGAAATAAAGCAGATGGCGATTGACTATCTGACAGGACTGTATCAGTGATCAGAAGAAACGGAAGACGGTGTGAAAATAATTCCCGGCAGATCGTAGTGTGATTTGCCGGGAATCTGAGCGAAAAGCCTTGTCAGCCAGTGGTTCATCAGATCTCACGCACATCGTATGGCGTGGTCTGGTACACATAGTAATTGAGCCAGTTCGAAAAGAGAAGCTGTCCGGCGGAACGCCAATTGACGACAGGTTCCTTTGAGGGATCGTCTCCCGGGAAGTAGTTTACCGGAATTTTGGGATTCATGCCCTTTTCCATATCGCGCGCGTATTCCAGAGCCAGCGTGTCAGCGTCATATTCCAGATGACATGTGATAAAGAAATGTCTGCTGTCCTCGGTTTTGGTAATGGCCATACCGGCTTCGTCCGAGACCGCCATAAGTTCCAGATCGGGCACGGAAGCTATCTGGGCCGGGTCAATCGTCATGGCGCGGGACTGCGGCGCGTGGAAAATGTCGTCAAAGCCCCGGAAAAGAGGCGATTTTCGTTTCAGAATCTTATGGGTATATACGCCTGACAGCTTTTCGTCCAGGTCTTCCCTGTCCAGCCCGTAAAAATAGTACAGGGCGGCGTAAGCGCCCCAGCACAGGTGAAGGGTACAGTGCACATGCGTGCGGCCCCACTCCATGATGGTACAGATTTCGTCCCAGTAAGCCACTTTTTCAAAACGGATGTGGTCCAAAGGCGCCCCGGTGATAATCATACCGTCGAATTTACGGTTTTTAATCTGCTCAAAGGTGGTGTAAAAAGCCTCCATGTGGTTGGAATCGGTATGCTGCGGCGTGTAACTGGCAGTCTGTAAAAACTCTACATTTACTTGCAGCGGTGTGTTTGAGAGCTTACGGAGAAGCTGGGTTTCCGTTACCTCCTTGGTGGGCATTAAGTTTAAGATCAACACATCAAGGGGACGGATATCCTGATGCATCGCCCGGTATTCTGTCATGACAAAAATATTTTCTTTCTCTAAAATGCCGGTTGCCGGCAGTAAATCCGCTACTTTGATGGGCATGAAAATCCCTACCTTTCTCTCGAGTTATATCAAATATATGAAGTTGCCAACGATACAATGTATGATATCACAAACGAAAGACCCGCGCAAGGCGGTGTCGCGCGTCTGAGGCTATATTTAACAAAGATTTACTTAATATTTCCTTAAATATTTACAGATTGCTGCAATTCATATCCGTCCCGGAATTAGTACGCATGATAGATTTGTGACAGATTTATAATCTGTCAGGCAGAAAAAGATTTGCATATTTCTGCATTTTACCTTATAATTTATATGTATTAACGTTTCGAAACAGGGGGAACGAGTGGATTATGGAGACAGCGTATCAGAAAGTGAAGGTTCACAACGAGCTGGAGTGGTGTCAGGCAAAGGATTTGGAGACGAAGGAAAAGATTGAGAAGGTTCTGCTGAAACATCGGGTATCCTATTTTGTGAAATGGGAAAAACCGAAGTTCTTCTCTAACGATACTTTTGGTTCCTGTGTGTTTTGTGTGAACCAGTTGCAGAAGGAGAGTGCGGACGACGCGATTCAGGAGCTTACGGATGAGGTGCGGGATAAGATCCGTTTCATAAACCGTAAGGTGGATAAGACCTTTTATTAAGCGAAGAAGCGGTTTGAAGAGAATTATACATGAGATCATAAAAATGCCGGGTGCGCGTATGTGTGCACCCGGTTTATTTCTATAGGAAATTATTTTTTAAGTTCTTCTGGGCGGTGGAGAGCATCAGCTTGATGCGGTTTAACTGGTTGACCTCGCTGGCGCCGGGATCGTAGTCGATGGCTACAATATTGGAGCTGGGGAAGCGTTTGCGAAGCTCCTTGATAACACCTTTGCCGACCACATGGTTTGGCAGGCAGCCGAAGGGCTGGGTGCAGACGATATTGTTTACGCCGCTGTGGATCAGTTCTACCATTTCTCCGGTGAGAAACCATCCTTCGCCGGTCTGATTGCCGATATCGACGATGGGTTTCGCGTAGTCCACCAGCGTGTATATGCTGACGGGCGGGGTAAAGTGCCTGCTCTTTGCAAATTCCTTCGCGGCCTGCGCGCGCAGCTTTTCAAGCGCCCTGATACCGAAGCGTGAGAGGAGGGCGGCCTTTTTCGAGGTGCCAAGAAAATCCGCCTTGTAAATCTGGTTGTAGAAGCAGTAGAGCATGAAGTCCAGCAGATCGGGGACCACCGCTTCCGCGCCTTCCGACTCCAGAAGTTCCACCAGATGGTTGTTGGCGGCCGGAGCAAACTTTACCAGAATTTCACCTACGATGCCCACGCGGGGTTTGCGCAGATCTTCATAGACGGGAATCCGGTCAAAATCTCTTACGATCTGACGGCACATTTTCTGGAAAGTCAGATAGTTTACGGATTTTCCGGAAATAAAGTCCCGGCATTTCTTAACCCATTCGGCATGGAGCGCATTGACGGAGCCCGGCTCTTTCTCGTAGGGGCGCATACGGTAGACGCAGCGCATAAAGATATCGCCGAACAGGGCGCCGTAAGCGGCCCGCATAAAGAGACCGGCATTCAGATGGAAGCCCGGGTTACTCTCGATGCCGGCCAGATTTAAGGAGATCACGGGAATCTGGGGCATACCCGCTTTTTCTAACGCCCGTCTGATAAAGCCCACATAGTTTGTGGCGCGGCAGCCGCCGCCGGTCTGGCTCATGATGACAGCTACCTTATTCAGATCATATCTGCCGGAAAGCAGAGCGTCCATAATCTGTCCCACCACGATCAGGGAAGGATAACAAGCGTCATTGTTTACATATTTCAGGCCCACGTCCACGGCCTGCCTGGTGTCGTTGCCGAGCACTTCAAAGTGATAGCCGCAGGCATTGAAAGCAGCCTCTATGATTTCAAAATGGATCGGCGACATCTGGGGACAGAGGATGGTGTAATCCTTTCTCATCTCCTCGGTAAAGGGCACTTTTTGGATAGCGCTAGAGCGTATCTGCCGTTTCCCGCCCTTCTGTTCTCTGACTTTTATGGCTGAGAGCAGGGAGCGAATGCGGATTCTGGCCGCCCCCAGATTGTTGACCTCGTCGATTTTTAAGCAGGTATAGATCTTGTCGGAGCCGGTAAGGATGTCGTTTACCTGATCCGTGGTGACAGCGTCAAGGCCGCAGCCAAAAGAGTTAAGCTGGATTAAATCCAGATCCTCCCTTGTTTTCACGAAACTGGCCGCCGCATAGAGACGGGAATGGTACATCCACTGGTCGGAGACGATCAGGGGTCTCTCGGGAGCCGCCAGATGGGACACGGAGTCCTCGGTCAGAACCGCAATGTCATAGGAGGTAATCAATTCGGGAATGCCGTGATTGATTTCCGGATCAATATGGTAGGGGCGTCCGGCAAGCACAATGCCGCGTTTATGGTTTGTCTCCAGATAGCGGATCACTTCTTCACCTTTGTCGCGCATATCCTGTCTGGCCGCGGCAAGCTCCTTCCACGCAGCTTCGGCAGCATCCATAACGGATGTTATTGGAAGCTCGCGAAACTCTCTGGTCAATGCTTCCGTGACGGTCTGCAGGCTCTTAAAAGACATAAAAGGATTGCGGAAAACCACTTCGCCGCGTCCGATCTCTTCCACGTTATTTTTGATGTTTTCGGAGTAGGAAGTGACGATGGGGCAGTTGTAATGGTTGTTGGCGTCATGAAATTCGTCCCGCTCGTAAAAGAGAGCAGGGTAGAAGATAAAGTCCACTTTCTGCCTGATGAGCCATGATACATGGCCGTGCGCCAGCTTGGCCGGATAGCACTCCGACTCGCTGGGGATGGATTCGATGCCCAATTCATAGATTTTGCGGTTGGAAACGGGAGAGAGTACCACCCGATAGCCCAGCTTCGTAAAGAAGGTGAACCAGAAAGGGTAATTCTCGTACATGTTCAACACCCGCGGAATGCCCACAGTGCCCCGCTTCGCCTCGTTGGCCGGCAGAGGCTCATAGGAAAAGTAACGTTTCAGCTTATAGTCAAAGAGATTCGGTGCGCCATTCTCCTTTTTGGCCCGTCCAAGCCCTCTCTCGCAGCGGTTTCCGGAGATATACTGACGTCCGCCTGTAAATTTGTTGACGGTAAGACGGCAGTTGTTCGTACAGCCTTTACATTTGGCCATACTGGTTTCGAATTGCAGGCTGGTAATCTGCTCCAGATTCAGCATGGAAGTCTGATAGCCTTCCTTATAGTGCGCCCTTGCGATCAGCGCTGCGCCAAAAGCCCCCATAATGCCGGCAATATCCGGGCGGATGGCTTCGCAGTCGGCTATTTTTTCAAAGCTTCTAAGAACCGCGTCGTTGTAGAAGGTGCCGCCCTGCACGACAATATTTCTTCCAAGTTCCGAGGCGTCGGAGACTTTGATCACCTTAAAGAGCGCGTTTTTGATGACGGAGTAGGCCAGTCCCGCAGAGATATCGGAGACAGACGCGCCTTCTTTCTGCGCCTGCTTTACTTTGGAATTCATAAATACCGTGCAGCGGGTGCCAAGATCAATGGGATGTTCCGCAAAGAGAGCGGTTCTGGCAAAGTCTTCCACACCATAATTTAAGGATTTGGCAAAGGTCTCTATGAAAGAACCACAGCCCGAGGAACAGGCTTCGTTGAGCTGTACGCTGTCCACGGTATGATTTTTGATTTTAATGCATTTCATGTCCTGCCCGCCGATATCCAGAATGCAGTCCACCTCCGGATCGAAAAACGCGGCGGCATTGTAGTGGGCTACTGTTTCCACTTCCCCGTCGTCAAGCAAAAAGGCGGCTTTCATCAGCGCCTCGCCGTAGCCGGTGGAGCAGGAGCGGGCAATTTTTACCCCTGCCGGAAGCAGGTGATAAATCTCCTTTAAGGAACGGATGGCGGTCTTTAAGGGGCTGCCGTCGTTGCTGCTGTAAAAAGAGTAGAGAAGGGAGCCGTCGTCGCCTACGAGCGCCACCTTTGTGGTGGTGGAACCGGCGTCGATCCCTAAAAAGCAGTTTCCCTGATAGGAAGCCAGATCGCCGGTGGCCACATGATGGGCGCCATGGCGCAGGCTGAAAGCGTCATAGTCCGCCTGTGTGGCAAAGAGCGGCTCCATGCGCTCCACCTCGAATTCCATCCTGATATCGGCGGAGAGTTTCGCCGTCAGCTCCTCCATGGTATAAAAAGCCTCCTCCTTCGCGTTTAAGGCCGAGCCTATGGCCGCGAAGAGGTGGGAATTTTCCGTGTCGATGATATGGGCGTCGTCCAGTTTTAACGTGCGGATGAAAGACTGCTTTAACTCGGATAAGAAGTGCAGCGGACCGCCGAGAAAGGCCACATGTCCGCGAATCGGTTTGCCGCATGCAAGGCCGCTGATGGTCTGGTTAACCACGGCCTGAAAGATGGAAGCGGAAAGATCCTCTTTCGTGGCGCCCTCGTTGATAAGGGGCTGGATATCGGATTTGGCAAACACGCCGCAGCGGGCCGCTATGGTATAAAGGGAATGGTAATTTCTGGCATATTCATTGAGGCCCGAAGCATCCGTCTGTAAGAGGGATGCCATCTGGTCGATAAAAGACCCGGTGCCTCCGGCACAGATGCCGTTCATGCGCTGTTCCACATTGCCGCCCTCAAAATAGATGATTTTGGCGTCTTCACCTCCAAGCTCGATGGCTACGTCCGTGACAGGCGCAAAGGTCTGCAGGGATGTAGATACGGCGATCACCTCCTGCACAAAGGGAATCTGCAGGTGGTTTGCCAGCGTCAGGCCGCCGGAGCCTGTGATGATGGGATGTACCGTGAGGTTGCCAAGCTGTTCGAACGCCCGGGAGAGAAGAGACGCAAGCGTCTCCCGGATATTTGCAAAATGTCTTTTGTAGTCGGAAAAGAGGATTTGATGCCTTTCGTCCAGAATGGCTATCTTGACAGTGGTGGAACCGATGTCAATGCCAAGCGTATATTGCATATCACTCATTTATAGTTCGCTCCTTCATGTATCAAATGGTATACTGGGTTAAGTTACCTTTTTACCTATTAATATGTGTTTTTTGGCACACGCTGTCATTATACGACACAGTTTACCAAAATGCAATTGTCCAATTCTTAGAAAAGAATGAAGTTTTCGGAACACATTTATTAAATTTTTATGAGAAGGCGATTTTTGTGACTGTGACATTTACTTTTAAAAAGAGGAATGTTATATTATATAATATATTTTTAAGGGAGAGTGAAACATGAGTCCTTTTGAACGAAAATTTGGAAAATATGCGATCAGAAATCTTTCTTTTGTGCTGGTAATCTGCTACGCGGTCGGATATGTGCTGCAGCTTGCCGGAGGGGGCGGTCTGGTTCTTTCTTACCTGACGCTGAATCCTTATGCCATTCTGCATGGACAGATCTGGCGGCTTGTGACGTGGATTCTGATTCCGCCGAGCAGCGGAGGCTTGTTCTTTACGCTGCTTATGCTGTATTTTTACTGTTCTCTGGGGACTTCCTTAGAGCGTACATGGGGGACGTGGCGGTACAATGTTTACCTGTTTCAGGGTATGCTCTTTACCATAGCAGGCAGTTTTCTGCTGATGGGGTACTGCTATCTCTTTAAGCCGGAAATCTCTCTGATGGGCGCGGTTTTGACGATAGATACGCCCTACGAGTATTTTACGGTGATAGCGATGGTGTTCAGCACATATTATATTAATATGTCGATTTTTCTGGCCTTTGCGGCGACATTTCCGGATGCGCAGGTACTGCTTATGTTTATCATTCCGATCCGTGTGAAATGGCTGGGAATCATATATGCGGTGATGCTCACCTTCCAGTTTATCGGAAGCACGGTATACGGGAAGTTTGCAATCGGTGCGTCCCTGCTCAATTTCGTGGTATTTTTCCTGACCTCGCGGAATATGATGCATCTGAACCCGAAGCAGATCCACAGAAGACAGGAATTTAAGCGGGATGTGAGAAGGAGTACGGGCATTACCAAGCATAAATGTGCGATCTGCGGCAGGACAGAGGTGGACAGCCCGCAGATGCAGTTCCGTTTCTGCTCCAAGTGTGACGGAAATTATGAATACTGTGAGGAGCATCTGTACACACATACGCATATAAAGAGGTCGAATTGACCGGTTTTGCATATATAATAGCATATGTTTTGAAAACATGTGCTATCAAATGGAAATGACTGGCGCAGTGAATGGATTTAATAACGGACGCTTTTAATTGGTGAGCGAATGGCAGAGAGGAAACGGGGAAGCTTATGGTACAGGAAACGGTGTTTGCCGGGATTTTGGGGGAGGTCAGGAAAAAGGCCAGAGCGCAGCAGAATTTCATAACAAAAGCTGAGGTGGAGGAAGCGTTTTCGGCGCTTTCTCTTTCTGCGGAGCAGATGGAGTTAGTCTATGACTATCTGCGGCAGAATAAAATAGGCGTGGACGAGCCTGCGGAAGCGGACGCCGATCTGGAAGAGACAGAGAAAAATTATCTGGATTCCTATCTGGAGGAGCTGAAAGCGATCCCGGCGGTCACGGAGGGGGAGAAGGAGGCCATTACCCTTTCCGCCATGGCGGGAGACGCGGATGCGGTACAGCGGCTGACGGAGCTTATGCTTCCGGAGGTTCCCCGGATTGCCAGACTCTATACGGGACAGGGAGTGAGTCTGGAGGACCTGATCGGCGAGGGCAATGTGGCGCTTTCTCTCGGCGTCACCATGCTTGGGGCGTTGGAGCACGCGAAAGAGGCGCAGGGTATGCTTGTAAAAATGATGATGGACGCCATGGAGGACTGCATCGCGGAAAATGCAGCGGAAGAAAAGAGCGATCAGAAAATCGCCGATAAAGTAAACAAGGTGGCGGATGCGGCGAACGCCTTGCAGGAAGAGCTGCGCAGAGCGGTGACGGTGGAGGAACTGATGGATGAATCCGGGCTTTCGAGAAAGACGATTGAGGATGCCATACGCATAAGCGGCGGCAGGATAGAATCCATCGCGGCGAAGCAGGAACTGCTGTAGCACAAAGAGAAGGGCTGCGTGAGGGACAGGGGAAACCAAGGAACGGCAGATCGCGGGAGAGGGAAACGGATGGAGACGGAAAACAGGGATTATAAATACTTCATGCAGGATACGGGATCCGTTTATCTGGGCGCGAAGCTGAGTTATGCGGAGATTTTGCAGGATGAAATGGTGAATTTTAAATATAAAAGTATTGTGGAGCATTATATTTTTAAGGACACTGAGCCGGAGACCACGTTGGAGAGCCATCTGTACTACATGACGAAGGAGCAGTTTTCCTGCCGGACATATGAGCAGCTCAAAGCGAAAGTAAAGGTCAGCATTCTGGAGGAGCGGAAATCTCTTTTCGGTAAGAAAAGGACGGGCTATGTCACGAAGCTTATGCCGCTGTCGGAGCTTGCGGACATGAATCTGGCACAGAAAAAGGCGAAGGGTGTGGTGATTCAGGAGCTCGCTTTGTCGAAGCTGGGATTGATGGCATTCAGCGTCTGAATGCGCTGCGCGATAACTTACATGTAACTTTTCGCAAAAATTTTTCAATACCTCTTGATTTTGACAAAATAATTTGTTAAAATTGCTTTTGTAAAATTCCCCTTTTACACTGGACAGGTGAAAGACTTTTAGCCCTTCGCCTGTTCTTTTATTTCCGACTCTGCTTATTCGCGGCGATTATCTTGACAATAAGATCCGGTCGTTATCCAGCCGCTTTCCGGCGCACACCCTGAACTGCTCCAGCAGATCGTCTACGGTGAGTTTCCTGCGTTCTTCCCCCGATACATGAAAAACAATATGTCCGCCATCCATCATAAGCGTGCGGTTTCCGAGAGAGAGGGCCTGATGCATGTTGTGAGTGACCATCAGGCAGGTAATCTTACGCTTGGCAATGATTTTCTCTGTGAGGGCGAGCACTTTATCCGCTGTGGCAGGGTCAAGCGCTGCGGTGTGTTCGTCGAGCAGGAGGAGGCGGGGCGTTACCATGGTAGCCATCAGCAGCGTGAGCGCCTGTCTCTGGCCGCCGGAGAGAAGGCCCGCGGGTTGTTTCATCCGGTCTTCCAGCCCCATGTCCAGAAGGGCGAGCTGTTCTTGGAATTTCTTTTTCTCATTCCTGCTGATCCGGCTGAAACAGGCGTGCTTTTTGGTGGATGCCCGCAGATAGGCGAGAGCCATATTCTCCTCGATGGTCATGTGGGGCGCGGTTCCCTTTAAGGGATCCTGAAAAAGGTGGCAGATTGCTTTGCTCCGCACATGCTCTTTGCGGTAGGTGATGTCCTCACCGTCCAGAATGATCCGGCCATTGTCTGCGAAAAAGCTTCCCGTAATGGCATGAAAGAGCGTAGATTTTCCCGCGCCGTTGCTGCCCACAATGGTGGCGAAATCGCCGTCTTCCAGAGTAAGGCTCACGTTGTCAAGCGCCTTTTTCTCATTGACGGTGCCGGGGTTAAAGGTTTTGGAAACGGAATCAATGACTAACACTGGCAGATTCCTCCTTTCTGCGGATGCGCCGGTGGATGCTTCTCTGTCTGTAGAACGTGGACTTCTCCTTAAGATAAGGGAAGGCGATGGCGACGGCTACAATGATGGCGGAGACCAGTTTGAGGGCTTCCGCAGGCACGTTCATGCGCAGTGCAAGTGCCACGATAAACCGGTAGAGACAGCTTCCTGAAATAACGCCTATTATTTTTCTGGGAATGCCGCCTTTTCCGATAAGCGTTTCTCCGATAATCAGGCTGGCCAGAGCGATGGTGACCATGCCGGTGCCCAGATTGATGTCACAGGATTTCTGGTACTGTCCAAGGAGCGCGCCGGAGAGGGCGGTCAGCGCGTTTGCGGCGCACAGTCCTACGGTAATCATAAATTGCGGATTGATGCTGGAAGCGCGTACCATATATTCGTTGTCCCCGGTGGCGCGGATGGAGAGACCAAGCCTCGTGTTTAAAAACAGGGAGAGCAGGACGCCGGTTATTATCACTATGACAAGGACGATCAGCAGTTTATACCAGTCCCCGTACCAGTCGCAGGAGAACTTTTCCTTTGCCAGACTGAAAATGGTTTCGCAGGCGAACAGATTCACGTTGGAGGAGAAGTCCATCACGGCGATATTGACTGTGTAAAGCCCGGTATTGACGATAATGCCTGCCAGAATGGAGGGAACCCCCATTCTGGTCTGTAAAAAGGCAGTGACGAAGCCGGAGCAGATGCCCGCGCCCATGGCGGCGAAGAAGGCCAGAACAGGGTGGCCGGAGAGCGTAACCATGGCGCCCACCGCGCAGCCTAAGGTAAAACAGCCGTCGGTGGACAAATCCGCGATATTTAAAATGCGAAAGGAGAGAAACAGCGCCAGCGCCACCAGAGCGTAAATACAGCCTAATTCCAAGGCGCTGCGCAAGATAGAAAGTGTAAATATTGTACTCATAGGATACCTCTTTTATAATAAAAACGGTTGCTATTTTTAACTGTAATTTTAAGTACAGGGGAAAAATTCGCTTTTTATGGCGGTGTGATACTGTGGGTGCAGGTGTTCAGTGAAATTCTTCCGCGGTCTGGATTTCCACCAGACTGGAACATTTGTCTGCAAACATGCTGTAGTCGAGGCTGATTGCTTCTGCCGTCTCGGTATTGACGGTGGCGATGCCATTGTCCATGGTCTGCACGGCCATGGAAGCGGGATCTTTGCTGTTTGCCAGAATGTCCACAGCCATGTCTGCAGTGGCCGTGCCCAGCTCCACATAGTTGACGCCGTAACCCATAAACGCGCCGTTTAGTGCGAAGGAGTCCGCGCCGCCGTAGTGGGGCACTTTCGCGTCGATGAATTTCTCGTAGATGGCAAGTTCTGCCGTCATCACGTTGTTGTCGGTGGGGGTGAAGACGGCCTCCGCACCGGCGGCGAGCAGGGCGTCCGCCGCAAGGGAGATTTCCCCGTTGTTTGTACCCGTCTTTTCCACCACAGTGATGCCTTTTTCCTGGCAGTAAGCTTTGGCGGCGGCGATGGCTGCGGTGGAAGAGTCCTGACTCTTGTCATAGAGAAGTCCCACTGTCTGGAGATCCGGGTCTGCGGCCAGCATCAGGTCGAAGACAGCCTCCGTGTTCAGGGCGTCCGAGGTGCCTGTGATGTTGGAGCCGGGAGCATCCATGGAAGCCACGAGTCCTGCGCCGACAGGATCAGATACGGCGGAGAAGACCACAGGGATCAAAGTGCCGTCGTCCCGGGGATTTTCTGCCGTAGCGTTCTGCATCACCATAGCCACCGGTGTTGCCACGGGGATGATGAGATCCACGTCGGAAGCGATCAGGTCTGAGGCGATCTGGTTCATGGTGGTGGCATCTGCCTGCCCGTTGTAGGTATAATTTTTGTAGTCGAAGGAAACGCCAAGTTCTTCACTTTTTTTGTCAAGTTCTGCCTGAATGGCGGCTACGATCTGGTTTAGGGACGCGTCGTCCACATACTGTACGATGCCGACTTTGCAGGTCTGGCCGCCGGAAGAGGCGGAACCATCTGCGGGAGAGTCTGCGGATGGTTCGGTGGTGTCTGTACTGCCAATGGATGTGGCAGAGTCCACGGTGTTCGCGCCGGATGCGCTACAGCCTGTGAGAGCGGTGGTGAGAACCGCGCCGGTCAGTAACAGTGTCATAGTTTTGTTTTTCATAATTTTGTCCTCCTATCTCAGTTTGGGTTTTGGGGTTGCTTGCGCGAATAAGCAGACTCGAAATGCTTCGCATTTCTCGTTCGCGTTGCTCGTCAGAAGGCGGCAGAATCAATCTTGCATGCAAGCATGCAGCTTGCTTCTGCCGCCTTCTGACTCTGCTTATTCGCGCAAAAAAACCGCCTCAAGCAATAGATGCTTGAGACGGTAATAAACATAGGTTATTATCGCGGTACCACTCAAATTGATACAGGAAGTATGACTCCCCGATCCACTTTTTCCATATACAATCATATATGCCGCCTTGGTAACGGGCGCGGTTCCCGCCGGGGATTACTTTGTCGGTATGCACTGACATTTCCACCCGGCCTCGAAAGTCCATTCGGTATAAGTGCCATGCCGTCTTTCACCAGCCGACGGCTCTCTGTAATGGGTAACCCATACTTACTACTCTTTCTCAAAGGTTTCAGATATGTGCTTTTGCAATTAATTTATTACACAATAATACTTTTGTGACAGATTGTCAAATACTTTTTTATCATTTTCAATTCGCGGAAAAGCGAGACGCAGAAAAAGGAAAGTGGTGGAAACCGGTTTAAGGTAACAGAAAGGTTGCGTTAAGAGAAAGTATATGCAGATGTTGTAAGATACATGTGGGAAAATAAATGGGAGGTGTGACAATGGAAAACAGTAAAGTGGAAAAGAAAAGGGCGGTGACAGAGCTGGCCGTATGCGTTGGGGTGATGGCGGCGCTTACTATTTTGATGGCTGTATTTGGCGCCGGATACGGACTTTTGGCTGGTGTACTGGCTTATTGGATTCCCTGTGCGGTACTGCTCTTTTATGTCCTTAAAGTAGAAAAACAGTCGTTATCTTACTTGGGACTGAAATTTGTTTGTGCGAGGCATATCTGGGAAGGGATTGGGCTGGGAATCTGTATGTTTATCGTACAGCAGATACCGCTTTTGCTTATGAAAATGGATTATTCGGCCTACGCGATGGCGCCGGATCCCGTGTATATGGTGGTGATGCTGCTGTACTGTTTTGTGTGTGTGGGATTCGCGGAAGAACTCATATTCCGCGGTTTTTTGCTGAAAAAGACGCAGGATATTTTCTCTCAAAGATGGATTTGTGTGGCGATAAATATCCTTCTTTTTTATCTGATTCACTGGTTTACCATGCAGCATACCTTTGGAGAATTTTACAATCTTGCGACGAATGTGGTGATTTTATGCATCTATCTTTACCGCAAAAAGGAAGGGACGATTGTGCCTCTGGTGATTGCTCACGGTTTCTATGATGTGCTGACGTCGGTGGGACTGCCGGTTTTTGCTTATTTGTTGAAATAGTTTTTGATTAGGGTATAATAAGATTATAAAGCAACAGAGGAGGGAAGAAAGATATGTGCGTGGTTTCAATTAATGTCCCGGAAGAAATATTGTTGGATCTTCACGAAGATATGAATGATTTTGCGGAATATATGAAAAAAATGCTTGCGGTGGATTTGTATAAAAACAAAAAGGTATCTCTTGGTTATTGTTCCAGTGTTGCGGAAATGTCGAAGGAAGAGTTCATAAAGTATCTTGGGATGAACGGGATTTCCATATTTGCGTTTGCGTCTGAGGAGGAACTTTTGGAGGAGATGGAGAATGCGTAAAGTAGTGGTAAACACAACGCCGCTTATAGCATTGAGTCATGTGGGGCAGTTTGAGTTGCTAAAAAGGATGTATGATGAAATTACCATCTCGGCAGGAGTCATTTCCTTACCGGGATTTTTTATATGCGCAGGAAAAGTTATGTAAACTAAATAGACAAAGTATACCATAAACCGAGCAATCCATACCAACCCTATACCACCAAAAAGACTTTTTAAGTACAATACACTCACGCAGAGCTGCAGTTATATTTTTACTGTGGCATAAAGCAATACAAAAGTTAAGTTGCGGGAGGGTTTAAGTATGGATCAGAAGCGTGCAGGGCTAAGAGCAGTAGGGAGAAGAAGATATTTGCGCATATGGGCGGCAATACTCAGCTTTTGTGTGCTGTTTACGTCGCTCCCGTCTCTTCCGGCGGCGCTCACTGTCTTTGCGGCGTCAGAAGAGACGGATATCCCGCCGGATGATGAAAAAATACCGGGGGGGGGTTAAACGATAACGTCGAAGATACCCCTTCTACGAAGCAGGAAAAAACCGAAGAATCCGGGGGGGGGCAGATGAAACAATAGTGCCAGATAAAAATACAGATGACACCAAAGGGGAGGAAGGCGGCGCAGGAGAAAACACGTCCCCCGAAGAGGAGGACGAAACCGAAGAATCGCAGGAGACAGACGAAACAACTGTGCCGGACAAAGATGCAGACGGCACTGGGGAGGAAGGCGGCGCAGGGGAAAGTACGTCCCCCGAAGGGGAGGACGAAGAAACGACAGACGCCGGGCAAGAGGAAAAGGGTGCAGACGCTTTGGTGCAGGATTTGCTTACGCGGATCGACGCCCTGCCGGACGCGGAGGAATACCTTGCCGCAGAGCCGGATGTGGAGGATGAGGATGCCTACGCCGCATGGGAGGAAAAGCTGTATGAATATGCTAAGGAAGCCCTTTCCATCATGGAGGAGTACGAGACGCTGACAGAAGAACAGCAGGCGTTCATTTCTGAGGAAGCATTGGCGAAGCTGACTGCATGGACGGAGATTGCAGAGATAGCAGGGGAAAGCGCGCAGGTCATGGCGGCGGCACCTCATTCCCATGACGACATTTCTTTTGATACCCCGCTGCCAGCAGACGGCGGGGAGCTGACGAGCGGAAACTATTATCTGGATAAGGATGTTGCTCTGAAAAACGCTATCGTAATATCATCCGGCGCAAAGGTAAACATATGTCTCAACGGAAATAGGCTTTGTATGTCGGAGAACAAGAATGACGATTGCCCAATTAACGTGTATGGCCAATTGCAGGTCTATGATTGCAGCGATGAAGGGATGGTGAGCGGCACCCCCATCACTGGGGAATCAACTGTTGCTGTTAGAGTAGCAAAGCAGGGTATGCTCACTCTCCACAGCGGAAAGATTACGGGCAGTTCCACAAAGACAGTAGATGTAGAGGGTACCTTCCACCTATACGGCGGAACGGTTGAATGCACTTACAGATACGGTGGTTTTGCAATTGATAGTATTGGTACTGTCATCATTGGCGGCAACGCCGCGGTAAGGAGGGAAGGGGGTTCCAGCAACTCAGGCAGTGCGGTTTGTAACAACAGCAATAACGCGGTAATGACCTTGAAGGACAACGCGAGCCTTTTCAGCGTGTCATATGGTGTGGAAAACTACGGCACCTTCAATCTGGAGGGCGGTACCATTACCAGCACAAGCATATACGGCGCTGGTATATATAATACTGGTAGTTCTGCTATATTAAATATCAAGGGAGGCACGGTTGTCGGGGAGCAGTATGGCATTCTTATGTCTAAGATTAATTACACCCCCATCCTGAACTTGTCCGGCAGTCCGGAAGTCTCCGGTGAAACGGCGGATCTGCTGCTTAACACCGACAGTGGCGTCTCGCTGGACGATGCAAAAGTGGATGCTGCCGGATACACCGGCAGCGCGCTGACAGTAAAGGAGAATTTGTCAGGGTTCAATTACTACGGTTCCTATGCCATTAAGACAGACGAGGGGAACAAAGATAAATTCACACTGATAAACAAAGGCTGGTGGTATTCGTACAAAGACGGCGGACTATACTTGGACAACCACACCCACAGCTATATTTATACCGCAGAAGGCGCGGTCATTACCGAGAGCTGCACCTGCGGACACGAGGAAACGGCAACGCTTTCCCTGCGGGGAGACGCAGACCGGACGTATAACGGGAGTGCAATCAAGCCGGTCACCATTACCTATAGCGATGGTTGGGTGGGAACCGGCGCGAATAAGCCTGTTGACAGTCAAATAACTTATATAGATAATACGGATGCTGGAACCGCCACGGCAGAGCTGACCATTTCGAAAGAGAAGGCAAGCCTTAAGTTTACCATTTTGTCAAAAACCCTGACTGCCGATATGGTAACCATAGCTCCCGGCCCGCACGATTACACGGGAAATGCGGTTACGCCTGTCATAGCGGTTGCGGACGGCGGCACGGCATTGGACAGCGGCCAGGATTATACAGTCAACTATAAGAATAACACGAATCCGGGGACTGCCACGGTCGAGGTTACGGGAACTGGCAATTATACCGGGACGGTAAAGAAGACTTTTACGATAGCGTGCAGGGAGCTTCCGTCCGGCAAAGATCTGACGGATTATGTCGAAATGATCTCGTTCCCGAATGCGGACGGCTGGTATCGTGCCGACATTGTTCTGACGCCGAAGGACGGCTACAGTGTGGGAAAAACGCCCGGAGATATAGGAGACAGCGTTGTCATTTCAGAGGAAACCGGAACGGATGGGGAGACAAAGACCATTTATATCAAAGACGGCGCAGGGAATATTTATCAGGCGCAGTTTCCTTATAAATTGGATAAAACGCCGCCTGTCACAGACCTTTCTCATATGACGGTGGAGAACGGCACAAAGGATCTGGGGAACTGGATTATCGGAAAAAAGAGCATGCGTATCAAAATACCGGCAGGGGACATTACCGACACCCCTTCCGGCATAGAGGAAGTGACTTACGAGACGGCGCCTGACAGCGGCACGGGACAGAGCGGAACGCTCCTTGTAAAAGGCGGGTATTATGAGATTGCCCTAAATGCGGAATTTAGCGGGATAATCCGACTGACCGCCAGGGACAGGGCAGGCAATACCACGCAGGTCAGCCTTACGGCTGCTGGCGGAAAAGTCATTGCGGAGGATTATGCGCCGATTGTTAGCATTACATTACCAAATACCCCGAAGCCAAATGCGGACGGCTGGTACAGTGAGACCTTTGACATCACCGTGACCGTGACGGATGATAAGGACAGCGGAAATAACAATATCACTTCCGGCGGCATTGCCGAAATCAAGTGGAAGGACGGGGAAAGCGGCCCGGAGCAGATGGCAGCGGGACTGCCGGGAACCACGCCGGTATACAGCAAAATAGTTAAGATACCCGTAAACACGGATGGTACCCATACATACTATGTGCAGGCAACGGACAATGCGGGAAATGAGAGCGGGTGGCAGACGGTCACAGTCCGCATTGACATAAGCAATCCGGAATTTAGCGGTGACGTAAGTGTCACAAAACGCACAGAGGAAGGGGCGGATATTACCTTTACCCCGTCCGAGGGCGGAAAGGCATACTGGATTGTGTCAGATACCGGCACAGCGCCGGGTGCACAGGACGTCATTGCGGGCGCGCAGGGCAGCGCAGAAAAAGGCGGTGTCAGAGACGTTACGGGCAGTACGCCGGATACCTTTACCGTCACAGGGCTTACCCCCGGGGAGAAGCATACGGTCTATGTGGTGCTGGAGGATGCCGCAGGCAACCTGTCCGTGGTAAAGGAAGTAACGTTTACCACCCTGCAGAAAGCGCCGGAGATTACGATTCGTGACCTTGCCATAGATTATGAGAAAGAAACCGTAAAACTGCCAGACAGTTTCGGGGATGCAGAGGTTTACACCGATCCGGACGACCCGGCGGGAAGTATGATACAGCCGGAAACAGACGGTTCCCTGCCGGTGGAACCGGGCACGCCTGTTTATATCCGTTATCCCGAAAAGACGGAGAACGGGGAGACAACCCCGGCAAGCGGCGGTACAAAAATCGACATTCCGGAAAGACCCGCCGCGCCCGCGCCCAAAAAGACGGCAGTGACAGACACGACCGTGACGGTGACGGATCCGGCAGCAGGGGAAGAATATATCCTTGTGGAAAAAGGGAGCCTGCCGGAAGGCGCGGAACCTGACTGGGACGATGCAGACAAGGTAAATGAGACGGGGGTATTTACGGGACTTGACCCTAATAAGGAGTATGAGCTGTATGTGAGGAAGAAAGCGACCGGGGATCATTTTGCCTCCGGGTCTGCAAAGACGGATGTGCGGACTTATGTGACGATAGAAGAATCGAATGTTACAGGCGAAGGCGCAGGGCAGCCAGGCAATATCGCGCCAACGCCGGATGCGCCCGACGGAGATGGAGACACAGTGACCTATACGGGAACTTACGGGGAAGAATATACGCCGGTCATTATAGTGGACGGAAAGGAGATCGTGCCCGGAGAGGGTACGCCCGGTTCGGAAATGACGTGGAATGGGAACAGTGGAGCGTGGGAGTATACCTATGAGATACCGGACGGCGCATCAAACGTACAGATTACCGTGGAGTTTCGGAAGCGTGTCGTTACCGGGATTGCGGCAGCGCCGGACAGCCTGATAATCTATGCGGATGATGCCGCAAACGGGAGCGTGGAAGCGCTTACCGCATACCTGAAAGACCATTGTAACGTACAGACAGTCTATGACAACCGGACAAAGGGAATCTTGCAGGAGGCGGTGTCCTTTAACACCGCAGACAGTTTTGTACAAAAGGGCGCGGCATATCATTATACGGTTTCCGCCTGGGGAATGACATGTACAGCCACCCTGACGGTACAGCAGTTGAACGCATCCGTACAAAACCCGGACACACTCACGAAGAAACGCAAAAGCGGCGGCTACACGGCGCAGGAAGTGGGTGCATGGCTTCCCGCACAGGTCACGGTTACCTACACGGGGACAGGCTATACGGCGAGGACGGAAACACGGGCGGTCACATGGGACACAAGCGCCGTGGGAGAGGATTTTGGCGTGGTGTCAGGTGAAAAAACAGTGGGCGGAACCGTGGAACTGCCTGCATGGGCAACGGGACAGAATGCTGCCAGCATTGTAATTCGCTTTAAGAATAAAAAACCGTCGTCCGGCGGCGGAAGCAATGGCGGCAGCGGTCATAACGGCGGCAGTGAAAACAGTGGTGAAGACAGCAGCGGCAGCAGTGGCGGAAGCGAAAACAGCGGCAGCAGCACTGCACCGGGGAACGGAAAAAATCCCGGCAAACCGGCAGTCACACCGCCACTGGCGACAGTCGCGCCGCCAAAAGATGCAGCGCGGATAAACCTTTCCAAAGAGTCACAGCCGACAGCAAGGGCGGACACGCCGGACAGCCGGCAGGAGGATGAGAACGGACAGGGAAACGCTGCATCGCCGCAGAAGGAAGGAAACCTGTCCGAAGCGGAGAAAGAACAGCCGGGGCAGGACGGAGAGCGGGCAGCACTTTCGTCCGCAGATGACGGAAAGATTGAGGTATCCGGCGGGGTCACAGAGGGGCAGTCGGGATCAGAGCAAGCATCAAAATGCGCGCTCTGCCATATCTGCCCGACTTTCCTGGGCGTCTGTTATTTTGTATGGCTGATTCTGATTGCGGCGGCGGTGACTGCGGCAATTGTGGTGATTGTGGTTCTGAAACGGAAAAAAGAGACGGCCGGATCAGATAAGAGCAGGGAATAACCAAATAGTAACCGGGGCGTAAGTCTGTGACAGATGGCTTATGCCCCTTTTTTATGCACATGTCTTTGAATGTTGTTCATGAGGATATTCGTAGAACCGCCGTTTTGTGGATAAAGCTGCGGAAACGCAGGAAAGTAATTTCCTTGCCGTTTTTTTTGCTGCGTGGTAATATGGATATTCGGAGGAAAACCCAATGATTACTGTGGAGCATGTATGCAAATCCTATAAAATTGCAAAGAGAAACGCGGGATTCGGCGAGGCTTTTAAAGCGCTGTTTCGCCGGGAGTATGAGGTGATCCATGCGCTTTCTGACGTTTCCTTTCAGATCCGCGACGGGGAGATGGTGGGCTATATCGGGCCAAACGGCGCGGGAAAAAGCTCCACCATCAAAATTTTGAGCGGTATCCTGACGCCGGATAGCGGCACTGTGATGGTAGATGGCAGAATCCCGCACAAAAACCGAATGGAACATGTGAAAGGAATCGGCGTTGTGTTCGGGCAGCGGTCGCAGCTCTGGTGGGATGTCCCTGTGATCGATTCCTTTGAGTTGTTAAAAGATATTTATTCGATTCCCAAAGCAGCTTACCGTAACAATCTGGAAGAACTGACGGAGCTGCTGAATCTGACGGAGCTGCTGCGCTCCCCCGTAAGGCAGTTGTCTTTGGGGCAGAGGATGCGGTGTGAGATTGCGGCTTCCCTGCTGCACAGCCCGCGCATTTTATTTTTGGATGAGCCTACCATCGGACTGGATGCGGTTTCCAAAATCGCCGTTCGGGAATTTATAAAAAAACAGAACGAACTGCATAAAACGACGGTGATTCTGACGACGCACGATATGCAGGATATAGAGGCGCTGTCTCAGCGAATCATTCTGATTGGAAAAGGAAAGATTTTGCTGGACGGGACGCTGGAGGATATTAAGAGGGGCGATGCGGGCATTGACGAGACGGTGGCCGGGCTTTACCGGGCCTATGACATAGAGTAGCGTGAGAAATGAATGGAGATGATGATGCACAAATATTTATCCTTTTTTCGGTTGAGCTTTATGCAGGGCTTACAGTACCGCACCGCCGCACTGGCCGGAATGGTGACGCAGTTTGCGTGGGGATTTCTGGAGATTATGGTATTTCAGGCATTTTTTCAGGCGCAAGCCGAGGCGTTTCCCATGACCATTTCCGCGACGGCCTCCTACATTTGGATGCAGCAGGCGTTTCTGGCATTGTTCGCCACATGGATGATGGATAATGGTATCTTTGATGCAATAGCAAGGGGTAATATTTCCTATTCGCTGTGCAGGCCGATTAGAATTTATAATATGTGGTTTTCCCAGAGCGCGGCGGCCAGGGTTTCCCGCGCGGTGCTACGGTGTTTCCCCATCTTGATTGTAGCAGCCTTCCTTCCGAAGCCTTACGGGATAGCAAAACCGGCGTCGGCATGGCATTTCGGATTGTTTCTGATTACATTGATACTGGGGGTGTTGGTGACGGTGGCCTTTTCCATGTTTGTGTATGTGTCCACTTTTTTTACGCTTTCGCCGCTGGGGGTACGGATTGTATTTACCTCAATGGCCGATTTTTTTGCGGGCGCAATCATTCCCCTGCCGTTTTTTCCGCCAAAGTGGCAGAGAGTTTTGGAGCTTTTGCCGTTTGCATCCATGCAGAATGTGCCTCTGCGGATTTACAGCGGCAGCATGACAGGTGCGGAGATGGAGCGGGCGGTTGTTTTGCAGGTAATCTGGCTGGCTGTGCTGATCCTGTTGGGGAGTGGTCTGTGCCGGGCGGCGGAAAAGAAAGCGACGATACAGGGAGGATGAGGCGATGTTGTTAAAACGGAAGGGCTCCGTCAGGCTATACGGGCATTACTTGTCGATCAATGTGAGAAGCGCGATGCAGTATAAGACTTCCTTTTTTCTGACGGTCCTGGGGCAGTTTCTGGTGTCCTTTAACGTGTTTCTCGGGATTTATTTTATGTTCCGGCGGTTTCAGTCGGTGGGCGGGTTCACCTACAGCGAGGTGCTGCTCTGTTTTTCCGTGGTGCTTCTGGAATTTTCCCTGGCAGAGATGCTTGCCAGAGGGTTCGATCTTTTCCCGGAAATGGTGCGCACTGGCAGTTTTGATCAGGTGCTGGTACGCCCCAGGAATGAGATATTGCAGGTGCTGGGAAGCAAGTTTGAGCTGACGAGAATCGGCAGGATGCTGCAGGCGGTGGTCATGTTCTGTTACGGGGTGTCCCAATGCGGCGTGGAGTGGAATTTTCTTAAGATTACAGCGGTTATTTTTATGCTGATTGGGGGATGCGCCGTTTTCTCAGGGCTGTTTCTGATTCGTGCCGCGCTGTGCTTTTTTACACTGGAGGGATTGGAGTTTATGAACATCCTCACGGACGGGGCGAGGGAGTACGGGAAATACCCGGTCAGCATCTACGGGAAGAAGACGCTGCTAGTGACAACCTTTCTCATCCCCTATGCGCTGATACAATATTATCCGCTTTTATATATTCTGGACAGGGACAACAGCCTGTTTTTGATCTTTGTCCCGCTGCTGGCGGTCTGGTTTTTGCTGCCGTCCTATGCGCTGTGGCGATTCGGCGTCAGACATTACCAGTCGAGCGGGTCGTAACGGTATTTACATGTGACCAAAAGGCGCATTGGCTGGAACGGATCAAAAATGTGGATTCATTTTGGAGGGGAAAGTATGGCGGTCACGGACGAAAAGGACATACAGCAGTTGAAAAAGAGACTGATCGAGCTGGCGGATAAGGCGTACAGCCGCAATATATATACATACACGCCCTTTCTGGGGCTTGCAGAGCAGCAGGCATACTATGCGGTGGAGCGGGAAGTTTCTTACGCGGGGGTCAGGATGGAGGGCGGTGCGCCGTTTAGCGAGAGAAAGATCATCCGCTTCGGTGATCCGGGCTACGAGGAAGCGTTTCCCATTGTGTGCATGGAGATTTGGCCAAGGACTCCTAAGTTTGCGGAGAATCTGACCCACCGGGATTTTCTCGGCGCGGTGATGAATCTGGGGATTGAGCGGGACGTGATTGGAGATTTTTTCGTGAAAGAAAAAGGCGCCCTGCTTTTCTGTCATGAAAACATCGCGGATTATATTGCGGAAAATCTGGACAGGGTGAGGCATACGAATGTCGCCTGCAAGCGGGCGGAAGGGGAAACCGTGCCGGAACAGGCAGAGCCGGAGCGGATTTCGGTGACGGTGGCTTCTCCCAGAGCCGACGGTGTGATTTCCAAGGTGTACAATCTATCCAGAGAGGAGAGCCGTGAATTATTTAATAACGGACGTATTTTTATAAACGGCATACAGACGCAGAACCTTTCCTGCCAGCTAAAGGAAGGGGACGGCGTCACCGTGCGCGGATTCGGGAAATTTATTTTTTACGGACAGACAGGCGTGAGCAGGAAAGGGAAGGACCGTGTGGAGGTCGGTGTTTTCGGGAAAACGTAGATAGATAATTTTTCCAGACGGTGGTATACTAGTGTGAGAAGTGCTTCTAGTCACTTGCAGCAGAGGCTGCTTCGTGAAGAAGCACTATGTCTCACACAGGAGAATGCCAAAAATGCGGCATTCTCCGTAAATGAAGAGTGCCAGAGAGCGGCATTCTCTGCAAATGAAGAGTGCCAGAGAGCGGCATTCTCTGCAAATGAAGAGTGCCAGAGAGCGGCATTCTCTGTAAATGCAGAGTGCAGGATTAAAATAAGCGGTGTGGAATAAAGAGAGGAGCATAAATGAATTTAGAAAACTTACAGGCGTATACCGTCATTTCAAAACAGAGGATTGAAGAACTGAAATCGGACGGGTATCTTCTGAAACATAACAAGACAGGGGCGCGGGTGGCGCTTCTTTCTAACGACGATGAGAACAAGGTGTTCTATATCGGTTTCCGCACGCCGCCAAAGGACAGCACGGGGGTGGCGCATATTATCGAGCATACGGTGCTTTGCGGATCTGAGAAATATCCGGTTAAGGATCCCTTTATCGAGCTGGCGAAAGGCTCTTTAAACACGTTCTTAAATGCCATGACTTACCCTGACAAAACGGTTTATCCGGTGGCGAGCTGCAACGATAAGGACTTTAAGAACCTGATGGACGTGTATCTGGACGCGGTGCTTCACCCGAATATCTACCGGGAAGAGAAGATTTTCCGGCAGGAGGGGTGGCACTACGAACTGGAGAGTGCGGATGATGAGCTGACGATCAACGGCGTGGTCTACAATGAAATGAAGGGGGCGTTTTCTTCCCCAGACGATGTGCTTTACAGGGAGATTATGAACTCCCTTTATCCTCACACGTCCTACGCGGTGGAGTCGGGCGGCGATCCGGATGTCATTCCGGAGCTGACCTACGAGGATTTTCTGGCTTTCCATCAGAGATATTATCATCCGTCAAACAGTTATATCTATCTTTACGGAGATATGGATCCAGAGGAGCGGCTTGCATATCTGGACAGGGAGTATTTGTCCAAATACGAGGCGCTTTTGGTGGATTCCGCCCCGGCTGCGGAGCCGCCGTTTCAGAAGAGCGTGCTTGTGGAGAAAGAGTACCCGATCATGGAGAGTGAGCCGGAGGAGGGCAATACCTATCTTTCCTATAACGTTTCACTTGGAGAGAGTCTGGACCGCAAGGTGTGCGTGGGATTTCAGGCGCTTGCGGACGCGGTGGTGGGTGCGCCGGGCGCGCCTGTGAGAAAGGCGCTTCTGGATGCGGGAATCGGTACGGATATCAGCAGCTTTTACGAGGCGGACGTGAAACAGCCCTACTTCTCCATCGTGGCAAAGAACGCGGAAGGGGAGCAGCGGGAGCGTTTTGTAAAGATTATAGAAGATACCTTTCAGAGTCTTTCTGAGGACGGTGTGGATAAGAAGTCGCTTAAGGCAGCGTTAAACCACGACGAGTTTAAGTACCGGGAGGCGGATTACGGCTCCTACCCGAAGGGGCTGATGTATGGCCTGCAGATGTTTGAGACATGGCTTTATGATGATGAGAAGCCCTTTGACTATCTGGAGCTGGATGAGACTTACAGGACGCTTAAGAAAGAGGTGGATACGTCTTTTTATGAGGAAATGTTAAAACGTCTCCTTCTGGACAATACGCACAAGAGCGTTGTGGTGGTGCGTCCCGTAAAAGGGCTTACGGGAAGACGGGATAAGGCTCTGGCGGAGAAGCTTGCTGCAAAGAAAGCCGCGATGACGCAGGAGGAGATCGCGCGGATCGTGGCGGAGACGGAGGCGCTTGCCGCGTATCAGGAGGCGCCGGACAGGGAGGAAGATCTGAAAAAGATTCCGCTTCTGTCCAGAGAAGATATCGGGAAAAAGGCGCGCCCTTACTGCAATGAGGTGCTTCATGCAGGGGAGACAACGCTTCTTTACCATGAGATTTATACGAACGGCATCGGTTACCTTCGTTTTCTCTTTGATCTGCGGCAGGTACCGGAGGAGCTGTTCCCCTATGTGGGGCTTTTGCAGGTGATGCTCGGTCTGGTGGACACCGAAAAGCGATCCTACAGTGAACTTTACAATGAGATTCATTTGCAGACAGGCGGGATGGCGCCTGCGGTGAATGTTTACACGAACGCGGATCATCTGTCCGAGTATAAACTGACTTTCGACTTGAAGGTAAAGACGCTGTATGAGAACCTGCCGAAGGCGTTTGAACTGGCGGCGGAAGTGTTGACTGAGTCGGTCTATACAGATGCCAGACGCCTTTTTGAGCTGGTGGCGGAGAACCGCTCCGACAAGCAGGCGCAGATGATGTCTGCAGGGCATTCCCTGGCGGCGGGACAGGCGTTATCTTATCTGTCGAAACAGGCCCATCTGATGGATCAGGTGAACGGTCTTGCGTTTTACCGTCTGCTGGAGACGCTTGAGAAAGACTTTGAGGGGAAGAAAGAAGCGCTCTCCGCCAATATGGAGCGGCTGGTGCACTGCATTTTCCGGCCGGAGAACCTGATGGTGGATTATACGGCTGAGAGGAGCGGACTTGCGCAGATTGAGACGCTGATTGAAGGGTTAAAGTCGAAGCTTCACAGGGAGCCGGTGGAAGGGAAACCTTATGTACCGCAGCCTGTGAAAAAGAATGAAGGGCTTATGAGCTCCGCCCAGATCCAGTATGTCTGCCGGGCGGGCAATTACGCGAACAAGGGACTTTCCTACACGGGGGCGCTCCGTGTGCTCAAGGTTGTGATGAGTTATGAGTATCTGTGGATGCAGGTGCGCGTCAGAGGCGGCGCCTACGGCTGTATGTGTCAGTTCGGAAAGACCGGAGAGAGCTATTTTGTGTCTTACAGGGATCCGAATCTGGAGAAGACGATAGAGGTTTATGAGAAGGCGGCGGACTTTGTGGCGTCCTTCGAGGCCGATGAGCGCACCATGACCCAGTATATTATCGGGGCGGTCAGCGCGCTGGATATGCCGCTCACACCGGCGGCGAAGGGAAACTATTCTCTTTCTGGCTTTATGACGGGGCTTTCCTTCGACAGAGTGCAGCGGGAGCGTGACGAGCTGCTTGCCGCGGACGCGGAGACCATTCGGAAGCTGGCGGCGCACATCCGCGCTTTTATGGAGGACGAATGTCTGTGCGTGGTGGGCAATGAGGAGAAAATTAAGGAGCAGAAGGACATTTTTGGTTCTGTGGAATATTTGACACATTAAAAACCGTATGTTATTTTATAAATATGCAACGTTTCCCTTTCCTGAGAGGTATTACTGATAGAACAGGCTGACCGAGAACAGATAGTCTCGAAAGGCGATGCAGACTTCATGCATGTGTGCCCGGAGGCATGTTGCGGTTACCTGAAAAAGCATTTAGGCGTTTGCGAAACTCTTTAGCCACGATTTGAGGAGTTTCGTAATTACCTGGAAAAAGCATTTGAGAAAGGGAGGAATCATGATGAGTGGGAAAAGGAAGATGAATGAGAGCGGTGTGAAGAGGAAAAAGGGAGTCAGGCTGCGGCTGATTCCGATGATTTTTGTAATAGCAACTGTTATTTCTGCGTGCGGCAGTGCCAGCTCCGGGTATGCCGAGACAGGCGCGGGTGCACCGGCCGCTGCGATGGAAGAGATTGCGAGCGAGAGCGGTATGGCTTATGATACGGCAGCCTATGACGACGGCGCCGTCTTAAACAGCGGCGCAGTGCGCAGCGCAGAAACCTATAAATATGACACGATGGATGAAGCTGCCGCAGCAGAAGAGGCAGGCGGCGGAGACGGATCTTTTCAGGAGGCAGGCGGACAGGACGCGGTGGCCGCACCGGAGACTTCGCGCAAGCTGATTAAGACCGTGAATATCTCTGCGGAGACGGAGGACTTTGACACGCTTGTGCCCGCCCTGCAAAAGCAGGTGGAGGCTCTTGGCGGTTACATAGAGAGTATTTCGGTCTATGATGTGAACAGCTATTATGTGGAAAACCAGAGAGTAAAACAGCGCTGTGCCAGCCTGACGGCCCGCGTGCCGAAGGAGAAGCTGGACGGTTTTCTTGCGCAGTTCGGGGAGCAGGTCAATGTGACCAGCCGGTCCGAGAACGTGGAGGATGTCACATTACGGTATGTGGACCTGGAGAGCCATAAAAAAGCGCTTCTCACGGAGCAGGAGAGACTGCTTGCGCTGATGGAGAAGGCGGAGACGGTGGAGGATATCATTGCCATAGAGGGGCGGCTTTCCGAGGTTCGCTATCAGCTTGAGAGCATGGAATCCCAGCTTCGTACCTATGACAATCAGATTGACTACAGCACGTTATATCTTAACCTCGAGGAGGTCAGGAGCTATTCGGCGCCGGAGACGGCTACGGTATGGCAGCGGATTGAGAGAGGCTTTATGAAGAGCCTGGAGGATATCGGACTGGGCATCCGGGATTTTGCCATCGGTCTGGTGATCGACATTCCCTATTTTGTTGCGGGACTGCTTTCGATTGTGGTCATCATTCTTATTCTGCGTTCTCTGATCAAATGGTTTATCAGAAGCCGTTATGCGGGCAGAATGCGGGAGAGGCACAGCAGACTGGCGGAGCTGGTCCGGGAAGTCTGGAGCAGACGCAGAGAGGAAAAAGCGACCGAAAAGGTGCAGAAGGCGGGCGCGGAGCAGGAAGCAGGTGCAAAAGAGGGCGCAGTCCGGACAGCCACAGAGCGGGAAGCAGACGCAGAACAGGGCGCAAAGGGAAAACAGACAAGGAAAACAGGCGGAGAATAAAAGAAACAGGATGAATAAAATGACAGATGATATTTATAATAACGGGGAAATGGACCGGAAGGATGGACCGGAAGACGGGCTGCAGAACAACGGACAGGACAATCAGAAGCTGAAATCCGGCTTTGTCACGCTGATCGGCAGGCCGAACGTAGGAAAATCCACGCTGATGAATGCGCTGATCGGCCAGAAGATCGCCATTACATCAAAGAAACCGCAGACGACCAGAAACAGAATCAGGACCGTATACACCTGTGAGGAGGGACAAATTGTGTTTCTGGATACGCCAGGCATCCATAAGGCAAAGAATAAGCTGGGCGATTATATGGTGGATGCAGCGGAGCGGACGCTGTCCGAGGTGGATGTGATTCTCTGGCTGGTGGAGCCTTCTGACTACATTGGCGCGGGAGAGAAGCATATTATTGAGCAGTTGAAGAAAACAAAAACACCTGTTATTCTTGTAATAAATAAGATTGATACGGTGAAGAAGGAGCTGCTTCTCACCTATATCGACGCCTACAGAAAGGAACTTGATTTTGTGGAGATCGTGCCGGTGTCCGCACTGAAAAAGGACGGGATGCAGATACTCATTGACTGCATTATGAAGTATCTGCCTTACGGCGAACCCTTCTATGATGAAGAGACGGTGACGGACCAGCCGGTGCGGCAGATTGTGGCGGAGCTGATCCGGGAGAAGGCGCTTCGCTGTCTGGAGGAGGAGATTCCCCACGGCATAGCCGTGACCATCGAGCAGATGAAGTTTAAAAAGAAGATTGTGGACATTGAGGCAACCATCGTCTGCGAGAAGGATTCCCACAAGGGCATCATCATCGGGAAACAGGGGGCGATGCTTAAGAAGATCGGTTCCATGGCGCGCAGGGATATTGAGGAGCTGGTGGAAAATCAGGTGAATCTGAAGCTCTGGGTGCGGGTGAAAAAGGACTGGCGGGACAGCGATTTCCTGCTCAAAAATTTTGGTTATAATCCCGGCGATACAGAATAGAATCATACAAATCTGCGAACCCTAAGTGTTGTGAGTGATAACGTATCAGGGGGCGTAAGATGAAGGGATTAAATTACTGGGAGCAGTTTATGGCCACAGGGAAAGTCGAAGATTTTCTGGCCTATAAAGATGCGTCGAGACAAGAGGAGCAGGAAGTGACAGAGCAGTCAGAGGAGCATTCTCATGCAGGGGATTACAGAGATTACGGGGATGGTTTTAAAGGCTGAACCGATAAATGATTATGACAGAAGAGTGGTGCTTTTGACAAAAGAGCGTGGAAAGATATCGGCTTTCGCCAGAGGGGCGAGGAAACCGAACAGCAGGCTGCTTGCGGCCACCAATCCGTTTTGCTTCGGAAGTTTTAAGCTGTATGAGGGCAGAACCTCATACAATGTGATGGATGCCGGGATTACGAATTATTTTGAGGGTCTTCGGGATGATTATGAGGGCGCGTTCTACGGCATGTATTTTCTGGAGGTTATGGATTATTATACGAGAGAGAATAACGACGAGAAGGATATGTTAAAACTTCTCTACCAGTCCCTGCGTGCACTCATGCACGAGGGACTTTCCAATGCGCTGGTGCGGTACATATTCGAGATGAAGGCCATGGTAATTAACGGAGAGTTTCCGGGAGTGCCAAGGGAGGGCGCGTGGGAGGAATCCACCTGCTACGCGGTCAATTACATTACGGAAAGCCCGGTTGAGAAGCTCTATACTTTCACAGTGACGCCGCAGGTTCTCGAACAGCTTAAGACAATCGCTGACGGCTACCGCCGCCGATATATCGACCGTCCGTTTAAAAGTCTTGAAATTGTGGAAGAACTTTAGTATGATGAAGATTGAGCCGTGCGAAGGGCTGGCAGCGCATACGGAGGAAAGCTTGCTTGCCGACGGATGTGATGACAGAACTTCATAGGGCGAAAGCCCGACACGAGCAAGTAGACGCGAAGCGTCGGATTGCGAGTGTGCACGGCGGAGCTGGCGGTGCATACAGACGAAAGCTTGCTTTCGGATGCATGTGACGGCTGAAATTTATAGGGCGAAAGCCCGACACGAGCAAGTAGACGCGAAGCGTCGGATTGCGAGTGTGCACGGCGGAGTAAGTTGTGCACGGCGGAGTAAGTATAGATGATTATAGAGGGGAAAATATGCGAAGAGTAGCTTTCATATTTGGGTTGACGTTCCTGCTTCTGGGATTTGCCGGATGCGGGGATAGTAAGGCGCCGGAATTAAATACGTTGTCTTTTGGCAAGGACGGAGAGATTCTGCACCGGATTGTCGGAAAGACGGATCAGAATTATTACCAGATCGAGCCGGCAGCTCTGGAGGAGTTTGCCGCTTCGCGCGTGGAGGAATACTGTGCGGAAAACGGCGGTGAGAAAGTGGCTTTAGAGGCGGTGGAAGAAAAGGGCGGCAGCATTGTACTGGATTTCAAGTACGCTTCGCCGGAGGATTACAGCGAATTCAATCACAGAGTGTTGTATGTGGGGACGCTCGCCGGTGCGTCGGATGAGGGGTATGAGCTGGAAGCCGTGCCTTTTGTCTCGATGGACGGAAAGGCGTCGGAAGTCGGTTATATTGACGACTGGGACAAAAAGCAGATGTTTATTCTGGAGACGAAAAGCGGGGAAGAAATGCTTGTCAATCTGCCCGGAAAGACACTTTATGTAAACCAGAGCGCGCACAGCGGACAGGAGCTTACCCTCGTGGGGAAAAAGAGTGTCAGGATCAGCAATCAGGAAGCGGAAGGAACCATGTCGCTTTCCTATATCATTTACGAATAGAGTGAAAACATAAAGAGGAAAGAAAACGGAGGCAGTGAGAATGGAAAAGACGATGGAAAAAATTGTAGCGTTATCGAAGGCGAGAGGGTTTGTGTACCCCGGTTCTGAGATTTACGGCGGATTGGCGAATACATGGGATTTCGGTAATCTCGGCGTGGAGCTGAAAAATAACATCAAGAAGGCGTGGTGGCAGAAGTTCGTTATGGAAAGCCCCTACAATGTGGGTGTGGACTGCGCGATACTGATGAACCCGCAGACATGGGTGGCCAGCGGCCATCTGGGCAGTTTTTCCGATCCCCTTATGGATTGTAAGGAGTGTCATGAGAGATTCCGTGCGGATAAGATCATCGAGGATTATGTGGCGGAGAACGGCATGACATTGGAGTCTTCCGTGGACGGCTGGAGCCAGCAGCAGATGAAGGACTTTATCGAGGAACATAACATTCCCTGCCCCACATGCGGCAAACATAATTTTACCGATATCAGACAGTTTAACCTTATGTTCAAGACGTTTCAGGGTGTTACCGAGGACGCCAAGAACACGGTGTATCTGCGTCCCGAGACGGCGCAGGGTATCTTTGTAAACTTTAAGAACGTACAGCGGACTTCCCGCAAGAAGATTCCTTTCGGCATCTGTCAGGTGGGTAAGTCTTTTAGGAATGAGATCACCCCCGGCAACTTTATTTTCCGTGTGCGCGAGTTTGAGCAGATGGAAATGGAGTTTTTCTGTGAGCCGGACACTGACCTTGAGTGGTTTGCTTACTGGAAAAAGTACTGCATCGACTTTTTAAAGAGCCTTGGCATGAAGGAGGAGGAGATGAGAGTCCGCGATCACGATCCGGAGGAGCTTTCTTTCTACTCCAAGGCTACCACGGATATCGAGTTTTTGTTCCCCTTCGGCTGGGGCGAGCTGTGGGGTATTGCGGACAGGACGGACTATGACCTGACCCAGCATCAGAACACCTCCGGACAGGATCTGACATACTTTGACGATACGAAGAACGAGAAATATATTCCTTATGTAATCGAGCCGTCTCTCGGTGTGGAGAGACTGTTCCTTGCCGTGCTCTGCGGCGCATACGACGAGGAGGAGATCGGCGAGGGCGATGTGCGTACCGTTCTGCACTTCCATCCGGCGCTGGCGCCTGTGAAGATTGGCGTGCTGCCGCTTTCTAAGAAGCTGAACGAGGGCGCGGAGAAGATCTTTGCGCAATTATCGAAGAAGTATAACTGTGAGTTTGACGACCGCGGCAATATCGGCAAACGTTACCGCAGACAGGACGAGATCGGCACGCCGTTTTGCGTGACTTACGATTTCGATTCCGAAACGGACGGCTGTGTGACCGTGCGTTTCCGCGATTCCATGGAGCAGGAGCGCATCGCGATTGATCAGCTAGACGCGTACTTTGCGGATAAATTTACCTTTTGAAAGTCCCGGACAGCGGCTGAGCGGATGGACAAGTTTACTTGTGCAGACGCTTAGCCATTGGACGGGCAAGCCGGTATGAGCAGGTAGAGCGGCAGCCCGGATTGCGAATACGGCGGTGATTGCGGGAGTGCGCAGCACGGAGCAATCAGCTTTCAAAATGAAACGAGGAGGATGAGAGTACGATGAAATCTATAGGTGTAAATGAACTGCGAAGGATGTTTCTTGACTTTTTTGAGAGCAAGGAGCACTTGAAAATGAAGAGTTTTTCGCTGGTGCCGCACAATGACAACAGCCTGCTTTTAATCAATTCCGGCATGGCGCCTCTGAAACCCTATTTTACGGGGCAGGAGATTCCGCCTAAGAGACGTGTCACAACCTGTCAGAAGTGCATCCGTACCGGAGATCTGGAGAATGTGGGTAAGACGGCGAGACACGGCACTTTCTTTGAGATGCTTGGAAATTTCTCTTTTGGCGACTATTTCAAGCATGAGGCCATCGCCTGGAGCTGGGAGTTTCTGACAAAAGTAGTCGGACTTCCCGAGGACAGACTCTACCCCTCTGTCTACGAGGACGATGAGGAAGCCTTTGCAATCTGGAATAAGGAGATCGGAATTGCGCCTGAGCGGATTTTCCGCTTCGGCAAGGCCGATAATTTCTGGGAGCACGGTTCCGGCCCCTGCGGCCCCTGTTCCGAGATCTACTATGACCGGGGTGAAAAGTACGGCTGCGGCAAGCCCGGGTGTACCGTGGGCTGCGACTGTGACCGTTACATGGAAATCTGGAACAATGTGTTTACCCAGTTTGACAACGACGGCAAGGGAAATTACACGGAGCTTGAGCAGAAGAATATCGACACCGGCATGGGGCTTGAGAGACTGGCTTCCGCGGTGCAGGACGTGGACTCCATTTTCGATGTGGACACGGTGCTTGCGCTGCGCACGAGAGTGTGTGAGATTGCGGGTGTGGAATACAGGAAAGACTATGAAACGGATGTATCTATCCGTATTATTACAGACCATATCCGATCCGCTACCTTTATGATTTCGGACGGCATTATGCCTTCCAATGAGGGAAGGGGCTATGTGCTGCGCAGGATCATCCGCCGTGCGGCGAGACAGGGCAGAAAACTGGGCGTTAAGGATATGTTCCTCTCCAATCTGGCGGGCACGGTTATCGAAGGCTCTAAGGACGGCTATCCGGAGCTGGAGGAGAAGAAAGACTTCATCTTCAATGTGTTAAAGCAGGAGGAGAGCAAGTTCAATAAGACCATCGACCAGGGCTTAAGCATCTTAAATGAGATGGCGGAAGCGGTGGAGAAGGACGGAAAGAAACAGCTTGGCGGTGCGGACGCTTTTAAGCTGTACGACACTTTTGGCTTCCCGCTTGACTTGACGAGGGAGATTCTGGAGGAGAAGGGCTTCACGGTGGACGAGGACGGCTTTGCGGCATGTATGCAGGAGCAGAAAGACAAGGCGCGTAAGGCTCGTAAAGTGACGAATTACATGGGTGCGGACGTGACGGTGTATGAGTCCATCGACCCCGCCATCACCACGGAGTTTGTGGGCTATGACAATCTGACCTATGATTCTAAAATCACGGTGCTCACCACAGAGACGGAGCTTTCGGAAGAGCTTTCGGAAGACGAGGTCGGTACGGTGATTGTTGAGAAGACACCCTTCTATGCCACCATGGGCGGACAGGAGGGCGATATTGGCATAATCTCCACAGGGGACGGGGAGTTTCGGGTGGAGAACACCATTAAGCTGTTAGGCGGCAAGGTGGGACATGTCGGCAGGGTGACGAAGGGAAAGATTCAGGTGGGAGATACCGCTATTTTGACGGTAGATTCCGCAAGAAGGGGCAATACCTGTAAGAACCACAGCGCGACCCATCTTCTGCAAAAAGCGCTGCGGGAAGTGCTTGGCAGCCATGTAGAGCAGGCGGGCTCCTATCAGGATGGGGAGAGAACCCGTTTTGACTTCTCCCATTCTGCGGCGATGACAGATGAGGAGCTTAAGAAGGTCGAGCAGATCGTCAACGAAAAGATTGCGGAAAACCTCTCTGTGGAGACGAAGGAGATGACCATAGAGGAGGCGAAAAAGTCCGGAGCAATGGCTCTTTTCGGGGAAAAGTACGGGGAGACGGTGCGCGTCGTGCAGATGGGCGATTTTTCCAAGGAGCTGTGCGGCGGTACCCATGTGAAATCCACGGGAACCATCGGTTCCTTTAAGATTCTGTCCGAGTCCGGCGTGGCTGCGGGCGTGCGCCGTATCGAGGCGGTGACGGGCAGCAATGTGACGGCTTACTATCAGAAACTGGAAGAAGAGTTACATGCGGCGGCGAAG
>ERZ808037.312-NODE-312-length-50601-cov-3.906361_pt1 | contig 50601 bp, 37 predicted proteins | sample MGYA00380190_ERZ808037 | MGnify/ENA primary metagenome ERZ808037 (study PRJEB31490, sample SAMN06133399) | mouse gut metagenome | isolation source: J9 | host: mice | place: China: Chengdu | collected 2015-05 ...
TGTCCAAGCAGAAGGCTGACTCTCTGACGGAACACCCATCCCCTTATGGAAAACCTTCTGCTTTTATTATGTTGATTAAGTTGAATAAAAGCATAGATTTTCTGAAAAACAGATTTTGAATCCTGATTTCGTTACATGTGTTTAGAAAGTGTTATGCTTTGTATCTATCTTAACATATCCGGGGGATTTGTCAACCGAATTCTTGGCGATGACAACCGATGACAACAGACGGTACACTGGCTAATACGCTGAAAAGAAGAACATTGCATATTTTGAGAAGCGGTCAGAAAGAGGAATCCTGGGACAGGCATGCCTCATATTCACCGCGCCTGTCCCGGATTTTCATCTTATTTCTTTTAGAGATATACAACTTTCAGAAATGCGCCTAGTAAAATCTCTGCTTTATCCCGGTCACTTAAGAACCACAGGGATAGTCACTTTAGGGGACAGAATATATCCAAGCTCATCTGCCTGACTCGAATCAGGATTATGGACCTTGAAAATTATGGAAATTTCCATTTCTTCCAGAAGCTGATCATACAGGCCTTCACCGGAAATATCAACCCAGCGCTGAACTGTCTCGCCAGGATTCGCACCCTCGCCGATATTCGAGACCTCAGCGACGTTTTTCTGTTCTGAAATTAATGTTTGGTTGTATATCAACATATCACCGATATATACCTCATAACAAATCGGTACCCCAACGTTCCTGTCTAAATTGTTGGTAAAATCAACAGCCAGCGCTATGCTGTCTTTTATGGATATGCCCTCACTTGTCACACTGCCTTTTACAGCCCTCATTTCCGTCAAGGTAATTATGATTCCGCTGTCATTGTAAAGCTCCTGCTTTTCCACCGAAGGCTTCCTGTTCAGCTCCGCTTTTACAGCTTCATCTACCGCTTCCGCAGTCTCTTCATCCCCTTTCACATAGAAGCCGACATGAGCGTTTTCCTTTCCGTAAAGCCCGGGAGCCGCTGCCTCGAACCTGATATAAGAACATTCGGAAAGCTTCTTCGTGTCGTCACCGTAATCCGGTCTGCTGAAACGGACTGCCATATCCTTCGTCTCCCCGGCAGCGAGCGCTGTAGCCTCTTCATCGGTCTGCCACTCACTGTCTCTGCCGTCTATCTTTACTTCATCCATTGCGATAGAGATAGTCCTGTCCTCCGTCCTGTTTATTATATGGAGGTATGCGGTGCCTTCCTCGTCATCCATCTCCAGATCTGTCAGATAAATATATATATCCTTATTGCCTAATACTCTTTCACCTTCCGGGTTTTCCGCTCCATCGGACTCCGCATCTCCCGCGCCAGCCTCCGCTCCCATGTCCGCTCCCGCGCCTATGGTATCCGAAGCTCCTGATTCTGCCCTGTCCGCGGCTGTGTTCTGTTCTTTATCATTTCCGCAGCTCATCACTGTAAACGCAAGCAGCAGCAATACCAGCGCAGAAAACTTCTTTGCTTTGTTCATATATTTTTCCTCTCATTCTCTTTTTGTATATATCTTTTAGGATGATTTGGTATGCCATATTCTTAAGGATGCTTGGTTTTTCATGTTTTAAGAACTAGCATACCTGACAAAAATGTTACAGTTAAACAATCTGGGGATAAATTATAGATATGGTCAGACTGCCGCCATATTTGTCCCTGTGAAAGCGGTTCCGTCGATACATGGCCGCAAAATCCCAAATCAGGATCTCCCTGTCATGTACTGCCATGGGCAACAGAACCCACGCCTTGCGAGCCTTCTGTCATCACAAATAGGGGCAGAGAAGAAATCCTCTACCCCCCCGATACAGGTGCATAATGGCATACATACTGCTGTTCTTAAAAGATTCCGTCATATCATCGGCCAATTCCTTATCTGCTTTCCTACGAATGCTTCCAGTATATGTCATCCATAGGAAAAATGCAATACCCCGCTTAGAGCCCAGCTCCCTGTAGCACTCCTGACGGTCGCACACATTGTAGGTATAGAGGGACTTCTCCTTTCCGTCCTTCACTCCGGCGAAGATGCAGCCGATGTTAGTCTTACCCACCGTGCGGGGGCCAAGGGAAGCCGGGTCGGGCAGCAGCGCCTTCAGGAACTGGATGGGCATAATCTCATTTCCCTGGAACGACACCGGGTCAGTGCGCAGCATCCCCACGTTCTAACCGCTGCCCAACAGGGCCGTGATACCGGCTTTCTCAAAGCGCTCTCTGTAGGCCCACTGCCAGGAATAGTCAAAATATGCGGTAAAGGGACTCCGTCCCCCTGCTGACAGCCGCCCCCAGCAGCGAGCCGCCCACCCCATCCCGCATCTTCCAAACGCCTTGACAATTCCGTCATAATGCCCTATAAATATCTGTAAGCGAATCTATTCCTGAACGATTCGCGGAAAGGAGCTAACATCATGAGCAACTTTGAAGCGACCTTGTTCGATGAGCTGGAGCCCCTCTTTCCCGACACCGATCCAAAGGACGGAAAGCCCCTCCACGCCATCGCCGCCGCTTCCGGCACCTATGCCGGAGTGCACATCCTTCTCACCGGGCTGACCCCCGGCAAATGCGTGGCCGTTGAAACCCTTCCCTCGCTGAAGGATGGCCGCTGCAAGCTTTTCGAACTGCTGCCCCTGCCGGTGGAGGCCAATACCGGTGCCGTCTCCCGCACGGAATGGCTGGACGGGGAGCCCAATCCGAACGTCATACGCCGAGCGCCTTTCACCGTCTATGACGTCCTGAAGCCCTGCACCAATGTGCTCACCGCCAGAGGCGCCGTCATGGCCCTGGCGTTCCGTTGCAAAGTGGACAGCCCCCGCCGCGAAATGAAGAGCTGGGAGCTGACCGTCACGCACGACGGCGTGTCCAGGCGCCTGACTTTTATGGTGGAAGTCTTCCCTGTATCGGTTTCGGAAGCGGGAGCCGCGGACCACAAGTACGTGAACTGGTTCAGCCACCAGGGAATCGCCGATTACCACCATGCGCCCCTTTTCAGCGATGCATGGTATAAAATGTACGAATTGTACCTGAAATTAGGAAAATATGGGCGACAGAACATGGCCCTGGTCAGCGCGGAGCTCTTCTTCGACCTGGAGCAGAACGTTCCAAAGCTGAATGAGGAAAAGCTGGACCGCCTGATGGAGATCTACGACCGGGTGGGAATCCACTGGTTGGAGGGAGGTCATTTAGCCGGACGAAGGGGCGGAGAATGGGAGGCGTCCCAGGCGGAAACCCTCTTTACCCATAAGCCTATCCCCGGCGAGGGCGAGGAGGAGCTGGCAGATATGTGCCGACAGATTTTCGCCTATCTGCAGAAACATCAGCTCACGGAGCGCTGGATTCAAAGCCTTCTGGACGAGCCTCTGGACTGCATGGCCGATACCTACAAACGAGGGCTGGAAATCATGAAGGACGCCATGCCTGGCATCCTTTTCCTGGACGCTTCCATTGCCCGGGAGACCATTGCCGGCTCCCTGGACTACTGGTGCCCTACCATCAATAAGTACGAAAAATACCAGGAATTCTTCGACGATAGACATGAAAAAGGCGACCATCTCTTCGTCTACACCTGTCTGGATCCGGCGGGCAATTTCTGCAACCGCATGCTGGACCAGGAGCGGCTCCGCCAGGTCTGGATCGGCTGGGCTCCGGCCCTTTACGGCAATATCGAGGGCTATCTGCACTGGGGCGGCATGTCCATGCAGTACATTGACCCTTATTACCTGACGACTTCCCTTCCGGAGATCACCGACTATGATACCAGCCGGAGCGGCAGTCTGCCCGCCGGGGACGCCGCCATCATGTACCCCGGTTTCCACGAAGCCTATTCCAGCACCCGCCTGGAAGCCTACCGCATGGGTTTTGAAGACCTGGTTCTCCTGAAAAAGCTGCAGGAGCAGGATGCCTCCTGGGTGGAAGGCCTGGTGAAACAGGTGCTCCGGCGGTATGACGACTACGAAAAGGATGTAGCCCAATATCGGCGGATCCGGCGGGTTCTCCTGGAGAAAGCCTCCGCTGATTTATGATGAAATAGGGCTGTCGGGAAATAGGAATGCCTTCATTTCCCGATAGCCCCATCAGTCCCTGAGAGACCAAAATAACCCCTATGTACCTGCGCCTCCGGCAAGCCTTCCGATCTCTGACGGCTGCACAGGCCTTCTTCAAGGCTGTATGTCTATCTCCTGCTGCACGTACACAGGCTCCTCAATCAGGCCGATTCCCAGGAACACGGCCCAGATGTAGGGTGCTCCGTAGAGGTTCAGCGTCTTCGGCCCCACTATCTTCTTCGGGGCGTCCTCACCCATCTGATCCTGAACCAGTTTCTCATACGCTTTCTCGAAAGTGCTCCTGGTGATGGAGCGCTCCCGCCTGTCCGTGAACAGTTCTCCTCCTTTTATGGTATAGGTAAAAGGAAGACCTTTTTTCGTCAGAAATTGTTTTCCCTCGTGTGCCCGTATGGCATCCCACAGGCCAGGGAGCGTTATCTTTGTGGTATTAAGCTTCATATGCCTCCTCGCGCCGGATATGGAGTCTATTGGATGACATGCTGCGCACCGTTGCAGATTCTCCATCGCCAACAATTTATCGTTCCCGTCACTGGCAAAGATACCAGGAGCAGCCATGATATCCGCACAGGCTATTGAGGGACAATACCATACGATGCCGCCCAGTCATCCGAATCAATCATCCGTTATTCAAATCGTACCCGAAACAGGCAGTCTTGTCAATGCCAAATGCCCTCATTTTCCCATTGCTTTACAAAAGATTTGTGGACGGACAGAGCCTCACTGCACCCATCCCCCTCTGCGGCCAGCATGATGCAGGGGGATTTCGCGGGAATCTCCTGGAAACAGAACTCCTTTTCTCCGCTCCGGAATCCAAAAAGGATGCCGTCGGAATACAGGGCCACTTTGTCGCAGTTGCTGTAGCACAGCGCCGTATAGTTACCGCTTTTCATCTTTCGCACGCTCTCCGGCACGATATGGACGAAGGGTCTTCTGCTCCATTCCGCCAGACATCGGTAAAAACAAGGCCCGGGATGCTCCCCGTCCGGCAGAAGCGCTTCCACCTGCCGCCTCGAACCAATGGCACCCTCCTCAGAGCCGTCTGTCTCCTCCCCATCTCCCGGAAAGTGCGTCTTCTCCGCTCTGTTACCCATGGAAACGCTTCCTCTCTCTCCCGGCAAGTTTCCCGCTTCTCTCCTCCGGCTTAATGTATCGTCCTTTCCATAGATTACTGTATTGTCTTCTTTACGGCATATGGCAATGTCGTCTTTACGGCTCCGCAGAACCGGTGCTTCCCCTCCACAGGCTAGGATAACGGCTTCCCTGCGCATCATCCGGGCTCCGAGGTCCGCTTCCTGTATCCAGACATATTCCGAACCGGTCTTCCGCTTCCCGAACGCCAGGAAGCCGAGCCGCTCGCATAACCGCAGAAAGAATCGATAAAGCCATGTCTTCCCGTTCCGGCTATCATCCAAACCGTCCAAGCCCTCATTCCAGCTGTCCCGGCCCTCGCCCAAGCTGTCCAGGCCCTCGCCCAAGCTGTCCAGACCCTCGTCCAATCCCTCCAGACAGACACAGTTCGCCCCAAGCTCCAGCAGCATGCGCAAGTCTTTCTCCATCTGGCGGCAGCTGTCAGCCGCACTGCCCTTATCCGGCAAAAAATACCGCACTGCCCTGGGTTCCCACGCCGCCCCGTTCAAGGCCAGGCTCCCGGACTGCCGATTGCTCAGGCTCCGCAGGGGAAGGTGCCCCCGCACTCTATCCCGGCGTCGTCCGTAACCGTCCATCAGGATTGCTTCCATATCATACAGATAGGGCTCCTCCACGCCTCTCCAGAGCCTGGGCTGAAGCAGAATGGACTGTAGAGGTTCCTCCTCTCGAAGCTGCTGCCTGCATTCCAATACCGAATTTCCTTCTCCATCCATGACCTGGATTCTGATCTGGTATCCGATTCGTGTCCCGGACGCTTCTCTATTTATTTCCCGGCGATGCTCTCTTTCGGCACTTTTCCCATCCAAATCCGTCCCCATCGCAACCAGGCTCCGTCCGTTTTCCGGCTCTTCCCGATATTCCCCGCCCTCTGCTTCTTCCCAGTCTCCCTCAATCTCCGGCTCTTCCCGATATTCCCCGCTCTCTGCCTCTTCCTGGTCTCCCCCTCTCTCTGCCCCACTCCGGCCCGGTTCTGCCAGGTCCTTGGCAAAATACAGCTTCCACTCCAAAAACGCCTTGCCGTTCTCCAATGTGCAGACCGCTTCCACGCCGCCACCCGGAGCATTTTCGTCAAATCTCATCCCATTTTTCCCTCTTTTCCCGCAGAAGAGTCGTATTCTCCTCCACTTCCTTTCTGCCCAATGGGTAGGCGAACTGAATGATCAGGAAAACCACCAGATAGCATACCCCCGGAACCAGCGTGGCCACGGTATAGATCCGCTGGGCCACTTCCTCCGTCTGGGCCGGGGCTTCGGACACGTAGCCGATGGCTGTCAGCACGAAGCCGCCCAGCCCGCCCGCCAGAGCCTGGCCCACCTTCCTGGCAAAGGAGTAGACCGCATAGACCGTCCCGTCCTCCCGTCTGCCCGTGGCGATTTCCTGATAATCAATGATATCTGTGATATAGGCCCAGATGACCAGGTTGAACAGCCCCGACCCCAGAGTCCCCAGGAACATGAGCGCCATGAACAGGGGGATCGTCCTCACCCGGAGAAAAAACAGCAGCAGATACACCACGCCGGCCACCAGCATCCCCACTGCTCCCGCCTCTTTCTTTCCGAACCTGGCCACGATTCCCGAAATGAAAGGCGCCAGCAGAAGCGTGCCCCCTATGCCCACCACATTCACCAGGGACAGGGCTTTGGCATTCTTGAAATAATCCAGGAACAGATAATTGTTCATGGTCTGTCCCAGCAAGGTAGCCAGAAGCAGCACCAGCGCCGCGCAGACCAGGGCCAGCAGCGGCCTGTTCCGCCCCAGGCTCCCCAGCATGTCCCAGACATTCTCTTTCGTCTTCTCTTTTTTCTCAAAGACCACCCGCTCCTGGCAGAGCACATAGCACAGCACATAGCAGAGCACCGCCAGCACGCCGAATACCACCGCCGTCACCGTGAAGCTCACGGGACGCACAATCTGGTTCCCCTCCACGTCCGTCTCATAGACGATCAACGGCACCAGCACGCCGATGGCCAGACCCGCCAGGCTGGCCCCGATGCTGCGAAAAGTGGAAAGGGACGCCCTGTCCTTCACATCCGGGCTGATGACCGAGGCCATGGATCCGTAGGGGATGTTGATGGCCGTATAGCAGAAGCTGCTCCACAGCAGATACGTAATGATTACGTAGGCAAGCTGCGCCCCATAGGCCCAGTCCCGCACGAAGTACAGGTACATGATGGAACTGGACACTGCCACCGGAACGCACATGCGCCGTATCCACGACCGGAACCTGCCGTCCCTGGCGGGCTGCATATTGTCTACGATGCGCCCCATAGTCACGTCCGTAAAAGCGTCCACGAACCTGGCCCCCAGAAAGAGGAGCCCCACCACGTATCCGCTCAGCCCCAGCACTTTCGTATAGAATACCATCAGGTAACTGCTGGCGAATATAAAGCTGAAATCATTTCCGAAGTCTCCGAACATGTACCCTATCTTGTCCCGGAGCCCAAAGGGGCGCACATTCGCGGATTCATCCGTCTTCACATTTCCCCTGTCATCAACCGTCCTTGCCATAGCAACCTCCACCTCACCAATCTCATCCATGGGCTCCGCGGCAGGGGCGCTGTAGTTCCGGCATTTCCTCCCGCGAAGTCCATGATCGCATGTGACATTTTTTCTGTTCTACACGGCCCGCACGCGCCAATCTGTGCGCGCACTTCGCCTTATGTGGGGTTATTATGTCTTATTTTCGGGAAAAATATTCGACTTTACATCTGCGGAAAACACCGCTATAATAAACGTAATCTTTCACACCTGAAAACGGAGGAGACCCATGACACTTTTCACCGTATTTTTCCAGATGCTGTCGCTGCTGATCATGATTGGCGCGGGCTTTTTGCTGACAAAGAAAAAAATGCTGGACGAGCACACCAACACGCAGATGTCCAGGATGATTGTCAACCTGTTCAATCCCATGCTGGTGCTGTCCAGCGCCGTCACTTCCGTGGGGCTAATATCCCTGGGCACCATGGGGCTCGTCGCGCTGATCGCAGCCGGCATGTTCCTCATCTTCATTGTCGTGGGGATGATCCTCTCCCCATTCTTCGACCGGCAGCCTGACCAGCGGAAAATCTACCAGATGATGTTCGTCTTCTCTAACTTAGGGTTCATCGGCATCCCAGTGGTAAGCACTATCCTGGGACCCGAATATGTGGTCTATGTGACGGAGTTTCTGTTGATTTATACCATTGTATTCTATACTTACGGGGTGTCTCTGATGGACGGGAAGTTCTCGCTGTCTTCCCTGAAATCCATGGTGAATCCCGGCCTGATTGCCAGCCTGGCCGCCCTCCTGATCATCCTTCTGGAGATACAGCTGCCGGCGTTTCTGGTGGTAGCAATCACCTATCTGGGAAACGTGACCTCTCCCATGGCTCTGGTGGCAGTGGGGTTCGCCCTGGCAAACTCCAACCTGAAAAAGATTTTCTGCCAGCCGAAGCTGTATGTCTTTTCTGTCATCAAGCTGCTGGTGCTGCCTCTGCTTCTGCTGCCGCTGCTGAAGCTGGTGACCAGGGACCAGGCCCTGATTTCTGTCTGCATGGTCATGTTCGGCATGCCCATAGGCAACATGCCGCTGATGCTGGGGAACCAAAAGGGAATCGACGGAAGCACCTGCAGCGCCGCCATCATTCTGACCACCCTGCTCTGCGTCCTGACGATTCCCGTTCTGCTCACGCTGACAGGCTGATTATTTCAGGAGTCTGCGAATTTTTTTCTTCTTTTGGGCAATCTCATAGGGGCGCACGCTGTCCCCTCCCTGTCGTCCAAGACTTTCCAGTATTTTGTATGCCTTTTCCAGCACTTTTCTGTCTATGGTTCCGCGCCTGAAGACCATAGGGCCGAGGATCGTGGCATCAAAAGTGGCAAGGTCAAAGTAGGCTTCCGCCAGCCTGGAGCGGTAGCCACGTCTCTCTGTTTCCTTGCACAGTTCTTCCAGCATTTCCACGCTCTGGCGGAGATATTGCCTGGCTTCTTTCCGGCGGTGCTTCTGACGGCAGAAACTCCCCCAGTCGCCGTAGCATTTTGCCAGGGCGTATCTGGCCTGGATGCTGCCAGTCTCTTCATGCCATTGTCTGCACAGTTCCAGATACTGCCTGTAATATTCTTCCGCTTTCTTCGCCGCAAAGGGCGTGACCTGTAGAAAAGTGCTGAGCTTGCCGTATTCTCCTATCAGCCCCTCTTTCGTCTCCACCGTTTTCAGTTCCTCGTAAAGCTGTCTCCTGACTTTCAGGCCCTTCCGGAAATATCTCACGCCTTTCAGCACATTCGGCACAAATCCGAAGAACATGAGCAGAATCAGTGCACCCAGAAGAAAAACGGAAAACAGCATCTCGCTCTCTGCACTGGCCGGCCCTCCGGAGAAGTACCTGAAATACAGAAAATAGCCGGAAAAAAGCATCCCCCAGGCCAGAATCAGCGCACCTATATACCGGGGCCAGGCGCTTCCCTGGCTTATCATGGCCAGTCTGCCATAGCTCTCGGCCAGCGCCTTTCGGGACTCCACAGTGTCCCTCTCTCCGTTTAGCCGGAGGCTGATTTCCAGGCACTTCTCAAGATGTCTCTCCGCCTCCCGGAAACGGTATCTCCCCACGCAGATGACGCTCAGGCTCACATGGCAGCCCCAGAGATCCAGCACTTCTCTCGGCTGTCTCGTCTCTTCGGAAAGTATGCTGGTTATGTCATATTCCGCCTGATAGTAGGATTCCGCCTCTTTCCAGCGAAGCTGAAGCTGCCTGACGCTGCCGCAGCCATGGTTGGCTACGGCATACATGCGCTTTGTATCAGGGGTTCCAACCTCATCCGCAAGCTTTCTGCTGACCTCCAGGCAGTTCCGGAAATGACCCTCGGCGTCCTCCAGCCTCCCCAGGTTCAGACAGATATATCCCAGGTTGTTATAGGCGATGAAGAGGGATTCTTCTTTCGCGGTTCCGTCTCCTTTTATCTGGCTGACGGCTTCCAGCATCTTCAGCAGAAAGTCTTCCGCTTCCGCCTGACGGTCTTCCGTCATGCTGACAGCGGCAAGGCATTGATAGCTCCACGCCAGCTTCAGCCGCGCTTCCTGGGCCGGTTCTGTCGCCGGGCAGCCGTCAGCGGAAGCTGCCTGTCCCTCATGCGTCCTCGCCTCGGCTCCCTCCGGCCATGCCGCTTCTTTCTCGGCACCTCTTGCGGCCCTCTCCGGCTGCACTGTCTTTCCATGGGCTTTCCCTGGCTTCCCGGCATTCTCAGCATTCTCGACCAGCTCTTCGCTGATTTCACGCATACAGTCATAGGCATCCCAGGCTGTCTCCAGATCCCTTATCTCATACAGATAATTGCCGTAATCTCCGAGAGATGTCACCAGCGCTATTCCGTCTTCAAATCCTCTTTCTGCCGAATATTCATCCCACCTATGCTCCACCAGCCTCTCTTGCCACTGGATGGCTCTCTGGCAATCAATCTTCACCGCTTCCCCGTTCCAGTACATGCCCACCAGTTTCTCCATGGCCTCCGGCAGTCCCTTTTCGGCTGCGGCGGAAATCAATTCCAGCCCTTTCGCATGGTCAACCTCCACGTCAATGCCGTTCAGATAAGCCAGCCCGATGAAAAAGAGGTGTGAGGGGGAGTCCTCGTTCTCCCGAAACCGCATCTTCTGCACGGCTTCCAGAAGCGCCAGCGGGAACTCTTTCTCGTCCTCGGTGCTGACGCACTGGGGGAGACCTGTATATTTCTCCTTAAGCGCCTGTCTGTCCGTAGGAATCATCTCCACCGGAAAAATGGGCTTTCTGGAATTTCTGGCTCTGGGATATTCTTCCCGCATGACATAGTTGTCTTCTTCCGTCAGGTTCGGCGTCACCACCATCGCAAAAAGCCCGCTCTCCCGCAGGGCTTTCTGGATGGCGCTGTTGAAGTCCTCGCCGGGCACAAGGAACTCGTCATACCAGATGGCGATATCCCGGCAGAAATCATTCTGATGGATGAGCCGCATGAGCTTCTGGGCATAGGCCCGGTCTTTCTTGCGGTAGCTTAAGAAGACATAGGCATCGAAAGCCGCCCTGACCTTTCGGGCCAGTTCATCCCCCACCAGCACAGAGGACAGGAAGCGCTCCAGCTTCTCCTCATATCGGATGGCCGTCGCGTCCCGGCTGGTCCTGTCCAATATCTGTATGGGGCCGCATACCTTATTGAACAGCTGCTCCAGCCCGCTCTCCTGCATCAGCGGCAGCACAGGGATACAGGCATCCAGGGCCAGCCTGAACTCCACGTCCCTGGCCCGGCTGGGCTGGCAAAGGAACCTGGTGGTCACGGGCACCACGAACAGCTGCATCTGCGTCAGATCGGAGGAAAGGCTCTCCGGATTGCAGTCCGCTTCCGGGCTCGTGTCATACCAGATGGCACAGTCCTGTTTCTCCAGAATCTCATCGGATATGGTCTCAAAATAGAGGGCGAAGTCCGCCGGATGGCAGCAAAAATACACCCGCGGCTTTCCCTGGGGGCTGGAGCCTCCCCTGGTTCTGTAATGCAGTTCCCACATATCTTCCTCCCTTTTGCTTCCATCGGCTCCGCCGGTATCGTCTCTCTGCCCTCAGGCCGCATTCCGCCCATCGCCGGACCCACCATCACGCTTCTGTCATTTATCTCTTCGCCTGGCCCACTTTACCGGTACTTCCTGGCCTGGCGCATTCTTCTGCCCTCTCTCTGCCTCCTCCGCCCGGCCCAATCTCACGTTCCATCCGCGTCTCCTCTCCTGGTGCGCTCTCTGTCCCCCATTCCCGCAGCAGCTCCTGCAGAGCGTCGTAAAAAAGCCGGTTTCCCTCCGGATCCCGGATATACCCATATGCCCGCGCATCAAAAGGAATCCCCTGACAGCACAGAGCGTAGACCTGCAGATAAGCGGCGTAGTCCCTGCGGGCTGCCGGCTCCCTGGCCAAAAGCCGTAAAATATAGCCGTCCGTGGGCACTCCCTCCCGCAGATCCGGCATCCCGTTCCAATAGACCCGGGGCAGGCCCGCCCAGAGCAGCTGTAGGAAAAACAGGCCTTTCCACGTCCCCATGCCCTCTATGAGACAGCCCGCCAGCCCCAGGGCACAGGCCAGCAGGTCAGTCAGTATCCCGCCAAAATTATACAGGCGATAGGGAAAGTCTCCTCTTTCCGCCCTTCCGGGCACCATGGCGCACTGCCAGCCCCGCCCTTTCCCGAAAGAGGCCCTAAGCCGCCCCTTGGCATCCCGCTCCAGCAAGAAAGGCCCCATCCGCAGAAAAAGCAGCCTGTATCCGCTCATCTTCCCGCCCAGCAGATGCCCTGTCTCATGTAAGAGAGGCAATGCCGCCACTGCAGCTACGTATATCGCCGCAGCCGCCGCGGCAAGCCCCCGGGAGAGCGGAAAAAACAACAGGATACAGGCCGCATCCATCATCAGGCATAGGACAGGAACCGCAATTCTCCCAATCCGTGACACATTCTTCCTCCCTCTGCCCTTCCATTCTATCCAGTCCTTCCACCCATCGGATGCCCGGCCGGGGTACCTGCCCCCTCTGCCGCGCCAAGCTAAACATCCTTACGGGCTATCCGAACCGCGAAACCTACAGCTATCCGAAATCCTACTCCATAAAACCGGGGGTACCGAAAGCCACTATCAGCCCGGGCCTCACTTGATCTGCCATTAGCTTATTGCCCAACCGGACAGTCCTCAGCCCGCGGCCTTGACGCTGCTGTCGATCTGCTGCAGCAGCCACATCAGCGGCTCCACCACACGCTTGCCTTCAAAGGGCTCACCCTCCTGATTGTGCCCCAGGGCGCTGCAGGTGAAGTACCCCACGCTCTGGAACTTGCTCTCGGCAGTCCGGACGAAGTTGCCCGCGCCGTATTCTGTCAGGAACCGGCGGCACACTTCATTGCGGGCGTCTCCCAGCGTCTTACAGGTCTCCGGGTTATCTGTGTAATACTGGTTGGCGGCATCCTCGCCAATCTTCTCCTCCAGGGTGGGCACGTCCACCTTGTTGATGACTACAGCCAGGCAGCGCTTCACGGTATCCTTCTCCTTCAGCTCCAGCATCTTGCCCAGATTGATCAGCATGATGTCCAGGATATCCCCGAAGTCCTTGGAGCTGGCCCCATAGGCAGCGGGATCGATCCTGTCCTCCACCTCCACCATGAACTGGGCCAGCGTCAGCGGGTCTATGATGAAGATGAAACCGTCCGCATAGCCATAGGCCTTGTTGACCTGGAAATCGCTGCTGGATGAGAACATCTCGCCCGCGATATCATAGATATAGATGCGGCGGCCTATTTTCTCGCCGGGCATGGCCAGCATCATCTGATAGGCGGTCAGGGCGCTCAATTCCGTCTTCTGCAGACGGACGCCGCTCTCCAAAGATTTCATGGCTATCTCATAGTCCTTCTCATCCTTTTCCTCAATAAAATGCAGGTCCCATCCCGACGCCGGTGCCACTTCGTCCAGCATCTGATGGAGGGTCATGTTGATATAGCAGGTCTTGCCCACGGAAGGCCCTCCAATCACAGGGAACGCGTACTGACGGCTGGCGGTGTCCCCGGAAAGAGGATGGTCGCATACCGGGCAGTAAGCCTTCAGCTTCCCCCGTCCGTTCAGGAAGGTGGTGGGAAGCTTCGTGCCGCACAGACAGATACGCTTCACGATGCCGTACTTGCTGGGAACCAGGTTCGTGTGTTTGCGCATACAGACCGGGCACTCATAGACCGGTATCAGGAAAGAAGCCTGACAGTCCGGGTTCGGACAGGCATTTTTAATCTTGTTCATGAAGATATAGATCCTGTCCACCAGCCAAAGAAGGCCGAATCCCAGATAAATGCAGGCGAAGAAGAACACCAATATCCCCACATGGAACACCGTGGTGCATGCCGTGATGATGCTGCCGAAGATAAAGATGGCCAGCATGGTCACCAGGCTGATCGCCCCTTTGAAACCGTAAATGATCCCTTCCTTGTCCCAGCTAAACTCCTTGAAATTCTTTTTCATCCGGTCGCGCTGATCCACCACCGTCGCCAGATTCAATGCCCAGGCCTCTTTGATCGTATTCCACAAGTCCACATAGCCCTTGCCGAAAAAGTAGCTTATGCGGGCCGGTTGTTCTTTTGCCATTTTCTTCCTCGCCCTCCTTATGCGGCATTTTCAAGGGACGTCTTCCTGAAATTGCTGTCCCAGATATTGTGCTTCAGCGAAATCAGGTAATTCCTGATGGAAAAGAATCCCCCCAGGATCCCGCCGCCATATAGGATAATGTACACGCTGACATAAATCAAAAAGCAGACCACCGCGATCACTATGGCGATTACAGCCAGTATCAGCACTATCGCGACTCCGTCCTCCGTATCGTGCCCCACCAGGCACTTCCTGTCTCTTTCCCGAACCTCTCTCTTCATAAAGACAACCTCCTTCAGTTTAAATCATTTCTTTTTGCGGAAACGGTCGAACAATTTCTCCTTCTGTAGAACCTTCTCGAAAAACAGGTCGCTCAGCTCCTGGGAAGTCCCATCGCAGACCCACTCTCTGATCTCGGCAAAATCCTCCTTGGGCACGCCTTTCAGGTAAGGCGCAAGGGCCTTGAAGAGCTCCTCCTCCGCCGATGTACCGGAATCCATGGTCAGGCTGGCCACACAGGCCCAGGCTGCAAGCTTCCGCCACCGCTTGTTGCCCTTTTTCTCCATCTGCTTCAATCTGTCGATGCATTCTTCCGTAAACAGGGAAAACGCCTGCCTATGGTAGAATGTCTTCACCACCAGCGCCATGTCCCCGCCGGACTTCACTGCCCGGAGATACTCCTTCAGGAAATCTTTGACGTATGCTCCGTAGTCGCTCCGGTCAAGACAATCCAGCCGGATGCCCGCGGCCTTGACTTGCCTTTCCAGCTCCACAGGCTCCGTCCGGAAAATGGAATTGCCCTCCCTCAGGGAAAGCCCTGCGTATACGGCCCGAATCTTCGGGGTGTCTATGCCGGTCTGAATTCCCAGGCGGCATATTCCCTCCAGCATGTCGCATCCCATCTTTTCCAGCGTCCTGACATCGCACTCCTCCAGCGCCCCGGTCAGCATCCCGGCTGCCTGCTCGTCCTCCAGCAGACGGCTGTCCTGTTCTTCCCACATATGGAAAGCCGCCTGGCTCTTCGCCTGGCCCTCCAGACTTTTCAGACAGGCTGTAATCATAGGGCCCAGAGACTGCTGTCCCGTCCCGTCGCTCTGGAGACTGTAGAAATGCCAGAAAGTCTCCTCCGGATTCCTCGAACCGGCAATCTTACAGGCTGCCAGCTGCACCGCCAGCGGAGCGGCATCCGCCATATCGAACAGGTATTTCTCAAAGCGCGCCGCTGCTTCTGCATCGTCCGCCCCCCGCAGATATTCCTGGCACAGCTGTTCCAGGTCTTTGGGCTTCTGCATGGCAGCCAGCACGATTGTCAGGACGGCTTCGAACAGAGGCCTGCCCGAGGTAGACCTGAGCAGGATCCTGACGATTTCCCTCTCACCCCCGGGAATCTGGCAGATGTTCTTCAACAGCAGCCGCAGCAGCTTCGAGATAGGCTGCCTGTCGTTGAGTCCGTTGGCGAAAGAATAGCTGTCCATGATCCAGTTCACGTAAAAGCTGTTGGTGCACAGGTTCGGATGGCCCGAAAGGTACAGGATCATCTGCTCCACGCAGCCCATGGAGTTCAGGTATTCCAGGAAATCGCCGTAAGCCTGGGGCGTCACTTTCCCCAGTCCGTCCAAAAACTCCACCACATCGTCACACTCACCTACAGCCTCACAGGTCAGCTGATAGACCTCCTCCAGCAGCAGATCGTACAGGGTGTAGATCATGAACCCGGTATTCCTGCAGATGAATTCCCAGAGATGGGAAAAGGCGGATGCGGGCAATGTCCAGCTCTCTTTCTGAATCTTTATGAGCAGCCTGTTTCCTATATCGGCTTTGTCCGCTTCTCCGCAGTATGCTTCCCCGAACACCAGGATAGCCTGGAGATCGTCCTCGGTACAGCGGAATGCCCCCCTGTCCAGCAGCTGGTAGCTGAGAAAGGCGTCCTCCAGCCCTCCCCCCAGGTTCCCGTATGTGGTCCTGTCCAGGAACGCGCTGAACCTGTCCACCTTCTCAAAGCCCGTCACCACGCTGGCAGCCACGGCTTTGGCGTATCTGCTGGCCGGAATCCCCTCGGTCATATGCCCACCCAGGAAGTCCATGACCATATGACGTCCGCTCTTGTACTCCACGCCGTAATTGAAATAGTTGGCATCCGGACGGACTCCCACCAGAAGGAATTCCACCCCTTCCCCCTTCAGCTTTGCGGAGCGCAGGGATTCCTGGTCTCCCACATAGGTATTGAAGGTAAAGGAAAACGCCATCCTGGCCGGAAGGATTCTCTGCACCGCCGCCGCCCACAGCACCAGGTTCTCCCTGGTATCATTCAGGTAAAAAGGAACCTGCATGTCCCTGGCGGCCAGCACGAAGGTAATCAGCTGCGAAAACTCTTCCTCCCTGCCGGACAGAAAATAGGTCAGCTCCTCGTCATTGACCACGGAACCGTGGTTATGTATGGCCAGGGGCGGCAGGGGCGGCACCGGGGAGGGCGCGTTCAGCTCGGCTTCCGTCATGGCTGTCTTGATATAAGGCTCCCCGAACAGCTCCGCCGGACGGCAGGTCAGGCCCCCGGGCTCGAACACAAGCGCATAGATGATATAATTGCCGAACCGCCCGGAATAGTCTTTCCCCAGATAGGTGGTCTGGGCCACGCAATATCTTCCGCCGGGCAGGATAAAGTAGGCGAAGGAATAGGGGAACACATCCCCAATCTCCTGGGGCGAGGGGTTAAAGGGCAGCTCCTTGGGCACCAGATACTGCATGGCGCTCTTGATGGCGGCGCATTCCCTGTCTGAGATTCCCTGGGACTTTGAATAAATCATATACCCCTTGTCCAGCGAATCCCCGTTTTTCCATGATGTGTAGATATACTGCAGCGCCTCCATACTCACGCCCCCTGAGCGGACGGAATGATGCCCTCTTTGGCCAGAATCCAAAGCAGGGGATCCGCCACGCGGAATGGACGGAATTTCGGTATCTTGTTATCCATGTCAGGATTGCTCCCCAGTGCGCTCAGGCCGAAGAAGCCGAACTGGGCGAACTGCGTGGACACCAGCTGGTACAGCTCCATTCCCAGCCAGTCCTCCACCAGGCTCTGCATCTCCTCGTTGGCATCCTGGAAGTCCACCTGGTCAAAGCTGCCCTTTCTGATATGGGCGGAATCGTTCCGCAGGCAGCTGGCCGGATCCAGCAGATCGCTGACCGCGTCTATCTTGGTGAAAGCAATGGCCAGGGGGATATTGATCTTCACGCCTTCCTTGTTCAGGCCCGGCACATTCCGGCGGATGATATCTATGGTTCTGGTTAGGATCTCGTTCACATCCGTGTTCTCCTCCGGCAGACGAATCTTGCCCTCCAGCGCGTCCCGCACCTTGGGCAGCTGCAGGGGATCCAGCAGCAGAATGATGCCTGAGGAATGGTACAGGTAGGGATTGAAGGTGCGCATCATGTTCTCATCCTTCAGATTCTCGCCCGCGGTGTCGAAAAAGGTCAGGGAGACGGCGTCATTGGTGGCCTTGCGCAGAAAGCCTCCCTTCCGCTGGAAGAGCAGGGAGTAGATCAGAGGCTCCACTTCCCCAGCGTCAGTGCCCTGCACGCAGGTGCGGTGCCGGTACAGGGGATCGTAGAAATCCGTCCGGTAGCGGTTGATCGTCTTGTCCCCGCAGGCCATCAGGGAGCAGTCAAAAGCCCGTCCCACCTCGTTCTTTAATTGGTTAATCAGCACGGCTACGAAATTGCTCTTTCCGGTCTCCTTTGCCCCGATGATTGCAATGGGGTAGCTTTTGGCAGTGCCGATGTTCAGCGGCAGCTCCACCTTGCACTTGGGGCAGATTTTCGTAATCAGCGCCTGTCCGCACTCTTTGCAGACCGGCTTCTTGGGATTCTCCGCCCTCTGGGGCGTCTTGTTAATCGCGTGCTGGCACGATGAAGAAGCATTCGTGTTGGAGCAGATGTACTGGATACTGTCCAGGCTCTGCTCCTCAAAGCACCGCGGACATAAAAACTTCCCGGCCATATCTTAAGTCCTCCTATTCCAGTTCCGCAGACACCCATACAGTACCCAGACACGGCAGAGAATTCCAGGCCGCAAGGGCATGCGTCCGGTAATCCTCTGGGGCACTGCATGGGTGGATGCTGTTTCCAGTTCCGTAGGAACCCATCCGGTTCCTCTTTTTTATATTGTGTTGCCCGCTTTGCAGGCCAGTTTGAAGCCTTTGTAGCTCTGGTCGTCCAGGAAGAACATCTTCAGGCGCATGCCTGCACGGATGACAGGCACGTTGAACTCGAAGGTCAGGTTCCCGTCAATCTCCGTAGCCTGAGCCACGGTGCAGATGGTCTCCCCGTCGCTGCGCTTCAGGGGGATGCCCTTGTACTTCCCGATGATCACAAAGGGCGGGAGCACGCAGCTGCCTTTAATCTCCACCGTGAACAGCAGGGCTGTCTTTTTGTGGAAAAGTCCCGGCTTTTTGTACTCAAAGGTATAGAGCACGTCCCTCTGGGGCTGATTGTCGAAGCTTGCCTTTACGGCATCCGAATAAATCCGCCGCCCGTCCTTTTCCAGGTAAGTATAGACCAGGACATAATAGGTCCCCGCCTCCGGGTTCCTGATCAGCACGCCCTGATTGGCCTCGTACTGCCTCCTGGTGCATTCGGCCTGGTGGGCATAAGGATCCTCCAGCCCTCCGGGATAGGTGTCCGTCCGGTACACCAGCAGGCAGCGCTCCAGCCCCTGGGGCCAGTTGAAGTTCACATACATTTCCGCCCCGGAAGCATTCAGCTCAAAGGACACGTCCCTCACGCCGGGGACAGAGGAAAGGTACACCGCCTTGTTCAGAACCACGTTGGAAGCGTTGACCACAGCGGGGATGATATAGCACTCTCCCACGAAATCCAGCTTAAACTCCCCTTCCGTCTGGCTCTTCAGCTGCAGGTCCACTTTATCGTATTTCCCCAGCAGCTCGTCCATATCGTAGACCGTTCCCACGGAATAGTCCGGCTGCCGGGAGGTATAGAGCAGCACCACGTCCCATTCCGACCGTCTCCAGCCGCAGCGGAACACCCCTCCCGTCTGCTGCAGCACAAAATCCTGCAGGGGCATGGCCGGTTTCTGGGGCACTGCCGAAAGGTACATTGGTTCGGAGAAATATGTTCTGCCGTTCAACACCATTCCGGCGCTGACGACGAACCAGTAGCTTTCTCCGTTTTCCAGGCCCTCTATCAAAAGGCCGTCAGAGCGCGTACAGGGAACCGGCTCATAGGCTTCCAGCTCCTGGGGACGCTGGTCCCCACGGTATTTGGCCACCCTGATCTCTGTAATATCACGGGGCTTCTCCCAGGAAAGAGAGACGGAGCCGTCTCCGCCCACTGCTTTCCCACCGGCCAACTTTTCCACCACAGCCACAGGCTCCCCAGGCCGGGCTGCCCTGGAATGCACCCCCATCCTCAGGGCATAGACCGCATAATAATACAGGCGGTTGCGCTCCAAAGAGCTGTCCGTATAGGAAAGCTCTTTGCCGGAGTACAGGATTTCTCCGTCCTCCGGGCTGTTGGGGCCGGAATTCTCTTTCCGCACCAGCTGATAGGTAATCTCGCCTTCCGATTCGCTGGAAAGCCAGGTCAGCGCCACCTCTCCCCCAGTCTGCGTGCAGACCACCGCAGGGACGTCTGCGGGGGGATATTTGGCCAGATTCCGGTTCAGCTCCTCACAGTCCGTAACCAGTTCCGAGAGCTTCCTGACGATCCGGAAAGCTTCCTCCCCTTCCGTGGCCCGGAGCATGGCCAGCTGTTCCTCTACCTGAGCCAGGCTTCTCTCCACCCGCAAAGTCAATGCCTCATCCACTCTGAAGCCCCCCGCCCGGGCCTGGGCAATCTTCGTCCGGGCCCCATACAGGCGCTTCTCCTGAATGTCCGCCATGATGGACGCCACGGTATCCGACGCCTGTCTGCGCGCCGCGGCAATGGCGTTCTCCAAAGTCCGGATGTCCGGATGTCCCGGCCAGAAGACCAGCGCCTCCTTCAACAGCCTCTCCGCTTCGTCATAGGCTTTTGCGGCATACTGTTGCTTCGCCTGCTGCAGCAGGGCCGCCCCTTTCTCCATCTGGGACAGGTCGAATCCGCATTTGACGCACCTCTGGGCGGAATTGTTGTTCCTGGTGCCGCAGGAAGGACAGTCCACGAACAGAGGCCTGCCGCATTTGACGCAGCTTTGGGCCCCTACAGGATTCTCCGTGCCGCACAGGCCGCAGACAATTTTTTCTTCCGAAAGGGTATAACCCATATAGGCACAGTAATCATGGATGTAGGCAGAGCTTTCCGAGAAGGTGATGCCGTACTGGCTGATGGCTCTGTCAATCAGGCCCTCTTTCATCCTGGGCTCCAGGCAGCGCTGGTTCCCCATGGCCAATTCGTCTATGGCATCATTGAGGACGCCATAGCGGGTCAACATGACATAGTTGTCATATTTTTGTTTTCCCTCTTCGCTGCGGAAAATCACCCCGCACAGGCCGCACAGGGACTGGACTGCGCCGTCCCTGCCGGACTTCTCGCCCTTCTGCAGGATTTTCTTGTTGATGGCATCGGCAGCCTGACACAGCTCTTCACAGGAAGCTTCGGGCTTAAGCCCCAGAAAGTCATACAGGCTCTCCCCTTTCCTGTCCAGCTGCTGCATGTAGTTTTTGATATTATGGGCCTGGGCCTTATCCAGCACCTCCTCCGCCTGGAACCCGCCATTCTTTCCCCGGTTCCCTTCTTCAAAGGCACGCTGAATCTCCGCTTCCGTAAAGCCATAAGCGCCGAAAGTCCTCACCAGGAGCTTCAGATCCTGAGGGGAAAGACTGTCCCCCTTGGCATGGTACAGCGCCAGCCTGTCCTCCAGTTCTTTTTTCTTGCCGCTCTTGATCTGCCTGGCTTCCGCCGCCGCTTTCGCCCGGGCTTCCGGGTTCAGCATCACATTTTTGATATCGGAAATATGGGCTATGTATTCGCTGACCTTCGCTTTCCTGACCGGATTGACCATGTCCCTGGACCACTGGGACTGCTTCCTGGCAATGGCTTCCGTGATCTTCTGGGCATCCTCCTCCGGCGGGTCAAAGGGCAGTTCCAGTAAAATAAAATAGTTTTCCATGTTCTCTCCTGCCTAGCTTACGCTGGAATCGCTGTTGCGGCGGATGGCGTCTGTCATCTCCGCTTCGCTCAACGCCTCGGTGGTCTGGAATTCCGCGTCCACCTCCCGGCCTCCCTGCATCTCCCTGGCATGAAGGTGCAGAAGCCCCGACTCGTCCAGCCGGAAAGTGACCACAATCTCCGTCTCTGTGGTGACGCCTGCAGGCAGCTCCAGGGTGGCTGTACCAATTTCTTTCCCCAGATCCGTGTCCACGATGTCCTCGGAAGTCAGGCTCTCCTTTACCGTGAAACGGGCGCTTCTCTGGTTGTCTTCCCTGGGATAGAAAGAATTGGTGCCCTGGGCGGGAAGCTCCGCGTTCCTGTGTATGATGTTGAACAGCTTCTTCACATCGTTCTCATCATAGGCTTCCGTGCCGAAGCTGCGGCTGGAGACATTGATGATCTTCATCTCCTCCCCCGGCAGGCGGCCGCCCGGCATGGGTACATTGGCTTTCTTCGCCTCCTGCTGGACGTCCATCTGGCCGCTGTCCACCTGCTCCCGGACTTCCTCCAGCGTCTTGCCCTGGTTCTTCGCTATCTCCTCCAGGACGATATTGTATTCGCTCATCTTGTTGGCGTAGATGGCTGCGCCCTTGGCCACGGATTCGTCCGGGTCGAACATCCTGGTCTCGATGCCGAACTCCGCCTTGACCCGGTTCATGACCTGGGGCATCTTGGAGGAGCCGCCCACCAGGAGAATCTCGCTCACATCTTCCGGACGGTAGCCTTTCTTCGCCGCCTCCCCGAACATCTCCCGGGTCAGGTCGATGGTGCGGGTCAGCAAATCCTCCGTCAGCTCGTCAAAGGTCTGGCGGGTCAGGTCCACCCGCACCCGCTCCCCCATGTAATTGATGGCCACGGGCGCTTTCTCCTTGGCGCTGAGGAGCTTTTTGGCCCGCTCCGCCGCCAGGCTCAGCTCCTGGAGCGTCTCGGCGTCCTCCAGGATATCGTCCTGGGTGCCGGTCTCCTGCTGATACTGCTGGGCCAGGTACAGAAGCACTCTGTCGTCCCAGTCCTTGCCGCCCAGGTTATGGTCTCCTCCGGTGCAGACCACCCGGATCTCCCCGGGCTTGATATGAATCATGGTAATATCGAAAGTGCCGCCGCCCAGGTCGTAGACCAGCACGGTCTTCTCCCGGCTGTCGTCCGTGACGCCGTAGGTGATGGCAGCCGCGGTGGGCTCGTTGATGATGGCCATCACGTTCAGACCAGTGATGATGCCCGCGGTCTTGGTGGCTTCCCGCTCCGCCACGCCGAAGTAGGCGGGACAGGTGATGACTACATTGCGGATATGCTCTTCATTCCCCAGCTTGCCCTCCATCCGCATGGTCTCCTCGGCATCCTGGACCACTTTCTTCAGGATGTAGGAGGAGATCTCCTCGGGCTTCATGTCGATTCCGTTCAGGTTCAGGCAGAAGCCCGGCTGACCGATGCTGCGCTTGATGAAGGTCACCACCTGGTCCGGGTACATTTTCGCGCTCTCTTTGGCGGCAGCGCCCACCGTCACCTCCGACTGGCTCTCAAAGAACACCACGGAGGGCGTGGTCAGGTCTCCCTCCGCGTTCTTCAGAACCACGGGCATGCCGTTTGCGTCTATGTAGGCGATGCAGGAATAAGTGGTGCCAAGGTCAATGCCAAATACATTTCCCATAGTGATTGTCCTCTTTTCTGTAATATATTTTCTGTTATTTCAATGATATGCCTTATCTCAATTGTTTACCTAATCTGCAACGCTTTTCGTCAGGTATGCTAATCGTCAAAAGCCTGATAAATCAGGGGGTTTTCCGAAATGCATGGCATACCTGATTTGAAATCGTTACAGCTTAATATATCTTATCGGAAGCATGCACTTCGCTTCCTAATAAAAGGCGCATCCCATAATGCCGCATTCGATTATAGGAAGCTGCACTTGCTTCCTATAATCGGATTCATTTATCTGTCAGCCGAAATATGCCGGTTTATGAAAGCTGCTTTTAATCGGAAATCTGCTCACTGTCTGATGTCATTTGCTGTCGGTATCCGTTGGTTTCTTACGATATTTGTATATCTTGATGCGCTCCGGGCGGAGGACCTTGTCGCCTTTTTCGTAGCCATCCGCCACCCGCTGGGCAATGGCATTGTCCTGAGCGGGGTCTTCCGTCTCCAGGGTCAGGATAATCTTCTGGCGGCGCACGTCCACTTCCTCTCCCGCCACCTGGTAGGCCTCAATGCTCTGCCGGTACAGGACATCCTGGAGGTCCTCCACCAGGCCCTTTACGAGACGGAGCAGGCGGTCGTAGTTTTCCTGGGTGCCTTCCTTTTCCTCGTAGACGCGGATATGATTCTTGGTGCTGTCAATCAGCTGGATGATGTCCATGGCCATGGTCTCAGTGTTCTTGTCCACCACTCCGTTCTGGTATTGGACCAGCTCCCTGTGCATCTGGTCGAACAGGGCGTTCTTGTGCTTATCCTGGGCAATCTTGTCATCGAAGCTCTGCTGCAGACCGGCGATGGCCTGGCGAATCTCTTCCAGGACAGGGGGCAGGGCGGGCTGCGGAATCTCCTTTGGGACAGCGTCCGAAACGGATGGCTGCACGATTTCTCTCGGAGCGCATTCCGAAATGGGGTGTGGCAGATGCTGTTCTTCCTGACACTGTCCCTCAGGAATCTCTTTTGCAGCAAAGCCCCGGCTCTCCTCGGCAGAGCCCACGCTTTCTTCTATGTCAGGCACCGCGGTGCCGCGCTGATTTTCCATGGTCAAAACCTCCTGTGTTTCGAGTGCTTCTCCCCCTCGGCTTTTGGGATGGGAAATGGGATGGGAAACTGTTCTCTCAGGCCATCTGATAGCCGTGCGCTTTATATCGTAAAATGCTTTATCCTGAATCGATTTTTTATGGATATTTTATAGTAATTTTACAAAATATACTAATATTTGTCAACCTGCAACAGGCCTGTTTGTGACCTGGAGCGCATTTTCTTGCAAGGTTTTCCTAGAAAAATTTTCCTGCAAAGGTTATCCTACAAAGATTTTCCTGTAAAGGTTATCCTACAAAAATTTTCCGGAGAAAGATATGCAGGGCCTTGACAAACTTACCGTCGGTATGTTAATGTGGATACATACCAGTGGTAGGTTTGGAGGTGGGAAGAAGGCAATGGCCAGAAACAAGCATCCGGAGGAAACCGTAAACTTAATATTGGACGTGGCATTCCGCCTGTTTCTGGAAAAAGGGTATGAGCATACTTCCATCCAGGACATCATCGACCAATTGGGCGGCCTGAGCAAAGGGGCGATCTATCATCATTTCAAGTCCAAGGAAGATATCCTGGTGGCCGTCACGGACAGGATGATGGCCGAGTCGAACCAGATGCTTCTGACCATCCGCGACCGCACTGACTTAAACGGCAGGGAGAAGCTGAAGGCTATTTTCAAAGAATCCCTCAACCGCCCCGAGCAGAACAATATTTATATTGCGGCACCGGATTTTCACAACAATCCGAAGCTTCTTTTCAGTCTTCTGCACGATACCGTGGAAGAATCAGCCCCCAATTATATTCTGCCAATCATCAGGCAGGGCATTGCTGACGGCTCCATCCGAACGGATTATCCGGAGCAGTTGGCGGAGCTGATCCTTCTGGTGGCCAATGTGTGGATGAATCCCATGATATTTGACAGTTCCGAGGAAGATTCCCGCCGGAAGTTCATGGTGTTCAGCCAGATGATGCGGGGCTTCGGACTGGATATCGTGGACGAGGAAATGATGGCAAGGCTGCAGGAGCTGACCGCCATCTATCAAAAGAGCAAGTAACGGAAAGTAGTGTCTGCGGTTTGTGGTCTTTTCAGGGTTGCAGCCCGTCTTTGAGCCATTTACATACCGGCATTTGGTATCTAATTGAGGGTCTAAAACCGATGTATGCAGAATTATAAAGATGCAGACCTGTAGATTAGCCCAGCTAAGAAACGTCAATAGCTAATTTTATACAGCGTCTGCCCCGCACAGTACCCCAGAGGATTTACGGACGCTTTCCCTTGGCAGTCGGAAATTCTCTGCACATGTCCGGATATTGGACGGGGCAGATGCGGAACCGGAATAGGAGGTTATAAAGAAATGCGTCAAAAATTATTCACAAAGGATTTCACATTGGTAGTCATCGGGCAGATCATATCCCTGTTCGGGAACGCCACCATCCGGTTCGCCCTGCCCCTGTACCTGCTGAACCTGACAGGCTCCTCAGCCCTTTACGGAACCGTCACGGCCTGTGCCTTTATCCCGACCATTCTGTTGTCCCCCATCGGCGGCATCGTGGCGGACAGGGTGAACAAGAGGAACATCATGGTCATCCTGGACTTCTTTACCGCTGCCGTCATCTGCGCGTTCTCTCTGCTGATGGACGGGGCCAGCCTTGTGCCGCTTCTGACTGTCACGCTGATGGTTCTGTACGGCATCGCGGGCGCTTATCAGCCGTCCGTGCAGGCCAGCATCCCCGCCCTGATTCCTCAGGAACAATTCATGGCGGCCAATTCCATCATCAATACCATCAGCTCTTTTGCGTCCCTGATCGGGCCGGTGCTTGGAGGGATTTTGTACAGCGCCTATGGATTGAAGCCTGTTCTGTGGGTCTGTGTGGCATGCTTTTTTGCGTCGGCGGTGATGGAGCTTTTCATCCGGATTCCATTTCAGAGACGGGTTTCCCGGGGCGGCATTCTGAAGATGGCCGGGGCTGATTTCGCGGAAAGCATCCGTTTTATCAGAAAGGAGAAGCCCGTCATCGGAAAGGCCGTGCTCTCCGTCTGCGGCATCAATCTGTTCCTGTCCTCCATGATACTTGTGGCGCTGCCCTATCTGATAACGGAGGTGCTCCCTTTGGAAGCGGCACAGGCCAACAGGCTCTACGGCTTCGCTGAGGGCGCTCTGGCGGCAGGCGGGCTGGCTGGCGGCATCTGCGCCGGTATCTTCGCAGGCAAGCTGGCGGTCCAGAAAGCCGGCAATCTGATAATAGCCTGTGCCGTATGCGTATTTCCTATTAGCGCCGCCTTGTTATTGTCCTCATCCGGCATGGTGAACTATATCGTGCTCACTGTGTGCTGTTGCGTCATTATGGTATTTTCCACGATTTTTTCCGTCCAGACCCTGTCCTTTATCCAGGCGGGGACGCCCCGGAACCTCATCGGAAAGGTCATCGCCGTAGCCCTCACTGTCTCTATGTGCGCCCAGCCGCTGGGAAACGCTTTCTATGGCGTGCTGTTCGAGTTCTGCAAGGGGGCCGAGTATGTGGCCGTTCTGTTTTCCGGGGTCGCATCCCTGGTAATCGCCGTGGGTGCCAGAAGCATCTTTCAGAAAATTTAGCAATCTCCGAGACACGTTTTCCCTTGTACCGTCCGAAGGATAATCCTCAGAGCCACTGCAGCCTGTGGAGCTCCCCTTTCTGCTGGAGCCCCGCAAAGCCGTTCTGCCGCAGCGCTTCGTACAGGACGATGGCCACGGAATTGGACAGGTTCAAGGAGCGGATGGAGTCTAGCATGGGGATGCGGATTGCGCTCTCCTCATGCTCCACCAGGATCTCCTCAGGGATTCCGGCGCTCTCTTTGCCAAACATGATGTAGTCATCCGGGCCGTAAGCCACCTCTGTGTACACCCGCCGCGCTTTGGTGGTGGCCATCCAGATTTTCGCGCCGGGATGCATTGCCTGGAATTCTTCGAAATTCATGTATCTGTGGACTTCCAACAGCGGCCAGTAGTCCATCCCGGCACGCCTGATGGACTTTTCGTCCAGGCGGAAGCCCAAGGGCTCTATCAAATGCAGGGGCGTGCCTGTGGCCACACAGGTACGCCCGATGTTTCCCGTATTTCCCGGTATCTCCGGCTGATGCAGTATGATGTGCATTTCGCTTCTTCCTATTCCGTTTCCGTCCTTTTTCCGTCTCCGCCCCTTCGATGAAGGTTCTCCAGAGAAAAATCTCTTTCTGGCTCTACACCATCCATCTTTCAGGCGCGGAGCTTGAAAGTCTATGCCTTTTCTTTCTGCTCCCCGCGAAGCTTCTCCACGAAACCCTTCAGTCTGCTCATGGCAATCTGGAGGTTCTCCAGGGAAGCGGCGTAGGAGATGCGCAGATATCCCTCGCCGCAGTCGCCAAAGGCTGTCCCCGGCACCACGGCCACCTGCTCTTCTTTCAGAAAACGCATGGCGAACTCATCGCTGGTCAGGCCGAATTCCTGGATGCTGGGGAAGATGTAGAAGGCTCCGTAAGGCTCGAAGCACTCCAGGCCCATCTCCCGGAACGCGTGTACCAGGTAGCGCCTCCTCTGGTTATAGGCAGTGCACATTTCCGCCACGTCCTCGTCCCCGTTCTTCAGGGCTTCCACCGCCGCGTACTGGCTGGTGGTGGGAGCGCACATGATGGCGAACTGGTGGATCTTGGTCATCTGCTCTATGATGTTCTCCGGCCCGCAGGCGTAGCCCAGGCGCCATCCGGTCATGGCAAAGGCCTTGGAGAAGCCGTTGATCAGGATGGTGCGCTCTTTCATGCCGGGGAGCTGGGCAATGGACACATGCTTCCCTTTATAAGTAAGCTCGGAATAAATCTCATCGGACATGACATAGATGTCATGTTTTATAATGACCTCCGCGATGGCCTCCAGGTCTTTCTGTTCCATGATGGCGCCGGTGGGGTTGTTGGGAAAAGGAAGCACCAGGATCTTCGTCCTGTCCGTGATGGCCTCCTCCAGCTCCTGTGCCGTGAGACGGAACTCGTTCTCCGCTTTCAGATTGATGATCACCGGCTTCGCACCCGCCATCACCGCACAGGGCTCATAGGACACGAAGCTGGGCTGGGGGATGAGCACTTCGTCCCCGGGATTGATCATGGCGCGGAATCCTATATCGATGGCTTCCGAACCGCCTACCGTCACCAAGATTTCCTTAAGGGGATGCTCGTAATGGATGCCCTGCTTCCTGTAGAGATATCTGGCAATTTCCTCCCGCAGCTCTTTCAGGCCCGCGTTGGAGGTGTAGAAAGTCTTCCCTTTTTCCAGGGAGTAGATGCCCTCGTCCCGGATATGCCAGGGGGTGTCAAAGTCAGGCTCACCTACGCCCAGGGAAATGGCATCTCTCATCTCCTGGGCTATGTCGAAGAATTTCCGGATGCCCGAGGGCTTGATTGCCACGACTTGTTCTGATAACGGATTTCTCATGGGGTAATCATCTCCCTTTCATCTTCTTTTTTCTTGGCCAGCACCGTGCCGTGATCCTTATATTTCTTCAGGATGAAATGGGTGGCTGTGCTGAGCACGGAGTCCAGGGCGGAGAGCTTCTCCGACACGAACGCAGATATCTCCCGCAGGGTCTTCCCCTCCAGGATAATCATCAAATCATAGCCGCCGGACATAAGGTAGACGCTTCTAACTTCCGGATACTGGTAGATGCGCTCCGCGATGCTGTCGAAGCCCTGTCCCCTCTGGGGCGTCACCCGCACCTCGATTAGCGCGGAGACCTTTTCCCTGGAAGTCTTCTCCCAGTCGATCATGGTGTGGTATCCGCAGATGATGCCTTCCGCTTCCAGGGCCGCCAGCTCATTGGCCACCTGTATCTCCTCCACGCCAAGGAGAATCGCCAGATCCTTTAATCCCATTCGGCTGTTTTTTTCGATGATTGCCAACAGTTCTTCTCTCATTTTCATAAACCTCTCTTTTCTTGAAATCCTTATATTTCCTCCGCGTAATCTGCGGGCGCTCATGCTGCGCCTACGCAGTGCGGCATCTCCCTCTGATGTTGCTCTTCCGGGCACGGAATCAGTCCCATAGCATAGCTTTTTGCGGCGCGACATATCCTACGGCATGATGCACCTATAGGCACAATGTCGTTCCTGTGGCGTTGCTTTCCGCGGCGCAGCATATCCTACGGCATGATGCACCTACAGGCACAGCATCATTCCCATGGCATTGCTTTCCGCAGCGTAATCCATGTCCCTCATAGTCCTCCTCCGCTCAATGCCTTTTCTATCCTAAGGAATTGTCTTGCGACAGTTCCTAACAGTTCGAACAGCCCACTGAATTGCCACCTTATCTCCACTACAGCATAGCTGCATAGATGCTGTCCGTCCTGGGCCTGTCCAGGTAACGAGTCTCCTCCCCGTTAAGCAGAAGCCGGTCATGGCTGTCTGTGACCTTTCCTACAAGGGCCGCGGGTATCTGCGCTTTCTCCAAAGCCTGCTGTAGCCCCGGGCCGTCCCCTGTGGCCATAATCAGGCATCCCCCGGAAAGGAGCTCGTAGGGATTCACCCCGCAGCACTCGCATACTTCCACCGTCTCCTGTCGCAGGGGGAGCTTCCTCAGGTCAATGGTCAGCCCTGTGCCCGCGCCTTCCGCCAGCTCCCAGAGCGCTCCGAAGATTCCGCCCTCCGACGCGTCGTGCATGGCGCAGACTCCCTGTTCCAAAGCGATTTTCGCCTCCGGCAGAACAGATAGATATCTGCCAAAATCCATCGCCTCCTCCACCAGATAAGCTGGATAGCGCTCCCGGAGCTTTCCGTAATGCCGTCTTGCTGTCAGGGCCGTCCCCTGCAGGCCGATCCACTTGCTGAGCACAATGTCCTGTCCCGGCCTGGCGTTCTTTACGCTGCAGCCGTTTCCCCGGAGGACTCTGCCGTAAGCCGTTACCACCGCCATGGGCTGCAGGACGCCCCCGGTGATTCTGGTCTGCCCTCCCGCTATCTCCATGGACAGCTCTGAACACTTCTCTTCCGCAGCCGCCATCAGGGCGCGCACCTGGGGCTCCTCTGTATGTACTGGCAAAAGCAGCGTTATGGTGGCCGCCACAGGCCAGGCGCCGCCCGCTGCCAGGTTATTGACGCATTTCTGAATCAAGTCACCCATGGTCAGGAACCGCTCCCCTGCCTGAAAGCCGGAGGCAGCTCCCCCAACAACTACCGCCTTATCACCTGATGCATAAATTGTCCCCCTGTCGGTAGCCACCATGGCTTCCTGCATACAGGCGGCTATCTTAGCCCCTTCCTCCAAAGAGAAGACAGTGCAGTCTTCTCCTATCCCTGCGCCGTGCAGCACTTCCTCTCTCTTTGTAAGAATCTGTCTTAAGACGGAACGTTTCAGCGCATTTTCAGGCATTTTTCCTATTTGCATACCAGCTCCCATCTGCCCTCTTCCACACGACTCCCTCAGCCGAAAAAGCTTTCCGCTGTCCAAAGCCCAGATACCCGAATAAACTTCCCCGCAGCAAGCTGTGGGGAAGGAACCCATGACGGATTCAAGGAACAAGTCCTCCCGGCTGCCCTGACTCCGTCTCTGACCTTAAGGGGGCAGATCATTCCACCGGCGCTTCCGGCTGAGGCTGTTCCGGCTGCTGGGGCTGGGTCAGCAGGGCAATCACGTTCTTCACATGATCCAGGTTGCTGGTGCCGATTGCCGCCATGATCTCCTCGTAGGCCACAGGATCCGCGGTGGCCGTCCCTATGGTGGCGCTCCTGGGCACCATCTTATAGCTGCTGCTGTTCACCTGGGTGCGCTCCACCTCTGTGCCGCCCTGGGTCACGATTTTCCACAGTCTCGCCTTATAGCCGATATGGGCGCTGGACTGCACCACATAGCCAATCGGCTGGCCGGGATCCGCATAGAGAGTGTCCGCAGGGGGATTGATGACCTCCAGCACCTCGCTCTCGTACCGGACCTGCCGTCCGGCGTCCCTGGTCTCCGCTCCATAGATGGTAAAGGTGATCTTCTTGTTCTCCGTGTGCCCCTCGATGTAGATGGGGCAGTCCAGATTGTTCACGAACTTGAAGTCCTTTCCGGAGCTCTCCGCAATGGCCGCGTCCGCCGAAGGATCCACATAGGAGACGATCATGGAATGGTTATGCCGCTCCGTGACCTCCAGCTCCGCCAGCAGGACTGCGTTATACAAAGTGGTGGACACCTGACAGATGCCGCCCCCCAGGCTGTCCACCACCTTGCCGTTTAAGTAGGAGCCCGCCATATAATAGCCGTTGTCCACGGAAAAGGGCGCCACCGTCTCATAGGTGGAGAATTCGTCCCCGGGGTACAGAAGCGTGCCATTGATCAGCTCACAGCCGTTGGCCACATTGGCGCTCCTGTTGGAATTGGAAGAACTGTAGGACGTGGTGAACGTGCCCAGCACATCTTTCACTTTCGCCAGTTCCTCCGCGCTTCCCCTGGGTTCCTCCACCGTTATCACCAGCGGGATGGTGCAGGTCTCCCCCGCCCACTCATTGGACAGGAATTCGTTGATTTTGTCAAAAGAAGCTTCCACGTCCAGCACATAGCCCGTATTGCCGCCCAGCACCCGGAAGCTTCCGTTCTCCCGGACCAGCGTGGCGTCCACCGCCCTTATGTCATGGGCGGCGCACTGCCCTGTCAGGATATCAGTGACCGCCTGTAAGTCAAAGGAAAGCTCAATGGGGTAAACCAGGTTCTCCCTCTCCAGATCCTTCAGCATCTTATAGCGTTCAATCACGTTCCCATGGATGCCTACCTCCAGGGCCTGGGTGATTATCTCCCGGTTGGCCCAGGTGACGCCCAGGTCTCCCGCAGTCACCGGCACCTGTGCGTCACCGGCGGCCACCAGCGTGATTGCCACGCTTTTCAGGCCCTCTACATAGCTCTCCACAGCCGCTTCCGCCTGGGCCGCGTTCATGCCGGACAGGTTCACCTCGCCTGCGTAGATACCGTTCTTGATTACATCACCCTCTTCTGCATCCACCCGCAATCCCAGCGTCAACAGGCAGAACAGCACAAGGACAGGGAAGCATCCTCTTCTCATCCATTTCTTCAACATCTGCATTCTCTCCCATTTCAACCTATTGAATATTGAATTAGTAAACCAAATATGTTACAGTGGAAGCAACCATCGCAATCACCAATAGAATGACAATTGCCGCTGAAATGCGCTGGTTCGTCTTCCTGTTGTTCATGTTGAACATAGCGCCCTCCTAACTGCCCGGCGGACACGCCACGCGCTGCCGCCCCGGCAAGACTTGTATCAGTAAGTTCCTTATGAAAGGATATTATATATGAATATCGGATTTTTAGCAAGTTTTATTACCTTTTCCCTGATTGTTTACTATAATGTAAAAAAACAGTCCAGAAGCGGACGCAGACAGGAGAAGAGCTTCTGGGCCCGGGAAGCGGAGGCCAATTCCGTCCGCCGCAAGCCCCTGGACGGCCTGATTTATATCAAGATTCCCCTGGAAAGTTTTCCCACCCATCTGCTCCACGAGGACGAGACCGTCCTGGAGTGCATCGAGACCATCGAAACCCTTACCGCGGAGAAAATCGTCAATCTCACCGGGTGGAGCAACACGGATCTGAAGCTGGAGTACGGCGCGCCCAACATCACGGCGCTGTCCGAGTACGACCAGAACTATACCCTCCTGGTCCGCACCCTGCAGAAGTGGGCGGACGTGTTGACAGAGGCCGGATATAAGGACGAGGCCGTCATCCTCATGGAGTTCGCCGTCAGCACCAATACGGACATCAGCCGCACTTACTATCAGCTGGCGGATTACTGGGCCGCCCGGGGCAGAGGGGATAAAATCGAGCAGATGATGCGCACTGCCCAGGGGCTGCGGTCCTCCAATAAGGACGCTATCCTGCGGCATCTGAAGCAGAGCCTGGATTCCATTATCGGCGTGTCGTACCCTTAGACTATTTTATGCGGACAACGCTCCGATCAGAACCAGGCGGAAATCCGCTGCTTTACACCAGATTTGTTGGTTTCCCTCGCCGCACATTTTTCTTTTCCCTTAACATGCCACCACCTGTCAAGTTTAGGGAAAAGTTTGTTTTTACAGATCCAATGTCTGTACCGCCGCCTCATAGGTCAGAGGATTTCGTCTTCGGTAATCGAAAAGGACAAAGCTGCGGGCAGCGGCCTTCCCCTCCGGATTCCTCCTCTGCTCCGGCACCAGTTCAACACTCTGCTCCGGCATCTCTCCCGCACTTTGTTTCGGGGCTCCGGAATCCGCCCCGCTGTAGCTCTCCGTCATTCTCCCGATGTCCCATACCGGCCAGGTAAAAGGCTCCAGATGGGCCATCTTGCCAAGCTGTTTCCAGTCGTATCCCTCATAGTCCGGAAGATATTTCCGGTCTCTTTCTTCTTTTTGGAAAAATGTTTTGATTTCATCTTTGTAGTCGCTTATGTCCGGGGCAAAATCCGGTCGGCTCTTCATATTTTCCCGCAGATAGATGTCATAGGTGAGGAGCTCTCTGTAAGCCTCCAGCCGTCCGCCGTCATATTCCGCCGCAAAGTCCAGCAGCACATGGTAGCGATAGCTTCTGGCGGGGCTGGCTGTAAAATACTTTTTTTCCCTGTAGAAATCCGCCAGCGCCTCATACATGGCAAAGGGGCCGGGGAACGCTTTCTCCAGAAAAGGCAGGGTGTGGGTGAACTGGCAGCTGTTATAGTACAGCTCCACCATCTCCTCGATTCCTTTCAGCCGCAGCACCTCCTCATAGGACAGCCATTTCGTGTAGAGCACCTCGTAGGGGGGCTGTTCCAGATAGCAGATGCCGTACTCTTCGGCCCGCTCCCACATCTCGGAGCCTTTCAGGACTTTCAGGAAGCCCAGCTGCAGCTGCTCCGGACGCATCCGGTAGACCCGGTCAAAGGACTTTCCGAAGCTTTCGTAGTCCTCGTAGGGGAGCCCGGCAATCAGATCCAGGTGCAGATGGACATTGTGGCCCCGGTGGATGGCGGCCACTATCTGCTCTAACCGGTCCACGTCCATCACGCGTCTGACAGCCTTTAATGTCTCCGGATTCACCGACTGGACGCCGATTTCCAGCTGCGCCAGCCCCGGGCGGAGGCTGTTCAGCAGCGCGATTTCATCCTCTCTCAGAATGTCGGCGGAAATCTCGAAGTGAAAGTTTGTGACACCATTGTCATGTTCTTGCAGATATTCCCAGACCGCCATGGTGTGCTTATGGTTGCAGTTGAATGTCCTGTCGATGAACTTCACCTGCCTGACATTGTTATCCAGGAAAAACTGAAGCTCCTTCTCAATGACTCTCATATCCCGCAGACGGACTTGTCTTTCTATGGAGGACAGGCAATAGCTGCAGCGGTACGGGCAGCCGCGGCTGGTCTCGTAGTAGAGAATCCTGTTCTCGAAGGGCTTCAGGTCATCGTATAGGAACGGGATGCTGTCCATTTCCGTCAGGGCGCGGCAGGGGGTATAGCCTGTGGGCAGGCACAAGCCCTGGATTTTCTGTAAACCCGATGATGCCCCTTCCAGCAAATATCCTCCCTGCTGCCGTCCCTCCTCTGTCGCTATCCTGTCCCGTCTCTTCTCAGGCAATTCACCGGAACCACATATGCCTTCCCCTACGCTCTCCCGCGCCGCAAAGTCTGTCCCTGTACCCTCTGGTGGCTTCACATAATAATCCAGAAGCTCCCGGAAAGTAGCTTCCCCCTCCCCCACCATGATGCCGGACAGCCGGGGATAGCGGCGCAAAATGGCATCCGCGTCATATGACACCTCCGGGCCGCCCAGCCAGATCCGCACCTTTGGCAGCACCTTGTGAATCTCCCCCAGCAGCTCCTGAATCAGCCGCCAGTTCCAGATATAACAGGAAAAGCCGATTGCGTCCGGCTTCCTGGCATAGATATCCGCCAAAATCTGATGCATGGGCTGGTTGATGGTATACTCCGCCAGCCCCACATGTCTGCGCAGCTCTTCTCCCGCATATGCCCGCAAACTGTAGATAGCGGGATTGGAATGAATATATTTCGCGTTCACCGCCACCAGCAAAAACTGAAAGTCCAAGACCGTCCCTCCACTTTATACAACCGCTTCCGCCAAAAGCCTGTTCCCTGCCTGAAACTTTAAAATCGTAGGTTTTATCGTACCTTTATTATATAGTCCTGTTATATGTGTGTCAATGTGGTCTTTGTCCTAAAAACCTATAGAAATAGCTTCCAATCAGAGAAATTATCACAGCTTCCTGCGGAGGGCTTGCAAATGCTATTGGAAGATGTTAGAATAAAAAAAATCGGCGTTTCCTCGTCTCCTACATGACGAAATTACAATACGAATGATGAAAGCGAGAGTGTACAAATGCTTTTTAACTCAATAGATTTTCTCTGTTTTTTCCCTATAGTCGTCCTGATTTACTACATTATCCCGAAAAAAGTAAAGTATATCTGGCTCCTGGCCGCCAGTTATTATTTTTACATGTCATGGGACGCAAAGTACATTCTGCTGATAATGTTTTCTACCATAGTCACGTATCTAAGCGGCATTCTGATAGAAAAGGCACCAGGTACCGGTCAAAAGAAGTTGGTTGTAGCAGTCTCATTTCTTTTGAATTTATCAATACTGGGCTTTTTTAAATATTTTGACTTTTTCCTTCACAATCTCAACAAAGTACTTTCAGTGCTTCATTTTCGTATAATCGATAATCCGTTTAGTTTTCTGCTGCCGGTAGGCATTTCTTTTTATACATTCCAGGCATTAAGCTATACCGTGGATGTCTACAGGGGAAAGGTCGCTTCGGAGAAAAACCTGCTGAAATATGCCCTCTTTGTCAGCTTCTTTCCCCAGCTCGTGGCAGGACCCATCGAGAAATCAGGGAGTCTGCTGCGGCAAATCCACGAATCATGCAGGAAAAGAATGTTCTCTTTTGATAAATTTGTAAGTGGTTTTTCGCTCATGCTCTGGGGCCTTTTCATGAAGATGGTCATCGCGGACAGGATATCCCTCTTTGTAGACGGCGTTTTCCGTGACCTTTATATGGTCGGAACCATTGAGACGATACTTGCAGCAGTCGCATTCGCCATCCAAATCTACGGTGACTTTGCCGGGTATTCAGCGGTAGCGGTGGGTGCCGCAAGAATCATGGGCTTCGAGCTGACCGAAAACTTTAACGCCCCTTACTTCGCAGACAGCATCAGCGATTTCTGGCATCGTTGGCACATATCCCTGAGTACTTGGTTCAGAGACTACCTTTATATCCCTTTGGGCGGGAACAGAAAGGGAAAATTCAGAAAATACTTTAACCTTATCATTACTTTTTCCATCAGCGGTCTCTGGCACGGAGCCGCATGGACTTTCATCATCTGGGGAGGAATTCACGCAGTTTATCAGGTAATAGGCGACCTTCTGAAGCCGATAAAGGTAAAAATCAATACGCTTTTGAAAGTCAGGACAAATGTTTTCAGCTACAAATTCGGAAGAGTCGTCACGACTTTCATTTTGGTGGATTTCGCCTGGATTTTTTTCCGGGCGGAAAGCATTGGGCAGATTCAGTTCTTTTTTAATCGAATGTTCACAAGATTCAACCCATGGGTACTTTTTGACGAAAGCCTATTCCGCTATGGAATCGACCGAAAAGAATGGGGCATTTTAGCTGCTGCGCTGTTGATATTGGCTGTCGTAGACTTGCTTCAGTACAAAAAGAACCTGAATTTAGGAGATTTCCTGGTGAAGCAGAATCTGTGGTTCCAGTATGTGGTTCTATTTCTGCTGATTGCTTCGGTTTTAGTTTATGGAGAATATGGTATTCATTTTGATTCCAACCAGTTTATATATTTTCAATTTTGAAGAAAGGACAGGTACGCCATAATGAAACAGACTATCACAAGAGTCATTGCCGTGTTGGGTTTTATAGTCATTGCAGGGGCCGGCCTGCATAAAATATACGATGTCCTCAGATGGAAAGACACCACAGGAAATTATCTTTCTTCGATAGAACAATTATACAACACAGATGCGAATCTGATTGACCTGGTATTTACAGGCAGCAGCCATTGCTATAACGGAATCTATCCGGAACTGCTTTGGGAAGAGCAGGGGATTGCCGCATTTGACCTGGCCGTCTCTGCTCAGGACAGAACCAGCACCTACTATCAGCTAAAGGAGCTTTTAAAAACACAGCACCCTCAGGTAGTTGTCGTGGATATATTTGGAATCTGCTTTGAACAGCATCTGGTAGAAAGCAATATATACAGAAATTACCTCTCCATGAAAACCTCTCTGAATTCTGCCATGCACGTATTGGCTTATGCAGAACCAGAGAAACAGCAGGACCTTCTGGCAAGATGGCCTATTATCCATACCAGATACAGGGAGCTGAAAGAATATGACTTTGTGCCATTCGAACCAAGTACCATCGGGAGAGGATCCCAGCTGACCTGGAATATATATGCAGTAGAGGAAAACAATGGCGTAAACCGCTGTGAGACGGTGCAGCCACTCAACGAAAAGAACCAGGAATGGATTCAAAATATGGTCGCGCTTTCTGAAGAAGAAGACTTCGAATTGTTTTTCTTATTGATTCCATGGCATCGGGAGGACGAGAAGCAGACAATCATAAACGGGTTCAAGGAATACATTAAGGAGAAAAATATTACGCTTCTGGATTTAACAGAATTGGAGGGAGAACTGGATTTCTGCTCTGAAACGGATTGGACGGATCCGGAACATCTGAACGCCTGGGGTGCCCAAAAGCTTACCCGCTATTTGGGAGAATATATTACAGCAAAGCATGAATTTCCTGACAGGAGAGGGGATGGGAAATATTCTCAGTGGGATGAGGCATCGGAAAGATATCATCAGCTTGAGATGTTGAATCAATTAAGCTGCACCACCGACATGAAGGAATATATCTCCATATTGACTGAAATCCCAAGGGTGACCTGCATCCTAAGCCTGGAAGGCACCTATGCCGATTCCTCAACCGGGATTTATACTTATGCTTCAGAGTTTCAAATGGATTATCAGGATTACCTTCTCGGAGGCAAATGGCTGTATCAGGACGGACACTTGACAAAAATATGTGAAAATGTTCCCGGCAGTGAGTTTATCCGGGATTTAAGCGAACTGGACACCTTAAAGGTGTGCTATCATGAAAATTTTTCTGGTGACAACATTTTGATTGACGGGACACCTTATGGAAATACATGGGATGGGCTTCAAATCATCCTATATGACAATATCGAGAAAAAGGTGATTCTCGTCAAAGAAGTCCATTGACAACCTGCTGCCTTTTCCATTCAGGCTTATCGCTCCGGACCCGGGAGACGCCATGCCGCGGCTCTCCCAACAGCCACCTCAGTCCGCTTTCCCGCTATCCATATCGACAGCAAAAGAAGCTTCGACTATCTTCTCAACCTCCTCCTGATAATCGATTTTAAGCCTTTCACACCCTTTCTTTCCGCAGTCAATATACAGGAAATACTCAATGGTTCCGTTGTTTCCGCGGATGGGGCTGTAGGTCACTCCCAAGATGCCGAAATCCCTCTGGTCAAAATATTCGCACAGATGAAACAGCAGGCTCTTTAATGTATCCCTGTCATTGATTTCGCCGGTTCTGCGGATATCGGAGGACTCCACCTCGAACAGCGGCTTCACCAGGGCGACTACTTTTCCGTCTTCGTGCAGGATATTCCGGCAGATTGGAAGGGCTTTCTTCAAAGACAGATAAGACAAATCCAGCGTAATCATCTCCGGCCGGGGATCCAGCGCCAGCAGATGCTCGTCGGAGAGATTGGTTCTTTCCATATTCACCACACGGGGGTTGGTGGATACCTTGCCCGCTATCTGTCCGTATCCCACGTCAACCGCATATACCCGCGCCGCGCCATTCTGCAAGAGGCAGTCGGAGAACCCTCCCGTGGAAGCGCCGCAGTCCAGAACCACCTTTCCCTCCGCGTTGATATGGAACGCTTTCAAGGCCCCTTCCAATTTATAGCCGCCCCGGCTGGCGTACCTGCTCTTCTCGTAATCCTTCACGCGGATGGGATCCGTGGGGCTGACCAGTATCTTTCCGCTGTATGCCAGTTCGTTTTTTACCAATACTTTGCGTTCCATGATCCAGGCTTCCGCCTGTTTCGCATCCTGGAACCATCCTTCCTTCAAGAGCCTGTCTATCAGCAGCACTTTCTTTTTTGAAGCCATCGCTCCCAGTCCTCCCTTGTACCTCGGCCTTAAAAATACCCCCCTGCAAAAACAGCGTAGCATGTGCCATACGTGTGGTCAAGGGAAAGTTTAAAATTTTCAATACATTCACAGCCGATACCCCTCCGTCTGCTTCAGGAACATGTCATAATACATCCCTTTCCTGTCCATCAGTTCCCTGTGGCTGCCGCTCTCCACGATCCTCCCCTCATCGAACACCAGTATCCTGTCCGCCCCTATGGTGGAGGACAGCCGGTGGGACACGCAGATGACAGTCTTCCCTCTGCCCAGCTCATAGAGCTTATCCATGATGTCCCTCTCGGCGATGGCATCCAGCGCGCTGGCGGGCTCGTCGAACAGCAGGACCCTCGAATCCCTGGCATAGGCCCTGGCAATGGCTAGCCGCTGGTACTCTCCCCCGGAGAAATAGACGCCCTCCTGGTCGAACTCTTTCGTCACCGCAGTATGGATCCCTTTCTCCAGGGAGCGCACTTTCTGCCCCAGGCCGCTGAATTCCAGGGCCGCCCAGACCCGCTTCTCATCCTCCTCCGACCATTCGCTCCTAAACAGCACATTCTCCGCAATCGTGGTGCAGTAGATCTGGACATCCTGGAACACCACCCCAAAAGCCCCATAGAAAGCATCCCTGTCATAGGCGGAGATCCTTTGTCCGTTCAGGGCGACCTCCCCCGAACCGGGCTCATAGAAGCCAAGCAAGAGCTTCAGGAACGTGGACTTCCCCGAACCGTTCCGGCCCACGATGGCAATCTTCTCCCCCTCTGCTATCCCCACGGAGACATCCTGCAGCACCACCGCTTCCGGACGGTTGGGATACACAAAGGATACCCCGTCCACAGAAAGGGATACCCCACCTCTGACCTCCTCCCCCCGAACGCCCTCCGGTCTTACATACACCGTAGGTTCATAGTCCAGGAGCTTCCTGAACAACGCAATCATGCGCCGATTATGCTTCGTATCCGGCACTACGTTGAATATCCCTGTCAGGGAATCCGCCATGGCGTTTACGGCCACGAACACGACAGTGAAGTCCCCCACTGTGAACCTGCCCTCCATTATACGGTATATCACCAGGAAATTCACGGCCAGGTGCAGCAAACTCCCGGTGAGATTCACTGTAAAAAGGAAACGCAGCAGCTCCGTCGCCCTCTTTTTCTTCAGTTCCCTCAGCTGAAGCTTAGCCGCCGTGAACTTCTCCGTGAGGAAATCATGCAGCCCATACAGCTTCACCTCTTCCGCATACTGTCTGCTGCCGAAGATGCGGTTGATATAGCTGCTCTTCCTGTGCACCGGCGTATCCTCCAGATTCGCCTGGTAGAATATCTGATTGTTCCGTTTCGTTCCGGCCAGCCTCTGGGCACAGTACAGCACGGCCACGGCGCAGAACACCATGTCCAGCGACGCGAACAGCCCCACCACGGTGCCAATCCGCAGCAGCGATGAGACAAAGGTGCACAGAATCCCCGCCGTCTTCGTCACCCTCTGGGGCCCGTCCTCCAGCGCCCTCACATACTGATTGTAAAAATCCGTATCCTCATAACAGGCGATGTCGATCCACTGGCATTTCCCGTAGACCAACCCATTCATATACTTCTCGATTCTCTTATACTGCAGCTGGTTGTATACCTGGGCCACCCAATAGGAGTAGAACCCGCTGCATCTTACTGCCAGATAGAACAGAAAGGCAACGGCAATCATATGCAAGTCCGCTTCCCCGTCCAGGAACTTATTGACGATATACCGATTAAATGGCAGTGTCAGGGCGAACGACAGGTAAGAGACCGCCACCTCCGATAAGTTCACGAACAGATAGAAAGGAGACGCCTTGTGCATGCATTTCAAAATAAACAGATGTTCTTTCATGATTCCCGGTACCCCTCTGTCTGGGCAGTATACATCTCATAATACTTCCCTTTCTGCGCCATCAGGCTGTCATGGGTCCCCTTTTCGCAGACCCGCCCCTCCGCCAGCAGATAGATGCAGTCGGCAGAGACCGTGGAGAACAGGCGGTGGGAAATATAGATGACCGTCCTGTCCTTCCCCAGCAGCATTATCTTCTGGAAGATCTCATATTCCGAGACAGGGTCGAGGGCGCTGTTTGGCTCATCGAAGATGAGGATCTCCGCATCCCTGGCATAGGCCCTGGCAATAGCCAGCTTCTGATATTCCCCGCCGGAAAAATATACCCCTTTCTCGTCGAATTCTTTCGTCAGCACCGTGAATATCCCGTCCTCCAGCGCCTGCACCTTTTCCCATAATCCCGCGAACTGCAGAGCCGAGACGACTTTCTCCCTGTCCTCTTCCGACTCCGCCTTGCGCATCAGCACGTTCTCGGCCACCGTGAAAGCATAGGTCTGGAAATCCTGGAAGACCACGCCGAAAGCCGCCCTGATCTCCGACGCGCCGCAGCGCCGGTAGTCCACGCCATTGTACAGTATCTCCCCGCCCCCGGCCGGATACATGTCCAACAGGAGCTTTACCAGGGTGCTCTTCCCGCTTCCGTTCTCCCCTACGATGGCGATTTTCTCGCCTTTCCTGATCTGGAAAGCGACCCCTTTCAGCACCTCCCTGTCTTCCTGATAGGCAAAGCGCAGATCCCTTATCTCCAGTTTTTCAAAGGCTCCCACCGGCGCCATCCCCTCATCCGCCTCTTTGACTATTGGTTTGTAATCCATCACTTTCCGGATGTTGTCGATGTATCTGCTGTGGTCTGTCATCTCAGGGAAAATCTGGAACAGATAGGTCAGGTTCGCGGAGAACACGGAGAACGCCTGGAACAGATACACAAAGTCGCTGGTGGAATACCGCCCATGCAGCATCTGGACACAGAGATAAAAGCCCACCGCCGCCACTGCCAGCTCCCCTGTAAAAAATGCCAGCGCGGACGGTGCTACGGTCTTCCTGTAATATCTTCCCGACACGGCGCAGTTGCTCTCCATGGCGCTCTCATTCTGCCCCACAAAATACGATGTGGCCCCCATGACGCGGGACTGCATGATGAAATCGCTGTTCTGGAACAACTGCTTCACGTACCCCGCCCGCCTGTCATGCACGGTGGTTTCCATGTTGATACGATAATTCACCCTGTTCAGTCGGTTCAGGTAGACCAGCTGCTTTATCAGGATCACAAACGCCGCCGCTAAGAACACCGGCTCAAAGACCACCACCGTGATGAGCAGCATGGTCAGGACATAGTAGAAGCCCCTGGAGAGGGTGTCGGCCACCTGTAACGGCCTGGTGTCTATCTCCCCCACCGCACGCTCATAGTCATTATAGAATTCCGGATCCTCATAACAGGAAAGGTCAAATTCTTTGACTTTATGGTAGAGGATCCTTCGCATATAGATGGAGAAGTCCACATTCAGGAGACTGTTGAACCGGTTCATCAGGAAAAGCCTCGCCTGTTGGAACACATAGTCCAGCGCGATATAGAACCCATAGAACAGGAACAGCCCCGCCGCCAGACCTCTGCCGCCCACCAGCCGGGCGATGACCATTTTGTCCACCCACAGCCCGCCTACAGCCACCAATGCCTGTATCGCGCTGCACAGGAACAGGGACACCAGGTACATCGGCGCCGCCTTGTATATGTAACCTATCATGTGCAGATTGTTTCTGATCGTCTTCAAGATAACACCCCCTGGTCACAGTATAGCAGACTTTTCCCCAAAAGAAAAGCACGAAGCCGTGCTGACCGAGAACGTTACAGAACCATTCTCTGCCAGGCAGGCCGCTTGCCCTGACCGATGCTTTCCTATATACTATGAATGAGCAAATGGGATATACAATGATGCTGACCAAAGCAAAGCCGCTTCCCAAAACAGAAAGGCCTGAAACCATGTCATCCATCTCACAGAAAGAGCAAAGCTCCTATATCGGCAAGTGGGCAAAGACGCTGAAGCTATATCTCCACGCCATCGCCACGGTATGGCGGACGGATAAGCTGTTCTTTGGCCTCAGCCTGCTGTTCTATTTCACGGCGGCCATTCTGCCCATTGCATACAATGTGCTCTTCTCCCTCTTCGTGGCGAACGTCTCTGTCTCCATGGGCAGCGGAAGCGCGAAGGGCTACTTTTCCTCGGACATCGTTCCGCTGTATGCCAGCATAGCCCTGTATGTCTTTGTGGCGGTAATGTATCTCTTCTATTTCTATTATGACGAAAAAGTGCAGGTGCTGTTAAAGAATTCCCTGCACAAGATGGCGGCCCAGAAAGCCGCCTCCCTGGACTTTGCGGTATTCGATTCGCCTGAATTCTTCGACATGCTGCAGCTTGGCTGGAGCGCGTCCGGCGATATGTATCTCCATATCATAGAGGCGCTAAACGCCGGATTTATGGGCCTGGTGGGGCTGGCGCTCAACCTTTCCGCCATTGCAATCCTGAAGAATTATATGATTGTAGTCGTTATCCTTTTTGCAATCGCCCAGCCGGTCATCAACGGAAAAATCACCAATCTCAGGAACAGGGCGCGCAGGCGCATGGCCGGTCTCCAGAGAAGAACCAGGTATTACATTGACGCTGCAATGGACAAGGACATCCAGCGGGAGTTCCGGGTCTATGGCCTGAAGCATACCTACCTGGAGAAATACACGCAATCCAGGAACCTTTTAAAGAAACAGGAAAAAAGAAACCTCCTTTTCGAAAGGTTCCTGGATCTGCTGTCGCTGCTCACCACCACGCTCCCCAGGCTGGCCATCATGCTGATCCTGATGCTGGAAGTGATAAGGGGCGAGATAAGCGTCGCGGAATACGTGGTGATCATGGCCCTGGCAGAGAGGTTCATCGCCGATATGTGGGAGACCATGGGAAACGCTTCCTACATGTATGAGCTGTCCGAAGATTCTGAATTCTATAGCGATTTCATGGATATCCCCAGCCAAATCATCCGGAAGGACGATGGGGAAAAGCTGCGGATAGACCCTGATTCCCCTCACACCATAGAATTCCGCAATGTGTATTTCCGCTATCAGGAGGGCTCGGAATATGCGCTGGACAATGTAAGCTTCACCCTGCGAACCAACGAAATCGTGACCATAGTGGGCTCCAACGGCGCCGGGAAGACAACGCTGGTGAATCTCCTGGCCGGTATCTATAAGCCTGTAAAAGGGGAAATATACATCGACGGCAGGAACAGGGAGGAATATTCCATGCGCAGCATATACGGCCTTTTCAGCATCCTGTTCCAGGACTATTGCACCTATCGGACAAGCGTGGAAGAGTCTGTCGCCTTTGCACAGGCCGGGGACATCGACCGGCTCCGGCTTGCGGAAGCCCTTGACCTGTCCGAATCGCACAAATTTCTGGATGCCGGGGATCTGGGGAAGCTGGTGACGAAAGAGTTCGACGGGAATGGGCTGGTCTTTTCCGGCGGGCAGAACCAGCGTCTGGCCTTGGCCCGTTCTTATTACAAACAGGGAAAGGCTTGCATCCTGGACGAGCCCTCTGCCTCCATCGATGCGGAGAGCGAGGACAGGATCATCCGAAAAATCATAGGCCGCCGGGACAACAGGCTGATCGTCCTGATATCCCACAGGATGTATTTCTGCCGGTTCTCCGACAGGATATTCGTCATGAAAGACGGGAAATTGATAGAGAACGGCAGCCATGACCAGCTGATGGGATGCGACAGCTATTATAAGCAGCTTTTCAACATGCAGGCGGAGCAGTACAGGCCCGAAGCAACCCACCTTGGCAGAGAGGGAGCGGAACGATGAAGCATAGGGAAGACAATATCAATATCATTAAGAGCATCCGCACTCTTCTTACGCTGACGATGAAAGGACATCCGGGACTGTGCATGGCAGCCGCCCTGCTTCCGGCCATCCTCGGCGTCATGCCTTATGGGGCGGCGCTTATCGACAGAGAGATTATGAACTTTCTGCAGGCGGAATCGGGAGCGGACACAGAGTATGCTTACGCTTTTCTGCTGGTCTCGGGTCTGGCTTTAATCTATGTGACGCAGTGGATCGTAGGCTCTGTTGGAAGCTTTCTCAAGATGACGCTCTCCAACAAGGTAAGCTATGATATCAATCTCCGTATTGCGGAGCGCTTCAATCAGCTGTCTTTTCAGGAGTATGAAGACCAGGAGTTTCTGCGCCTGTTCGACCTTATGAAGAAAGGGGACAATCTGGATCCCTCGCGGCTGTATTATAAGATGCTTTCTTTATTTCAGGGCATCGTGACCCTTGCCAGCTTCACCATTGCCCTGGCACAGCAGAGCATCCCCATGTGCATCCTGATTTATGTCGCCATGCTCCCGTTCTATCTCCTGAAGAGCCGGACGGCCGATGTGGGCTATCGGTTCGATGCGGAGAACTCCCTCCTTACCAGGAAGAAGCATTATTATGAGGACATATTCGTAAAGCGGGACGCTGCAAAGGAAATGCGCATCTATGACACGGAGCCTTTCTTTTATGAAAAGTATAAGGCTGCGAACCTGGACTATCTGAAATTTTACAGGGACAAGTACTTATTCGAGAATAAGTATGATAAGCTTTCTGATGTCTACAGCAAGTCCATCAGCATCGCGGTCAGGGTATACGCGGGCTTCCTTGCCGTTTCCGGGTCGATAGATTTCGGTACGTTCACATTCCTCATCGCCGCTTACGACCAGGTTGCCGAGGGGCTGGAAAACGCTTTCCGGAATATATTCGATATCAAAAGCAGCGACATGTATGGGAGTGCTTTACATGATTTTCTTCATTATGGTGATAAACCTCTTCACTACGAACATGACTCTCTCCACTATGGATTGCCCGGAGATAGCGATGGGATTGTGCTGCGCCACATAGACTCCATTGCGTTTGAGGATGTAAGGTTCAAGTACCCGGGCAGCGATTCCTATGTCCTGGCTGGGCTTTCCTTTCAGATAGAGAAAGGGGAAACGGTCGGCATCGTTGGCTTGAACGGCAGCGGAAAGTCCACAATCATAAAGCTGCTGCTAAGGTTATACCGCCCCGAATCAGGCGCCATCAAAATCAACGGCCTAGATATCGGGAAATATGACCCCCGCTCCTTCTATGACGCTTTCGGCTGCGTGTTTCAGGAAAGCGCCCGGCTGGCCATGTCCATCAGGGAAAACATCTGCATACGCCCCCACGGGAAAGAATATGGCGAGGAAGCATGTGTGAAAGAAGCTTGCGATGCCGAAAAAATCCACCATATCCTCTCGGTGCTGCAGCTGGAGGACTGGATTCAATCGCTCCCCAATGGCCTGGACACCATCCTGACCAAGGAGTTCGACGACGATGGGACGGAGCCCTCCGGCGGCATATGGCAGAAGCTCTCCATCGCTCGGGCCATCTATAACGAAAGCGAAGTCATCATCATGGATGAGCCCTCCGCGTCCATCGATACGGAAACGGAGAAAATGATTTTCGAGCGGTACCAGGAGATAACAGAAGAAAGGACTTCCATCCTCATCTCCCACAGGCTTGCCAATATTGCTGTCTGCGATAAGATTCTCGTGCTTGAAGACGGTCATGTGGCAGAACAGGGAAGCCACGAAATGTTGATGGAGAAAGGGGGAGTCTATGCCCACCTGTTCCGCCTACAGGCCGACAAATACGCGGATTCGTGAAGCCCCCCTTCCTATAATGCCAAGCCTTTCCTATCCTAAAAGCTCTAGGTACAGGCCAAAGCTGGAATGTAGCGGGTATTTTGCTGCAAGGCTGAGTTGCGCCGAGCCTGCCTCATTCAAATATCAGGTGCATATTGGTATGCCGATTCAATGAATTCATATCCCTTTCGATATAATCCCAGGTCTTTTGGTATGTACCCGGAACAGCAATCATAGGAGCCGATAACGATATCTGTCCTTTACACGTTCAATCTGCTCATTCAGCTTTTTCAGGATGCTCTCATTAGAAGCATAATCTTTCAATGTAATATCGCCATGCACAACGACGAACCGCACCTCATTGTCGGAAAAGCACTCTTTCATAACGGATCCAAGGGATGCCTCATCACTTGGCCCTTCCACTATGAACGCAATCACCTTCTTTTCCCTCATGCTCTATCGCCCTACCCGCCTTTCTGAATGCACGCGCAATCTTTAAGCTGTCCGTTTCCTCGTAAATCACCTCGTCCTGGCCCCCAAGGGTAATCCCCCTGATATACGTATCCCTGAGATTGTTCGATGCTTTTACGTTCTTCATCCGAATATATCTTCTGTCCGGATTTACCGTGGAAAACATGATATTATCTTTATCCAGCATTTCCAGGGCACGCAAGTTATGCGATGTAAATATCAGCTGCCCTTTGGCGCTTTTATTGAAAATGTCAAGGAGCTCCCCAAGCATGTACTCAAAGATTCCCGCGTCCAGTTCGTCAATAGCAAGACAGATGGAGGGATTTCCGAAAGCCTGAATCAAGGCATTCAAGATAGAAACGATTTTGATGATTCCCTCTGACTCCATGCGAATCGGAATAGGTGCCATACCCTCTCTGACAGAGACAAGTTCCACCCTGTATCCGTTCTCCCCGGAGTCTGTCAGCTGCCTTCCATCATTATGGACCTCAATCTTCATTCCTGGAATAATCGTATAAAGAACCATATTGACTTGATTCACAATGGCCTCTAAAACCGCTTTCCTCTTCTCCCCTAGAACCACCGGTTCCGTTAAAGGAATTGCAAAATCCCCCTTCAGCCCAATTTCATCCTGCTCGAACTTAAATGCCATAGGCAACAGAAAATTTGCGGAAATCACACCGGAATGCGCATTACGGATTACAAACAGATCCTTTAAGGCGAACCCAAATAAAGCCTTTATCACCTCAGAGCAATGCCTGAAATCGTTCTCATACTTCCGGCAGAAAATCTCTCTGCTGCTCTCTCCAAAGATGTAGGAGCAATTGCTCTTCTCTGCCAGTTTTCTGGCCACGATCAAATCCGTCCTGTTCTCCGGACAGCCTTCCATCACTTCATCCAATCTTTTTTTGGGAGCAAACACATTCTCCCTGTCCGAACGCCTGTAATCCATAAAGACGGTTTTATTGCTTCTGTTATCGCCCTCATTGACAGCACAGCTCAATGTCTCCCGGGCGACCTCCACACCTTTTCCGCTTCTCTTCAAAACAACCTTATAACCCGCCTCATAAACAAGCTGACCGACAAAAATATGAAAGTCTGCCGCAATCTCCGCCTGATTGCCATTCGCATCAATGTAATCCACGATTTCCTCTTCAAGCGTGCCGCCAATCATGATGCTCTGCAAATAGTAAAGCGCATCGATAACTGCCGTTTTCCCGGAACCATTTTGACCATATAGGCCCAGCACTTCCGCATTCCTGTAGTCCAGCTGTTTCCTACAGGTGTTCGGCATGACAATCTGTCCAGTCCTCACATTTTTGATATTGGAAATCTTCAGGGAAGATAGCCTTACAATGCTTTCCATAGCCGTTTCCTCCATGGGTTTCATTTTAGCACAAACAGGCTTTTATATCAATTATTTTTTCAAAATTTGCATTTTTTATTCCTTTTCTGCAAAAATATGCCCAACAGGTTTCTTTCTATGAGGCCTATGCATTCTTAAAATCATTCATCCAGAAACAGTTGCACCCTGTTCTGGATAATCGCCGCCACATCCTCCGGTGTCTTGTCCCCCTTGAAATAGGCCTGGCTTTCCTCCAGGACCACGCCTTCTATCTGTTCATGCCATATGGGCAGGGGCGCCGCATCCATATATACTGCTCCTTCGCTGTATGGACTGTGCTCCATCACGCCGCTGCACAGAACATCCTTCCTCACGGAAGCGCATCCGACCAGGCTCTTCTTGTGAATATCCTCAATCGTAAAATCAGGACTAATAACCCATGCTTCCATAATCATCCCTCGGTTTCCAATATTACAGATGGATTGATAATATCTATTCCCTTGTAACCTTCCAGATTAGTGATTGCTCTCACGTCCCTAATCGTCTTCCTTCATGCGTTCCGGCGCATCTTCCTGTGAAAGAAAGCTGATAACTGATGTATCTAAGTATACTTTTAATTTCCGCATAGAGCATCACTCCTCCTGTGCACCTTCTGATAAGTAATATAATACCTTCTGGAACCAGGAAAATCAACGAAATATATCCTATCAGATATACTGGTCTTACGAAAGAGTGTACAGAATTTAAAAGCATGACCAAATGTAAGACATAGTTGAATTCCAAATCATCTCTGTATGGTGTCATGAGCAAGAAACAGGACAGGCGCTTACGAGCATGGCTGCCTGTCCAAAAAACGATGCAGGATGGCTTGTTCCTCCTCCATCATCTCCTCCATATGGCGCAGAATCGAAACAGCGGTCTCTTCCTTATATTTGATATAGAGCTTCAGCACCATATTCCTGATAACCAAGGCCTTCTCTGCGATCCGGATATACTTTTCCAAAAAGCCCTCCTCCAACTCCCCGTTTCTCTCAAAATAGGCAAAGGTATGGCAGAGGCTCTTCTTATGGTCAAGCAAAGCGCAGAAGCACCGGATGTCTTTCCTGAAACCTCTCCCTTTCTCCCGGATGATTCCTTCCACATACGCAATCAGATAGCGGTAGTTCTCAAATCCGTATATCCATTCCTCCCCGCGTTCCCGCCCTCCGAACGCCGGGGCAATGTTCAGATATTCCCGAATCTGAGCCTCGAAGACCTTCACCGGAAACTCATATTCAAAACGGTCTTCTGTGGGAGCAATCAATAAGATGCTGTCATGGAGGTCCAGCTTCACATTATCCGGGACATAACTGCCATATCCCATCCGCATCTCCTCATAAGTACAGCGGATATCCGTCCTGTATTTCCCGTTTATGGCATTGTCGCACAACAGGAGTTCCCTCTTCCCATCATCATACCCATACACCATCACCTCATGGTTCGAGGGATGATCAAGTCCATAGAAGCCCAGATACTCCCGGTCAATGTTCAGCAGGACATAATATCCCTCTGCAATATATCGCCGTATGAACGAAACCACGGTGTCCTCCGCGACTTCTGCACGCCGGTATTTATAAAAATCCAGAAAGGGGCATTGATAGAACATGTTCAGCCCGCATTCCCGGTTCTGCACTATGCTCAGTTCATAAAGGCAGAACGGGGCATCCGGCCTGTATCCGATGATATTATTATAATTCGCCGCAAGCCATATCTCCTCTCTGTCCACGACATCAATCACCGCAAGCAAATCTGCCAGGAAGCCATAGGTATCCAATAACGGTGTCTTGTTCAGATACAATTCTTTTCTCCCCATTCCGTACAGGATTCCCCTTCCTTGATTACA
>ERZ808037.316-NODE-316-length-49814-cov-6.004986_pt1 | contig 49814 bp, 37 predicted proteins | sample MGYA00380190_ERZ808037 | MGnify/ENA primary metagenome ERZ808037 (study PRJEB31490, sample SAMN06133399) | mouse gut metagenome | isolation source: J9 | host: mice | place: China: Chengdu | collected 2015-05 ...
TCTTTTGACGATTGGACTCATTTACTCATTCCTTCTATCGCGTAAGCAACCGATTTATAATTTTCTTCCTTGATGATTTTCGCAAGGCCGAGCGCCACGCTGGTCACCGGATTTTCAGAGACATTCACCTGCAAACCCGTGCCCTTGCTCATAAGCTGCGCCAGCTTACTCACCTGTGAAGCGCCGCCCGTCAGATAAATGCCGTGGCGGTAGATATCCGCCGCAAGCTCCGGCGGGGTACGCTCCAGAATCACTTTGATATTGTCTATGATGGAATTAAAATGCTCGATCAGGCACTCATCCACAAGGGCGGTGGGAATTTCCCTCTCCACGGGAAGCCCCGTCACGATATCCCTGCCGTAAACGACAGCGCCCGCTCTCTGGTCTTCCAGATCAAGAAGGGATATCTTTACGACCTCGGCTGTCTTTCCGCCGATAATCAGGCTGTATTCACGGCGGATCGCCGCCTTGATGGCCTCGTCAAACTTCCGTCCGCCCACTTTAATCAGACGGCTTAATACGATGCCTCCAAGCGAAAGAATCGAGATTTCCGTCGTGTCAAAGCCCACGTTGACAACCAGCACGCCCTGCGAATTTTTCACGTCAATGCCCAGTCCGAGTCCGTCTGCCACGGCCTTGTCCACCACCATGACCTTCCTGGCCTTCACATTGGATTCCTTGATCAGATCCTTAAAGGCGCGCTTCTCCACCTCCGTCACATCCCACGGAACGGCGATGTAATAATCGGCGGGACGGATATTGTTTTTCATCATACCGCCCAGAAAATACCTGACAAGCGTCTCCATATTCTGGATATCGGCAATCACGCCGTTACTCAGAGGATAGGTGATGTTTATGTTGCCTGGCGCCTTCTCGTACATCTCAAAAGCCGCGTCGCCGTATGCGAAAAGCGTCTTTTTATTCTCGATAGCGATCATGTTCTTTTCTACGAAGACTTCATCGTCCGCGCGGTTGTAAATTTTGATATTGCTGGTGCCAAGATCAATTCCAAATGCGTTGTTTGCCAAGGTAAGTGTACCCCTTTCTCTTTACATTTCAATTGACATATCTGTCAGTAATTTGCTTTCTTTAAAACTGAAATAATTGTTGTCTCCCAGAATAATATGGTCGACTAACGGAATGTCCGCCATCGCTCCCGTCCGGCCGATCCGCTCCGTGACCAGAAGATCGTTTTCGCTCGGGACAGGATTTCCGCCCGGATGGTTGTGCAGAAGCATAATGCCTGCCGCACCGTTCCGGAAAGCCTGTACAAACACCTCTCTGGGCGATAAGATGGCAGCGTTTACCGTGCCCTTGGACAGTTCTTCCTCACCGATCAGATGATATCCCGAATCCAGAAGCAAAAGCAGGATATGCTCCACGCTCTCGTGACGGAACCGCTCCATGTAGTAGTCCGCAACCGAATAGGGATCGTGAAAAGAAAGCCCGCTCTTCGCCTTTGCACTGGCCATTCTCTTTGCAAATTCAGCGATTGCCTTAAGCTGAACCGCTTTCACCTCGCCGATTCCCTCAATCTTCTGCAATTCTTTCACGGATATGTGGTACAGCCCCAAAAGACCGTTTCCGTATCGGGCAGTCCGGGACAGCACCCGCTCACCCAGCTCCCTCGCGCTCATGCCCTTTTTGCCCGTCCTAAGGAGGATCGCCAGAAGCTCCGAATCCGTCAGGCTCTCGCTCCCGAAGGCGGCAAATTTCTCAAATGGAAGATTTTGCTGCCTGTAATACTCATTGTTCTCACACTTTGCTGTTTTCATGCAGTCTCTTTCCCGACAGCTTCTCTCCAAAAGTACGGTCAGATCATGCGGTATATTCCCCAACGCTCATTTTAACACAATCGGATTTTGATGTACATAAAAAAAGAAATTTTTTCCATCAGACACGGCATATTCCGCGATCCGCCAGATTCTGCAGACTCTTTAAGATGCCGAGCTTCGCGTGGGGAAAGGTCAGACCGCCCTGGAAGTAAACCGCGTAGGGAGGCGCGATGGGGCCGTCCGCGGAAAGTTCTATGGAGGAGCCGGAAACAAAGGCGCCTGCCGCCATAATCACCTTGGAATCGTAGCCGGGCATATCCCAGGGTTCCGGCTTCACGAAGCTGTCCACAGGTGCCGCCGCCTGTATGCCCTCGCAAAAAGCGATCACCCCCTCCGGAGAACCGAATGTCACGGCCTGAATGATGTCATGACGGCTCTCCAAACCGTCCGGCACCACCGCAAATCCAAGCTTTTCATAAATATTCGCCGCAAATATGGCGCCTTTTAAGGCGGAAGCCGTCACCGTGGGCGCAAGGAAAAGCCCCTGATAGAAAGCGGGAAGTACGCCAAGGGAAGCGCCCACCTCCTTAGCCAGTCCGGGTGAAGTCAGACGGCAGGCCGCATTCTCCACACATTCCCGTTTCCCTGCAATATAGCCGCCGATGGGGGCAAGGCCGCCGCCCGGATTCTTGATGAGAGAGCCGACCACCATATCCGCGCCTACTTCGGACGGCTCCGTCGTCTCCACAAACTCCCCGTAACAGTTATCCACCATCACAAGAACATCCGGCCTGATCCGTTTCACAAAAGAAATCAGCTCTCCAATGCGGGCAACGGACAGCGTCGGCCTCGTCTGATAGCCTTTAGAACGCTGTATGGTGACAAGTCGGGTTTTTTCATTTATGGCGGCGCGGATTCCCTCGTAGTCGAAGCTCCCGTCCGGCATCAGATCCACCTGTCTGTAAGTAATGCCGTACTCCGCAAGAGACCCTCTGGAAGGACGGATGCCAATCACCTCCTCCAGCGTATCGTAGGGCTTTCCCACAGGGGATAAAAGCTCGTCTCCGGGCCGCAGATTGCTCATCAGCGCAAGAGCCAGCGCATGAGTGCCGCAGGTAATCTGGGGACGCACCAGCGCATCTTCCGTCCGGAATACACCGGCGTACACCTTCTCCAGCGTGTCCCGCCCAAGATCATTGTAGCCGTAGCCTGTGGTGCCAAGAAGACACGCCTCGCTGACACCTGCCCTCTGCATAGCCTTTATTACTTTGAGCTGGTTATACTCGGCATTTTCATCAATCTGCCGGAACCGTTCCCGAAGGGATGCCAGAATCTCATCCCCGAAACGGTATACTGCCTCCGATATGCCGCACTCCTTATACATGCTCTCAAGCTCTGTCATATTTACCTCCATCTTTCTTCTGTCTTTGTATTCAGGTCTTTGTCTATTTTGCACACCCATTTTGCGTTTCTTTGCATTATTGCTGCAAAAACCCCTGTAAAATCAGCATTTCCACCTATTTATTTTCCTGCATTCTCCTGCTTTTCGTCTCTCTTCCCAGCCATATTTTTACCATATACTGATATCTTGCGAACATTTTTAAGTTCAATAACACAATCTATCCCAAATAACACAATTTATAAAATCGGATTTCCGCTTTTTTTCTGTTCTTTTCGTCCGAAAAACCCATATTTCATCCGCATTTGACATATCCTTACAGGATTATACCTTTTTCGCGCAGGAAATCCTGCATGAATGTCAATATGTTTTGACTGTTATAGTCAAAAACGGTTTTATCTATCCAAATTACCTCTTTTTCGCGTCGAAACCATGTGAGCTGTCTTTTCGCAAAATGTCTGGTGTCCCGTTTTATCAGGTAAACAGCCTCTTCCATAGAAATATCCCCTTCCAGATAAGACAAAAGCTCTTTGTAGCCGAGTCCCTGCATGGAAACCATCTCCCGCCGGCATCCCTCTTCCCGCAGGGCGCGCACTTCCGCCTCCAGCCCCTGCGCCATCATCAGGTCTACCCTCTCGTCAATTCTCCGGTAAAGCCGCTCCCGTCTGTCGGTCAGCACAAAATAAGCGAAGCGATAGGGTGAGACATTCCGGCGCTGCTCCCTGTTATGTTCGGAAATCTTTTTACCCGTCTTTTCATAAAACTCTATGGCGCGGATCACCCGCTTGATGTTGTTTTCGTGAATGCTTTCACAGGATTCCGGGTCCACCGCGCGCAGCCTTTCATAGATAGCCGATGCCCCTTCCCTGCGCGCCTGCTCCTCAAGCGACTGTCTGAGCGCAGTGTCCTCATCGTTTTCCGTAAAATCTATGTCATACAGCAAAGCCTGAATATAAAAACCGGTGCCGCCCACCACAATGGGAATATGGCCCCGGCCATAAATCTCCTCCGCCGCCTGTTTCGCCAGTTTCTGAAACACCACCACGTTACATTCCTGATCCGGCTCCAGCACGTCAATCAGATGATGGGGCACACCGTCCATCTCCTGCGGCGTAATCTTGGCCGAACCGATATCCATACGGCGGTATGCCTGCATGGAATCGGCGGAGATAATTTCCCCGCCTATGGCTTTCGCAAGGGCGATGGATAGCGCCGTCTTTCCCACCGCCGTCGGACCGGTCAAAATCACAAGCGGTCTTTTTTCCGTCTGCCCATTTCCTTCCATTCCTCTGCGTTTCCTCCTGAACTTCTCTGCACCGGATTTCGTATGCACTCAGTTTTCAAATACATCTGGTTTTCACATACACCTGGTTTTCACATGCCTATACGATCCGCTTAAACTTTTTCTCAAGCTCCTGCTTACTCATGGAAATGAGCGTCGGTCTGCCGTGAGGACAATTATAAGGATTGTCCAGCGTAAGAAGCTCGTCAATCAGCGCCTCCATTTCCTGACGGCTCATATGCATATTGCCCCTGACGGACGCCTTGCAGGCCATGGTGGCGATGCGGCTGCGGACGCTCTCCGGCGGGCCTGTCATCACGTCTGCCCCCAGCTCATCCAGTATCTCATAAAAGAACGTGCCTCCGGTATACCCGTACAGATCCAGCGGAACACCCCGTATCGCGTAGTCATTTCCGCCAAACTCCTCAATCACAAAACCAAGCGCCGCAAAATCCTCCATATGACTTTGCAGGCATTCCTTCTCCTGATTGTTTAAGGTCACAATCATGGGCGGGTTGATATTCTGGGAGGCAGCCTCCTTCTCTCTGAAATGCCGCATCAGCCGCTCATATCTGACCTTCTCGTGGGCGGCGTGCTGATCCACGATCAGCAGCTTATCCTGATAGGAAATTAACCAGTATGTCTCAAAGAGCTGTCCGATGATCTCATAGCGCTCCTTTGCCTTCTCCGAAAGAATTTTGTCATCAAACATGGTCATCTGTTCCGGTTTCTGCCCGGCATCCCCGGTTTTTCCGGATGTTTCGTCTTTCCCTGTTTTTCCTGCGTGTTCTTCTGGCGGGAACAGATTCCCCTCTGCAGCCGTATTCCCCCTGTCACCGGCATAACAGGCCGTCGTCTGCCTGAGCACGTTCGCCTCCGCAGGACGGCTTTTCTCGTAGATCGCCCGGATCGACGCTGTCTGCTCCGGCTGTCCGGAAAACGGCATTTCCGCCCCATGTACGTCCGGCTTTTGAAAGGACCGTGCGATCCTTCTCTCCTCAAACGGCTCCGGCGCCGTCTCCTTTGCCCGACCGCCGCTTTTCGCCGCCTTCGGTTCTTTCTTTTCCGGATCGGACAAGATCACCTCGGGAATCATTTCTTTCTCCCGCAGCGCTTTCTCCACCGCTTCCCGCACCGTCTCGTAAAAGACCGGTCCGTCCGCAATCCGCACCTCCATCTTGGAAGGGTGGACGTTCACGTCGATCTTCTCCGTATCGATCTGAAAATGCAGGATGCAGAACGGAAACTTGTGCTGCATCAGATATTCCCGATAGCCCTCCTCCACCGCCTTGCTGATCAAGGTGCTGCGGATATATCTGCCGTTGATATAAAAGATCTCATAAGAGCGGTTCGACCGGTTGATCACAGGCTTTCCCAAAAGCCCCGTCACCGTCATTCCCTCCTGCTCAAACCGGAAATCCGTGAGGGCGCAGGCTATGTCCTTCCCGTATATACGATAGACAATCTCCCGCAGATCACCGCTGCCTGTGGTATAGAATTTGTTCTGGCCGTTCAGCAGGAATTTAAAGGAAACCTGCGGGTTTGACATGGCCATATGCTCCATCAGGTCCGCCACATAGGAACCTTCCGTCCTCGGCTGTTTCAGAAACTTTTTGCGGGGCGGCGTATTATAAAAAAGATTCCGCACAAGCAAAGTCGTACCTCCCGGCGCACCGATCTCATCCCGCTCCTTCTCCACGCCTCCCTCGATCAAATAGCGGACGCCCGTCAGCTCCTCCGGCGTCTTGGTGATCAGCTCCACCTGCGCCACAGCCGCAATGCTGGCAAGAGCCTCCCCCCGGAATCCAAGGCTGACCAGTCTGGCCAAATCATCGGCGGAGGAAATCTTGCTTGTGGCATGACGCAGAAAAGCGTTCTCCACCTGCGACTTCTCGATGCCGCCGCCGTTGTCGGTCACCCGGATCAGGCTCGTGCCGCCGTCCCTGATCTCCACCGTAACGGCGTCCGCGCCCGCGTCGATGGCATTCTCCACCAGCTCCTTCACCACGCTGGCCGGCCGCTCCACCACCTCCCCGGCAGCGATCTTGTCTATGGTCTGGTTGTCTAAAATATTTATTTTCGCCACGGCTTCCTTTTCCTCACAGTATTCTAAAGCGGTACATGAAATTGCGAAACCTCTCAACACACTGTATTAATTAGGTTTCGCCTTTCTTATCCCCACCTATTTTTCAATCGGTTTTGTAATCGGTACAATGTATTCAGCGCATCCACCGGCGTCAGGTTGCTCACGTCGATCTCCTTCAATTCCTGTATCACGTCCTCGTCCGTCACCGTGTCAAACAGGGAAATCTGCTCCAGATCCACCTCGTCGTACCTGACGCTCTTTTTCTTCTCGCTCTTTCCCCTGTCAATCTCTATGCTCTGCACTTTTTCCGTGATGTCGTTGTCGCTTAACTGCTCCACGATCTCCTTGGCCCGGTCGATGACCATATCCGGCACACCCGCCAGTTTCGCCACCTGAATGCCATAGCTCTTATCGGCCCCGCCCTTCACGATCTTTCGTAAGAATACGATATCGTCGCCCTTCTCCTTGACCGCGATGCAGTAGTTGTTTACGTTGTCCATTTTGCCTTCCAGCTCGGTAAGCTCGTGGTAATGGGTGGCAAACAGCGTCTTGGCCCCGAGAATCCGCCTGTTGCTGATATGCTCGATCACAGCCCACGCGATACTCAGACCGTCGAAGGTGGAAGTGCCGCGTCCGATCTCATCGAGCACCAGCAGGCTGTCCGACGTGGCGTTTCTCAAAATATTGGCTACCTCGTTCATTTCCACCATAAAAGTAGACTGGCCGCTCGCCAGATCGTCGGAAGCGCCCACTCTCGTGAAAATCCGGTCCACAATACCGATATTCGCTCTTTTCGCGGGCACAAAGGAACCGATCTGGGTCATCAGCACAATAAGCGCCACCTGACGCATATAGGTGGACTTTCCCGCCATATTCGGTCCCGTAATCACCGCGATACAGTGCTTTTTATCATCCAGATGGGTGTCGTTTGCGATAAACATATCGTTCCGGATCATCTGCTCCACCACGGGATGCCGTCCCTCTTTAATGTCGATCACGCCCTTTTCGTTGAGCGCAGGGCGCACATAGTGGTTCTGCTCCGCCACAAAGGCCAGAGAAGTAAATACATCCAGTTTCGCAACTGCCCGCGCGGTTTTCTGGATCCGCTCCACCTCACCGGCTATGGCTTCCCTGATTTCACAAAACAGGTCATATTCCAGCGTAAAGAGTTTATCCTCCGCATTCAGAATGGAATCCTCCAGCTCCTTTAAGCGGGGCGTGGTATACCGCTCCGCATTGGCCAGCGTCTGCTTTCGCACATAGTCCTCCGGCACCTGATCCCTGTAAGAGTTGGTCACCTCAAAATAAAAGCCGAAGACCTTATTGTGTTTGATGCGCAGGTTTTTAATGCCCGTGCGTTCCCGGTCCTCCTCCTCCAGTTCCGCCAGCCATTTTTTCCCGTCTGTCTTTGCCTTTTTCAGGGAATCTATCGTCTCGTTGAAGCCTTCCCTGATAATGCCGCCCTCCTTGACGGCGATGGACGGCTCCTCCATAATCGCATCGTCGATCAGCTTATGAATATCCTGCAGCGGATCCATATTTTCCCGGATTTCCCGAAGCAGCGGCGCGTCGAAATCGGCGAGCACCGTCCGCAGGGAAGGCAGCATCGCCAGTGAATTGCGAAGCGCGATCAGATCTCTCGGATTCGCGGTTTTATAGCTCACTTTGCCAAGAAGCCGCTCCAGATCGTAAATGGCGTGCAGATACTCCCGCATTTCCTCCCTGTCCACGCTTCTTTTGCCAAGCGCCTCCACCGCGTCCAGCCGTTTTTCGATCCGCGCTTTGTCGATCAGCGGCTGTTCTATGTACTTGCGCAGAAGCCGTCCTCCAAGGGCCGTTTTCGTGCGGTCAAGCACACCCAGAAGAGACCCTTTTTTCTGTTTCTCACGAAGCGTCTCTAACAGTTCCAGATTTCGTCTTGTAGAGCTGTCCAAAAGCATGTATTTGCTGCTCAGGTACGGATAAATATGGGTAAAATGGGAAAGAGACGTCTTCTGCGTCTCATAGAGGTATAAAAGCAGCGCCCCGGCCGCGGTGATTCCCACCGGAAAGTCCTCGATGCCGAGTCCTTTTAGCGTATTTACCCGGAAATGACGCATCAGCGTCTTTTTACAGCCTTCCTCGTCAAAATAGTGGGGAGACAGGGAATAGACGGACACGCCCAGCCTGTTTTTCATATCTTCAATGTCATATCCGCTGACAAAAAACTGCTCGTTGCAGATTACCTCCGAGGGCGCGTATTTGTTGATCTCGTCCTGTAGCTTACGGATATCCTCCACTTCGGTCAGATAATAGTCCCCGGTCGTCACATCCGCCACCGACAGCCCGATTTTTCCGGGAAAGTAGGTGACGCAGATCAGATAGTTGTTCTTACTGTCGTCCAGCGCCTGAATATTCAGGTTTGTGCCGGGCGTGACCACACGTATCACTTCCCGCTTAACGATGCCCTTTGCGCTTTTGGGGTCCTCCACCTGCTCGCAGATCGCCACCTTATACCCTTTGGAAACAAGCTTGTTCAGGTGGCTTTCCACCGCATGATGGGGCACGCCGCACATAGGCGCGCGCTCCTCCTGTCCACAGTTTTTTCCCGTAAGCGTAATTTCCAGCTCTTTCGAGGCCGTCAGCGCGTCCTCGAAAAACATTTCGTAAAAATCCCCTAGTCTGTAAAACAAAATGCAGTCCTGATACTCCTTCTTCGTATCCAAGTATTGCTGCATCATAGGTGTTAGTTCAGCCATTGGTTATCAACCATCTTTCCTAATCTCGTATGCTTGGTTTGACCCAACCAGTCAACCATGCGTCCCGTATAATAAAAGCCATGACAGGTGTCCAGCACTACCATGACAAACTTGCCGACAAGCCGCCTGTCCGCCTTAAAATGTACCAGCATGTTATTGCCAAGCCGGCCGGTGACAAAGGCCGGATCCTGTTCGTTTACTTCCTCCACAAGGGCCTCCATAACCTTCCCCTGCAAAAGCGCGGCTCTCTCTTTGGCCGTCTCCTGCACCACGGCAAGAAGCTTGTCAAACCCCTCATGCACCACTTCCTCCGGCACCTGATTTTCCATGGCCGCCGCGGGCGTACCCGTCCTTGGAGAATAGATAAACGTAAAGGCGTTGTCAAACTGTACCTTCCTCACCACGTCAATCGTCTCTTCCACATCCGCAAGCGTCTCCCCCGGAAAGCCCACGATCAGATCCGTCGTGATCGCAATGTCGGGAATGGCGTGTTTCAGCCTGTCCACCAGCGCCAGATACTGCGCCTTCGTGTAACGCCTGTTCATAGCCTGCAAAATACGGTCAGACCCCGCCTGCAAGGGCAGATGCAGATGGCGGCATATCTTCGTGGAACGCTGCATCACTTCGATCAGCTCGTCGGACAGATCCTTCGGATGGGACGTCATAAAGCGGATGCGCCGCAGTCCCTCTATCTTCTCCACTTCCATTAAGAGTTCCGCGAAGGTGATGGGATTTTCCAGATTTTTTCCGTAGGAATTGACATTCTGTCCAAGCAGCATGACTTCCGCTACACCGTCCGCCACAAGCGCCTCAATCTCCCGCAGAATCTCCTTCGGTTCCCGGCTTCTCTCCCGCCCGCGCACATAGGGCACGATACAATAGCTGCAAAAATTATTGCAGCCAAACATAATATTAACGCCGGACTTATAGCTGTACTTACGCTTTACCGGCAGATTTTCCACGATTTCGTCTGTCTCCTCCCAGATATCCACTACCATTTCTCCGGACGCCGTCATTCTTGCAAGCAGCTCGGCAAACCGGAAAATATTGTGGGTACCGAAGATCAAATCCACAAACCGATAACTTTTCTTTATTTTTTCAATTACAGACTGTTCCTGCATCATACAGCCGCAGAGCGCGATCTTTAAGTGCGGTTTCTTCTTTTTCAGGCTGTTTAAGTAGCCAAGACGCCCGTATACCCGCTGATTGGCGTTATCCCGCACGGTACAGGTATTGTAGAGAACGAAATCCGCATCCTCCTCAGCGTCCGTGAGCGCATAACCTGCGTTTTCCAGAATACCGCACATTTTCTCGGAATCTCTGGCGTTCATCTGGCAGCCGAAGGTCACCACGCAGGCTTTCGGCGCGCACCCGTGCTTAACCTGAAAAGCCGACACATAACCCCGGCACTTTTCTATATATTCTTTTTGACGCCCCAGTTCTGTTTCATTTTCACTTGGCAATTTATTTTCTCCATTTCTGCTTCCGCAGACATCTAAATTTTTTGGGAACAGGCCAGCGCAAGAGAACCCGGCCCGATATGACAGGCAATGCTCAGGGAAAGCGGATCCATATGCACGTCAAATCCCGGAAATGCCACAAGCACCTGCTCCCGAAACTGTTCCGCCGCCTCTCTGTCATAAGTGTAAGCGATCTGCAGCCAGATCCGGTCTGCCGAAACGCCCCCGAAGCGTTTCTCCATGTCAGCCCTGATCGCGTTCATCATGATCGTCTTTCCCTGCGAGACCGTTCTCGCCTTGGCAAAGGCGTCCAGCTTCTCGCCCTGAATCGTCAAAACAGGTTTCAGGCGAAGAATCGTGCCAAGAGCCGCCGCCGCAGGCGTGATTCTGCCTCCTTTTTTCAGATAATACAGCGTATCCAGCATAATATAGATGCTGGAGTTAAACTTATCCTCCTCCAGAAACGCCCTGACTGCCGCCGCGTCCATCCCACGTTCGATCAGGATAAGCGCATCCAGCGCCGACTGTCTCTGGGTCACGGAGATCCGCTGGTTGTTGACCACCTGCACCCTGCCGTCATAATTTTCCGAAAGCATCCGCGCACTCTGACAGGAGCCGCTAAGACCGCTGGACATCGGTATATGCACGATCTCATCATATGTTTCAAGCAGTTCGTCCCAGAGCTTCATCACCGCTTCGGGGCTTGGCTGGCTCGTAATCACGTCCGCATTCTCTGCAAGCCTTTTGTAAAACTGCTCCTGCGTCAGCGTAATGTCCTCGAAAAAAGTCTCCTCATTGATCATAAACGGCATAGGCAGTACATAAAGCCCCATCTCCTTCGCCTGAGACTGCGTAATGCCGCTGTTACTGTCTGTCACTACTGCAATTTTTTTACCCATAATCATCCTCTTTCCATTTCGGAGAATGCTGCTTTTTGCATTCTCTCAAGTAAGACTTAGTACTTCTTGGCGAGGCAGTCAATACTGCCGAGTCTTAGAAGTACTTCTTACTTTGTTCTCGCTTTGTTCTCCCTCAGTTTACCGTCAGATACTCCTAAAGTCAACCTCATTTATCTCATGCAGAGTCAGCGCTCTTCTTAGCGACGCAAACTCTTCTCCTGCAAGCGCTGCATCCTCAGCAAGCACCTTGTCCGCCCAGTCGCTTGCGCTTTGAAGGACTGCCGCGTCACGGTAAATATCGCCAAGGGCAAACTGTAAATCCCCGCTTTGTCTGATTCCGAACAGATCTCCCGGTCCCCGGAGAGCCAGATCCTTGCCCGCAATGTAAAAACCGTCGTTGGATTCATTCAGGATCTTTAACCGTTCCATCGTTTCCGGCCGCTGTGATTTGCTGACAAAAATACAGTAGGACTGCTTGTCGCCGCGCCCCACCCGGCCTCTGAGCTGGTGAAGCTGTGCAAGCCCGAACCGCTCCGCGTTCTCCACAAGCATCACCGTGGCGTTTGGCACATTGATCCCCACCTCGATCACCGTGGTGGACACCAGCACATCTATATGATGCGTCTCAAAAGCCTCCATGATTCTGGTTTTCTCCGCCGGACGCATTCTGCCGTGAAGCGTCTCCACACGGACCTCCGGGGAAAGCGCGCTCCTTAGCTTCTTCGCGTAGGAAGCCACGTCCTCCAGCTCCTGCTCCTCCCCCTCTTCCACCATGGGACAGATCACATAGACCTGACTGCCCAGCGCCACTTCCTTTTCTATGAATTTATAGGCGGTATTCCGGTAGGACGTATTCACCACACAGTTTTTGATGGGCAGTCTGTCCGCCGGCAGCTCGTCCAGCACAGAAATGTGCAGATCCCCATACAGGATGATGGCCAGCGTCCGCGGAATGGGCGTCGCGCTCATCACAAGCACATGTACGGCCTGCCCTTTCTCACTGGAACCGCTGTCTGATACGGAAGCTGCGCCGTCCGCTTCGGAAAGCCCCCCGCCCTTCTCCGCAAGCGTCTCCCGCTGTCTGACTCCGAAACGGTGCTGCTCGTCCGTGATGACGAGCGAGAGATTTTTGTAGGCCACCTTCTCCTGTATCAGCGCGTGGGTGCCGATCACGATATCCGCCTCCCCGCTCCCGATCTGCGCATAGATTTCCCGTCTGTCCCTGACGCCGACCGATCCGGTCAATAAAACAGGATGCAATTGCAGACCATAATCCTGATTCAGTTTCATCAGACTTTCATAATGCTGTCTGGCCAGAACCTCCGTGGGCGCCATCATTGCCCCCTGAAAACCGTTGGCCGCGCACATGATAAGGGAAAGAAATGCCAGAATCGTCTTGCCGGACCCAACATCCCCCTGCACCAGCCGGTTCATGGCATATTCGGAAGTTAAGTCCGCCTGAATTTCGCCCCACACCTTCTGCTGGGCCTTCGTCAGCCGGTAAGGCAAAGCCTCGATCAACCGCTCTGTCTGCGCAACCTCAATCATGGGCCGGACGCTTTTCATCCGCTCGTTAGACTCCCGCATCCTGCGAAGCACCAGTATAAAGCGGAAAAACTCGTCAAAGACAAGCCTTCTTCTGGCTGCCAGAAGCGTCTCCCGTCCCGTGGGGAAATGCATCTGCTCCACCGCCTCCCGAAAGGACAAAAACCCTTCCGCCTCACGGATCTTTTCCGGAAGCGGATCCTCCGAAAGATCCACAAGCCGGATGGCCTGTCTCACCGCCTTTGTGATGGCGTTGTTGGTCAGCCCCTTCGTGGTGGCGTAGCGCGGCTGCATACAGTCCGTCAGCTTCCCGTACTCCTCCGGCTTATAGATCCGTGCCTGCTCCATCACATACCGGTCTTTCCTGCGGTGCAGACATCCCCTGAATATATAAGTCTGTCCCCGTTTCAGGCTGTTTTTCAGATATGGCATGTTAAAATAGGTCATATGCAGACTGGCGCCTTCACAGGACACCTCGAAGGTGGTAATGGAAAGCCCCCGCACATGTCTGGTCGCCACATTGCCCGCAAGCCGTCCCTCCACCGCCGCAATCTCCCCGTCAGGCGCCTGCTCCGGTAAAACCGGGACCCCAAACTGCTCGTAATCTCCCGGGTAATAGGTTACCAGCTCTTCCGCCGTATCTACATGTAATTTTTCAAAGAGGGCGGCGGTTTTTTCACCGACGCCCTTCAAAGTTCTGATATCCATAAATGCCTGCTTATTCCGCCGAAATAATATAATAATAAATCGGCTGTCCGCCATACTGCAATTCAATATCACAGTCCGGATATTTCTCCCCGATCTGGTTACGCAGCTTTTCGGCGTCCTCCTCCGTGATCTCCTCACCGTAATAAATACTGATCAGTTCCTTCTCCTCTTTCATCATGGCTTCCACCATACGGAGCGCCACGTTGGAAATCGCCGTTCCCACAGAGAGAATGCCGTGATCGCCAAGTCCCATGAAGTCGCCCTGTCTGATCTCCTGCCCGTCGATGTTCGTATCGCGCACCGCGTAGGTAACCTGCCCCGTAGCCACCGCCTTCATCTCCGAGACCATCGTCTCCTCGTTCTCCTCGGCAGATAAGCCCGGCACATAGTTGATCACCGCCGTAATTCCCTGGGGGACAGTCTTTGTGGGGATCACCACAATCTTCTTATCCTTTACTAGCGACTGCGCCTGATTGGCCGCCAGAATGATGTTCTTGTTATTCGGCAGAATAAAAATCGTGTCCGCATTCACTTTATCAATCGCTTTCAGCATGTCTTCCGTGCTGGGATTCATGGTCTGTCCGCCCTCAATGATATAGTCGACGCCAAGACCCTTGAAAATCTCCGCAATGCCGTCTCCCACGGAAACCGCGATAAAGCCCACATCTTTTTTCGGCCCCGGCAGATCGTCCTCCTCTTTTACAGGCTTTTCCTCCTGTTTGGACATCCGGAAGAGCTTTTCCTGATGCTCCAGCCGCATATTGTCAATTTTCATATTGGAGAGCGCACCGTACTTTAATGCCTTCTGAATCGCCAGACCGGGATCGTTGGTATGTACGTGCACCTTTACCACGTCCTCGTCCGCAACCACTACGATGGAATCCCCGATGGACTCCAGATACGCCTTAAAATCCATCTCCGTCTTGATATTAAACACCTTGTTTAACATGATGATAAACTCGGTACAGTAACCGAATCTGATTTCCGCATTCGCCTGCGCTTCATAATCTGCCGCTCCGGACGCTTTGCCGGAAGCTGCCACGGTACTTTTATCCACCGTCAGGTCGATCTCTTTTCCGAGAAAAGCGTCATAAGCGCCCTTTAGCACCTGCATCAGCCCTTGACCGCCGGAGTCAACCACGCCCGCCTGTTTTAACACCGGCAAAAGCTCCGGCGTCTGCAAGAGCACCTCGTCCGCATGGGCGATCACCTGTCCCAAAAATTCGGACAGATCCGTAACACCCGCGTCCGCAAGCTCTCTCGCCTTGACCGCTCCTCCTTTAGCCACGGTGAGAATGGTGCCCTCCTTTGGCTTCATGACCGCTTTGTAAGCCGTCTCCACCGCCTTTTCGAAGGCTGTGGCCAGTACGGGAACCGTGATTTCCTGACACTCCTTCACGCCCTTCGTAAAGCCTCTGAACAACTGTGACAAAATAACGCCCGAATTTCCCCTCGCTCCCCGGAGAGATCCGGAGGAGATCGCTTTACACAGGGAAACCATGTCGATATCCCCCATATCGTAAAGGGCAGACACCTCTCTGGCTGCCGCCATAATCGTCATCGTCATATTCGTGCCCGTATCGCCGTCCGGCACGGGAAACACGTTTAACTCATTGATCCATTCCTTTTTGCTCTCAAGATTTTTCGCTCCGGCCAAAAACATTCTGGCCATCAGGCCGGCATCTATCGTATTTGAATCCACTTCTCTGATCCTCCCTCTAGTCGATTACTCTCACACCTTCTACAAAAATATTGATTTTTTCCACTTCTATCCCGGCAAACTCTTCTACTTTATATTTCACGCTGTCGATCAGATTATCCGCCACTGCCAGAATACTTACGCCGTAGGACACAATGATATGGAAATTGATGGTGAGCTTATTGTTGTTCAAAAGAACCTGTATGCCGCGCGTCATGCTGTCCTTTTTCAAGAGCTTAACCAGCCCGTCCCTGACGCTCATGCTCGCCATGCCGACCACACCGAAACATTCCATCGCCGCGTTTCCCGCAAACTGCGCGATCACTTCCTGGTCGATAGAGATATTTCCCATATGGGTATCCATTGAAGAGACTTTCATAGACTACCTCCTGAACTATATATACTCTCATTTCTTTTGCAATACATATATTATAACCCGATATGAAAAAAAAAGAAACCGAAAAAAATTCTGCAAATTATACTTGCATTCTCTTCCACTTTCTGCTATTATACAAATGTTGCAAAAATCGGGCAGGCTCGATTGTGAGGTTCGCTTCGCGGCCTCGGTATGATAAAAAAATACACTACATTTGTTAGGAGGTGCGAAGATGGCTAAATGTGAAATTTGTGGTAAGGGCGCTCATTTTGGAAATAACGTCAGCCATTCTCATAGAAGATCAAACAGAATCTGGAATTCCAACATTCAGAATGTGAAATGCAAGGTGAATGGCGCGAGCAAGAAGCTGCACGTGTGCACTCGCTGCCTGAGATCCGGCGCTGTGGAGCGCGCATAATTCCATTTTTGTAAAACATAAGGCATGTAAGAAAGAGCCGGTGCATATCCGGCTCTTTTTGTGCGCCGCCAAATACATGTTTCCTGAATTATCACAAAACAAAAGCAGACGCTCTTCTACGCCTGCTTAAAAGTCTCATACTCTCTTTTCAGTCTCTCGTACTCCCTGTTAATGCGCTGAATGATCTCCGTATCCCCCGCCACGTTGTCCGGGTGGAAAATCTTCGTCAGATCCTTGTACCGCTTTTTGAGTGTCAGCAGATTTCTCACCCCGTGGAAAAAGACGCTGGTCTCCGGATAACTGTCATACAGCCCGCGCTCCTCCAGAAATTCCTTCTCCGCCGCAAGTCTGGCCCACTCCTTGTCAAGCCTCCTGCGGTCCATATCCAGTTTCTGAAACCCGTCCTTTATGATCTCAAGCCGCTCGTCCACAAGCTGGCTGTCCTTCCGGATCCGCTTCTGTTCCGCATTCATCTTCTGGTTCAGGTTCTTCATTTCCTCTTTAAACTGGATTTTTTCCTGCTCAAACTTCTCCCGCTGCTCTGCAAGCTCCGTGGAGGCAGTCATTATTCTGATATTCTCCTTAAAAAGCCATGCCTTTAATTCCTGCATGCCGTCCCCTGTCAATCCCTCATCCAGAAGTATTTCTTCCATCTTCATCACATTCCTCATATCCTTTGACCAGATACCTGCCAAAGCATTTTTCTAACAGTTACTAACAACAAAAAAAGCTGTAACCGATCAGTAAAAGCAGGATAATTAAAAGAAGCCCAAGAAAACGATTCACCAGAAAAAGCATGATAAGCATACCTGCCGCGACACAAAATGCCACAAATCCAATCATTTTTTTCATGGGCTACCCCTGTTTTATGCTCTTATGATACTATATGCAGCCGCCTCCGGAAGGTGCTATTTATTTTCCTCCGGAAAAGCAATGTCGACAGCCACCTCATCGGCCAGTATCTCCTCCTTGGGGGATGTAAATTTCTCCACGATATCCGGAATCATGTCGAGCACCTTGGTGACCGTATCCTGATTCTTGATATTAACAAGCTTCGTGGTGCCGTTCTTAATCACCAGCACCGCACTGGGCGTCATCTTCGCGGAAAATCCGCCTCCGCCGCCGTTTTTCTTTTCGCCTGCGCTGGCGCCCGCGCCCACGCCGAAACTCACATCTACCAACGGCAGAATGATGGTATCTCCAACTTGTGTGGCGTCGCCAACCACCGTCTTGGTTCCGATTACGGCATTCATACCCTTCATCAGGGACTCAATCACACCGCTAAAATTATTCTCACCCATTTACACTGCCTCCTTTTTTAACAGACCGTACAGTTTCCTGATATCCTTATTAAAATAAATCCGAACCACTGTCCGGACAAAAGTGAAAAGCCGCAGCTTTCCCCTGATAAACACACGTCCCTCCAACCGTTTACACGCAAAATCCCCGGAAACATTCACCCGCGGACCGAGCATCGGGTACAGTATGCCGCAGACTGCCAGAATCTCTCCGGTAGCTGCGGGATCATCCATGCCGACAATGAGCGCTGCCTCGAACCGGTCCGGTTTCAGGCGCTTAAAAATCGTCAGCAGTTCCTTTTTACACAGGGCGAAGGAGCGCTGAAACGGTTCTCCCTCTATCACACCTTTGTAATATTGTATCGTATCCGATACAGATTTCATTTTATCACAGATATTTTGTATTGTGTACTGTATATTTTCAAAGATACTCTTAATTTTCGCGAAAATACTGCGGATTATGCCCGGAATCGCACGAATCCTGTCCCACAGGGAAGGCTTTTTATCCGGATTCGCCTCGTTTTCGCCATCCGCCCCGGCGCTGTCTGTCCCTTTATCCGTCTCTGTCTCTTCCGGCTTTCCTCTTTCCCCGCCCTGTTTTTCCGGCTCGCAGCTCTTTGTCTGCGCTCCCGCACCGGCTTTTCTCTCAGGCGCGCTCCCGCCGCTTCCATGTGCCTCTTCCTTCTCAGGCGCTGTTCCGCCGCTTCCACGTCTCTCTTCCTTCTCCGCCGCCGTTTCGCCGCCTTCTCTTTCTTCCTGATCCGGCACTTTCTCCTTCTTTCGCCGCCTCTTTTCTTTCCGGCGCTGCGTCTCATCCGGTTTCTCTTTGCCGCGCTTCTCCCGCCCCGGCAGCCCAAAAAGCGTAAATACCATAAGACGTGCCCGCACAAACAGGCTCCCGTTAAAACGTACCAGCACGTTCACAAAATGTAAAAGCCATGTGACCTTCACCGTGACGACGACGGGCGGCTCGCCCTCCCCCTCTTTCCTGACCGCCTCGATCCGGTACCGGAGCGGCACAAAGAGGGCACAGCCAATGCACAAAAGCAGCACACCCAAAATGCACAGAAGCACAATCCCTATGATCTTTAAAATTAACAGCAGTATATGTAGCATTTCGTCTCCAAGTAATCCGGTTTCAGACCGTCCGCCGCAGCAGTCTTTTATTTGCGCGGGGTATTTGCCTTTTGAAAGTTCTCCGGGTCAATCCCCGAAAGATACGTGACAAGCTGCGCATGGCCGGTGGCGGCAAGCGATTCCTGCACGATCCGTTCGATCATGTCAAAAGCCTCCTCCCTGCCGTTTGCCAGTCCGACAATACATCCGGGCGGATTTTCCTTATAGTACCACTGTAAAAGCATCAGGCTGTGATACACCGCAAGCCGGTCCGTCTCCCCGTCGTAGGCGATCACATAAAGCCACGGCTGCTTTTTGTGGCGTTTCAGTTTCTTTATAGCCTTTTCGGGCTTTTTTACAGTATCCCCGATATAGAGATTTTTATAAAAATTCATGCGGATTCCTTATAAAATTAAGCTCCGGGCATTTGCCCCTGCCCTGTTCATTGCTATCGGAAATAGTTTATCACATTTCCCCTGAATAAGACAGGGAAATTTCCCGCGCCGCCTCAGACCGCCTCACATCTGCTTTCTCACTACCACATACTCGTCATCGCGCTGGTAGAACGCGCATGAAAAGCTGCCGCCCCGTAAAAACCGGCTCATATCGTCCTCATCCAGGTCCACCATACACACATAATACTCGTAATCCTCATCGTACTGATAGTTGCTGCAAGTATCGCAAATACTCATGTTATCCGCCTTTCTGCCGTATTTTCCGGATCTTTGCCCGAAATATGCCGCCTTTTTTTGTCTCAATTCATTCCGGTTTTTGTGCATTCCGTGTTACTTTTCACACCCGCACCATGCACTTGCTGCATGGTGTCGGAGCCAGCGCCAAAATGCCGGTTTCTGGACATTTTGTGTGCATCATCGTTGCAACTCACACTGAATAATTGTAAATCAGTACGAAACCTGGCGTGGGTGTGAATTGTAACCATTCCGTGCCGTTTTATCCATAATACGGCAGAAATGATTGACTTCTCCCCCAGAAGTTTTATACTATAAACCAGAAACGGAGGATTTATTTATGAAAGATGTAGCCCGCATGACACTGGAAGACGGCATGATAATCGGTGAGGACATCTACAGCTACCAGAACGAGCTGATTGTTCCAAAGGACACCGTGGTAGACAAAAAAGTGCTGAAAAAGCTGGAACACCACTCTATCATCTGCGTTACCGTGAAGGAGGAGGTTGACTTCGCCACCACCCACTTTGAGAAGGTGCGCCTGAGCAAAGAATTTCAGACCTTCCAGCTCACCTACAACAACTGTATGCCCATCTACGCCAAGCTGATGAACCGTTTCGCCGAAACCGGCGTCTGGAAAAGCACCAGCCAGCTCAAAGAAATCTATCTGAAGATCGCCGCCTGCGCGAAAACCGGTGAATCACTCCTCGACTTCCTCTACAATATGCTGCCGAGGGAAGATGCCATGACCCACGCCCACTGTCTCAACTCCGCGCTGCTCGCCGGCGTTTTCGGCACCTGGTGGAAATTGTCGCAGGAGGACATGATGCTCTTAGTCCAGTGCGGCTTCTTCTACGATATCGGAAAACTGAAACTCCCGCAGGATCTTCTCTGGAAATCCGAGAAGCTGACCGATCTGGAATACACCAAACTGAAAACCCACACCATGCTCGGGTTTGAACTGTTGAAAGACCAGCCTGAAATCGGCGAAGCCATCATCAAAGCCACGCTCCAGCACCATGAACGCTGCGACGGCTCCGGCTATCCCTCAAAGCTGCGGGGCGACAAAATCAATGTCTTCGCCAAATACATAGCAGTCATAGACGCCTACGAGGCCATGACCTCCGCCCGCACTTACAGACAGCCGCTCAATCCTTTCCAGGTCATTGAAAACTTCGAGCGGGAAGGCTATGAGAAATACGACAAGGCTATCCTGCAGCCGATTCTCTACCACATAGCAGCGACCCAGCTCGGCTTCACGGTGCGCTTAAACAACGACGAGGAAGCGGTGGTTACTACCATCAATAAGGACAATCTGGCAAGGCCGCTCTTAAAACGCGGAAACGGAAGCTTCATCGACCTGTCATCCAACCCTGAGTTAAAAATAACAGCCATATTTTAAAGACTTTTCCTCACTCCGCAAAGCAGGCGTCCAGAATACGCTTCGCAATGGGCACGGCATAGTCACCGCCGCTGCCCGCCCCTTCTATGATGATCGTCACGCACACCTGCGGCTCCTCTGCAGGAGCGAAGCCGGTAAACCATGCGTGGGAGTCTGTCTTGACTTTATTGTATTCCGCAGATCCGGTCTTTCCCGCCGCCGTGTAGGAAAGGCCGGAAAGCTTTGTACCCGTGCCGCTCTTCACCACTTCCTCCATCAGCCCCGTCATAATCTGCGCCTCTTCCTTACTCATAAGCCGCTTATAAGAGTCCGGCGAAAACTGCTTTACCACCGTTTTGTCGCTGGTCTCCACCTTCTCTAAAAGATACGGCTTCATCAACATGCCCTCGTTTGCGATGGCGCAGGTGATCATGTTTAACTGTAACGGCGTCATCTGTGTGGTTCCCTGTCCGATAGCCGCCTGCATCACATCCGCATCCGAAGTATCCGCATCGATGGCCAGCTTACTCTGATTATAGGCAAAGTCTACCTTAAGCTCCCTGTTAAACAAAAGGTCATCTAACGTATCCCCGAATTTCTCCCTGTCAAGCGAAAGACCTATGCTGGCGAAGGCAGAGTTGCACGATTTCGCGAAAGCCTTGGAAAAATCCTCGCTTCCGTGTGCCGTACCGTGGTAACAGTTGATCCGCTCCTCCCCCTGGGTGAACCGGCCGTTACACTGGAATTTAAACTGACTATACGAGTCAATGTTTTCCCTGATATATTCCAGCGCCGTCACAATCTTAAAGGTGGAACCGGGCGGATATAATCCCTGTGTCACCCGGTTTAACAAAACGCTGCTCTCCTTGTCGGCGATCAGCCCGTCCCAGATCGCGTTGATTTCGTTCGGATCAAAGTCCGGTTTCGACACCATGGCAAGAATCCGCCCCGTGGACGGCTCCGACACGATCACGGCCCCGCTGTAGATGCCGAGAGAGTCATAGGCAATCTGCTGCAGATCCACGTCCAGCGTGGTTATCACGCTGTCACCCGGATACTTTTCGCCAGCCACGTCGTTGGCAACCTTCCCCGACAGTCTGGTGTTTGAGTTGATCAGATAATAATTCGCCTGCGCCTCTATGCCGTACTTGCCGTTGGAAGCATAGCCCACCGCATGGGAAAACATATTGGCGTAGGGATATACCCTGATCTCCTCCCCCTCCTCATCCGTCGCCGTCTCCGCCAGAATCTGGCCGCCTGCCGCGTAAATAGTGCCCCTGCTGTTCTGGGCAACCAGGATTTCCTGTCTGCTGTTATAACTGTTATTCATCAGCGACTGTCTGTGCGTGACCGCATAATGGCATGTATAGCCCATCATCACAAAAAACAGGCCTACAAAGAACCACGTAACTGTCATAATCTGCCGGTTACGCTTCTTCCTCTTCTTCCCTGTCCTGCGGTTCGTCTCCCATTCCCCGCTCTCTCTTCTTTCTGGTTTTGCGTTTTCTGTTCTTGGCACGTCTTTCTCCTTCGTCCCGTCTGATGATATAAAGTCCCTCTATGATAAAGAATATGACTAATGTAGTCAATACCGAACTGCCGCCATAACTGATAAAAGGCAGCGTCACACCCGTCATGGGAATAAACTTGGTTCCCCCGCCGATGGTCAGAAACACCTGAAAAATATAAGTCACACCCAGCCCGAAAGCGATCAGCCTGTAAAACCGGTCCTGCAATTTTAATGCAATGTTCATGCACATGATAAAGCTGCTGATGCAGATCAGAATCAGGCACATGGAAAAGAGAATCCCCAGCTCCTCCGCCACCGCCGAAAAGACAAAATCCGCCTCCACAAGCGGAATCGAAGTGGGATTTCCCCGAAACAGCCCGAGTCCGAACCACCCGCCGCTGCTGATGCCAAACAAAGACTGGGTAATCTGAAACCCCGCGTCGTCGATGCAGCTAAACGGATCCCGCCACGCCTGTACGCGCACCTGCACATGGGAAAACATCTGATAAGCAACGACCGCCGCCCCTGCGCCGCCAGCCGCCCCCAGAAACAGATAGATCCATCTGCCCGTGGCGATAAACACCATAAGCACATACACCACAAAGAAAATCAGTGCGCTTCCCAGATCCCTGGAGGCTGCCAGAATCAGTACATGGGCGCCCGCCATCACGGCTGTCACTGCGACCCGCAGAAAATCCCATGTCTCGCTGAATGCGCTTGCCACAAAAAAGACGAAAAGAATCTTCACAAACTCCGAAGGCTGGAACGTGATTCCTGCCAGCGAGTAGGAGATTTTCGAGCCGTAGGTGACCGAGCCGAGAATCAGCACCACTCCCAATGCTGCAATGCCCACCCCCGCATAAGCCCACGTCAGGCTCTTTAAAAATTTCAGATTGCGTATAAAGAACGGAACCGCCATGCCGATGATGATGGAGGCCGTCACGATAAAAAACTGCTTGATCGCCCGCTCATAGGACAGTCTTGTCAGAATTACAAAACCGATGCTCAAAAGCATACACATATTGTTGATGATGAGAAGATTGCCTTTCGGATAAATCATGCGAAACAGCATGACCGTCGAAAACAGCAGGATCTGCTGCAGCACATAAAAAAGCAGATACTCAATCTTCCCCGTCTCAAAGCAGATCACAAGAAAACACGAAAAATGCACCAGAAACATCCAGATGTTCTGGCGGAAATACCCGGCCCTTCGCCGCTCCTCCTCCTGAAACCGGAATACCAGAAAGCACTCCAGCGTATAGCAGGCAATAAACAGTGTTATAAAATATTTAGAAAGCTCTGTGATATACAGCTCCATCATTACCACCTATATTCCATACAGCACAGAAAACGCTGATTTGTATGCATTCTCCCAGTGCGACTTCGCACATTACGCATTACTATTACTCGACACCTCTCTTGCAATGTCCGGTCGTATAGTCAGAAAATGGTACCTTCCCCTCTAAAATCTCTGCGCACTGCGCCCCGTCCTCCATGGTAAAATCATAGCGCAGCGCATCCGCGCCAATCCTTTCCCGCTCCTTTTTCGCCCCGTGCAGGGAGTAAGGCACACAATTATATATGATATTATAACAGTGATCGCAATTTATCTCCACCGGAAATGTACTCCCCAGACGATCCTTTAGCATAAACGGCCGCTTTTTTCCCTCTCCCGCGCTGCATATCCCCGCAGTTTTTCGCAGGCAGTTCGCCGTAATCATCATAGGAATCCGGCTGTAAGCAATCAGGCTTGCGCGCATCCCGAGCGCCCCCGCCCTGCGGACAAGGTGGGCCGCCTCCCCCGCGTTCAGTTCATAGGGCAGCGTAATCTCCGCCGTGAAATCCTGAAAAAACCGCAGCGCCTCCGCATTAAAGCAGTGTAGTCCCGCATCCGGCACCATCCCGTAAGCCGCCGGACCATTCCCCCGGTCTTTGAAAATTTTCTGCGCCCATGCCAGCCCCTCCAGACTGCGGACCAGAAACCCCTTCACAAAAGCCCCGGCCTGCCTTAACGTCTCCTCCAGCCGCCGCAGATAACCCTCGTCCCTCTCCCGCAGAATATAGGGCAGCGCCACATAAAAATCCGGTCTTTTTCCCGCATCCGTCCTCTTTGCGTATTCTTCCGCAAGCCCCCTGATCTCCTCAAATGAATCCAGAAGCAGGCCGCTCTCCACATAAATCCGTCTGCACCTGCCCCACTTAAGAACGGCACGCAGTTGTCCGCAGGCGCTGACCGTCACGTCGACAGCCTGCATTTGTGCCGGTTTTTTCAGATCCGCCCGTTTGTCCTCCGGCTGCTCTGCCATAGTCCATATCGGTTCATCCCGTCTGCTGGACTGACTTGGTCGGTCGATCTCTTTCTTCCCATCAGACCCTCTCTCAAGGGCAGAAACCGCCTCCTGATCCGTGATCCCGCCGCTCTCCGTCATGGCCGCCTCAAACGCTGCCCCACGGCTTTCTGCCGCCACCGCCTCAAACGCCGTCCTCCGGCTCTCTGCCGCCACCGCCTCAAGCGCTGTCCTCCGGCTCTTTGTCACGGCACGCTCAAAAGCCTCCACAGCCGACCGCCGCAGCTCGTTTAACGCCCGGACCGGAACAAAGCACGCCCCTTCTATGGAAATCTCACAGTCTTTCACCGTCAGAAGGCTGTCCCCGGTCTTGCAGAGCCGTTTTTTTACTTCCTCTGCAGAAAGAGGCGCATTTTTCGCATGTTGGACAGTCTCACCTGACACCGTCGCCGCAAGACGCACTGTCTTTGCCGGATTTTTCCGGATTTCATCAGGCAGGTCCGGCTTCTCCGGACTTTTCCGGATATCATCAGGCAGATCCGGCTTCTCCGGCAGACTGCCTCCCGCTCCGACCGCCGCTTCAACGTGCAGCCGCAAGGGTTCCCCCACTTTCACCAACGCCTTCATCCGCACCGGCATTTTCTCCGGCTCTCTGATATACGTTTCCCGTATTTCCGAAAGCAACGTCTCGTCGCCACTCTCATATCCGGGCTTTTCCAGCGTAATCATTTCTTTTCCGTTATGCCGCTCATAGTAGCCTGTCTGAATCTCGCTGCGGATATAGAGACGGCGGAGCCTGTCCATGTCTTCCTGCTCCACCCGGTAACCGGCCGCTCCCTCTCTGTAATAGAGATCGATATACTTGCGGTACACCGCCGTCACGCCTGCCGCGTACTCGGGCCGTTTCATCCGTCCCTCGATCTTAAAGGAGTCGATTCCCGCCTCCAGAAGCGCAGGCAGATACGCAAGCGTGCACATATCTTTCAGGCTTAAAGGATAGCCGCTCCCGGAAAGCTTCTTTTTTCCGTCGTAAATCTCATAGGGCAGTCTGCATGGCTGGGCGCACCGCCCCCGGTTTCCGCTCCGGCCGCCCAGAATACTGCTGAACAGACACTGTCCCGAATAGGAATAGCACATGGCGCCGTGGATAAAGCATTCCACCTCCACGCCCGCTTCCTCTCGGATTTTTCCCACCTCTTCCAGCGAAAGCTCTCTGGCCGGAACGATGCGGACTGCACCCTGTTCCTTTAAAAGCGACGCGCCCCGCACCCCGGTCACCGTCATCTGGGTGCTCACATGCAGCGGCAGTCCTGGAAAATGCTCCCTGATATAACAAAAGACCCCGAAGTCCTGCACGATCACGCCGTCAAGTCCCGCCTCATAAAAGGGCGCCAGATACTCGTACAGAGACGCCAGCTCCCGCTCCTTTAAGAGCGTATTTACCGTCAGATAAATCTTTTTTCCGTAAAAATGGGCAGACCGGAGCGCGCGGATCATCTCCTCTGTCGTGAAATTATCCGCGTACGCCCGGGCGCTGAACTGCTGACCGCCCAGATATACCGCATCCGCACCGGCGTTCAGCGCGCCTGTAAATGCCTCGTAGCTCCCCGCCGGAGCAAGCAGCTCCACATGATCTCCCATATCGTCTCTCCGCTTCTTGTGCCGCAATTTCCTGTCGAGTAAAAAGAGCAGACCAAGAGATCTGCTCCATACGTTAGCGTCTGTTATATTATTTCCCTTTTCGTTCCTTTAGCTCTGTCTCCATGCGTACAATCTGCTTCGCATTCTCGTTCGCTTCCTGCTGGAGAGTCTTAATATTTTTCTCGGTATTTTCCAGTTTCATCTGCGCTGCGATCAGATCATGCTTCAGCGCGTACACTTCGTCGTTCTTACTCTTTAAATCCTCTTCCAAAATACTGATCTGCTTCTTTGCCTTAAAATAGTCGTCCGCGATATTGAGCTGCAAAAGCACGTTCTGCGTATCCATCGGCTGCCGTCGGAAACTGTCAATCTTGTTATACTCGGCTATTTTATTATTTATGTAGGACGCCACCTTCTGCAGGTACTCCTCACTCTCATAACCGCTCAGGGTGAAAACCTTGCCGGCAATAATTACTTCTGTATCTGTTTTTGTTGACATAGGAGCGCCCCTCCATCGCTGAACCTACACTATCATTCCCATTATAGCTGTCTTAATGCGGAATTTCAAGTCCCACTTTCACAGATATGTAATATTTCCGTAACATTTATACCATATGTCACACAAAAGGAGGGTTACTGTGCTCCCGTAAACAGCATATAAGGACTGCACGCTGCATCCCTGTCATAGGCAAGCGCAAGGGCAAACGGATTGTGAAGCTGAGGAAATTCCCAGTTTTCCCTGCCGTAAAAAGTTTCCGGATCATACTGCGCCTCCTCAATTTTCGCATTCGTGTCCGCGACGGCCGCCAGATAAGGCACCCGGTTCATCACCTCACGGCTGCTCAGATCATCCACCGAACTGCCAGCATATACATGCAGTGGTTCCACGCCGATAAATTCTACCAGCATATTGTCACAGAGCCGGTAAGCCACGGAGCACAACAGCCGCTCATTCTGCCTGTAAAGCAAAAAGGAATAACAGTAAAGGTTCTCCCCGTTATCCATATCATAACGTTTAAACGCAAAGCAATGTGCGGCTTCTCCACAGTAAAGAGCCGCGCTTTTTTCGATGCTTTCCCTTGCCGCATCCCATTTACCGTCAAAAAAATCTCCCTCCGGGTTGGCGTCCACACGGCAAAAAATGTGAATCCTGTCTGCCTGAAAGGCAAACTGTCCCAAATCTTTACCGGTTTTTGGCCACATCACGTCTAACCCGGCACAGGCGTCGAACTGCATACTGCCGTAATACCAGTCAATGGGCTTGGCGGTCACAAACCGGGTGGGACATTTTTCCCCGGAAGGCAGTCTGCAATAGGAAAGGCCGAATCCCTCCTCATCCCGACGGCGGTAAACGCTGTAATCCTTGTGCGGAATTACAATTTCTTTTCCCGGAAGCAGCACGTCTTCCTGCAGTTTTGGATTTTCCGCTATCAGATGAGAGAGGCACCCGCCGTCCCCGTAAAATTTTTTCGCGATGCGCCAGAGGCTGTCTCCCGGTTCCACAACATAGGTCACGTCCTCCTTCGGGCCAAATCCAAGATGGATCGCATCCTCCGACGCCTCCCCGATGTAAGACTGCGCAAAACAGACGTCATCCCTGTCCTCCCTCTTCTTCTGCCCGGAAAGGTACGCCGGAAAATCCGCCGCTTCACTGATAGAAAGCTTATTCACACCGCTCTGCCTGTAGTCCTGAGACACGTTTTCTTTCACATAATAGCTGTTTTCTATCTTACCTTTATCAGGATGCACGGTATTGCAGGCAACGCCGTATATGGGCGGACAAAAGGTTAAGGATTCCTGATTGACGGTGACCGGTCCTTCATTCAGACAGGTGTCCACTTTTCCGCCGTTGGATGCGCAGATGCCCGCACTCACCAGCGTTTCCACATGATCCCGTTCCACCTGATCTATGTGCACTTTCCCGCTGTTTAAGCACCTGTATATCCTGCCCTGGTTTGCCCCCGCGATACCGCCCGCAAGCTCCACGGAAGTCACATCCCCCGTATTGTGCGAGTCTTCAATGCTTCCATCTTCTTTCACCCGTCCGGCAATGCCGCCGGCGGCGAAATCATGCACATAAAAGGGTTCGGAGATCGCGCCGAGCGTCACCGTCCCCTCGTTGACACAATTTTGAATCTTCCCCTCATTGGTACTGCAAATCCCGCCTGCAAACACGGCGTGTCTGGTCGCTGTGTACGCAGACGCTTTTGACTTTTGACCGGTTCCCGCCGCCACGGTTCCCGTAAATTTACAGGCGCGCATCTGTCCGAAATTGACTGCTGCGATACCGCCCGCATCCCACGCACCCACAACCTTCGCCTGCACCTCGCAGTTTTCGATCAGTCCATAGTTGGCATAACAGAGCGCGGCTGCGGGAATCACGTCCGTTTTGCCGTTCCCGTCCTCAAACGCACAGTCCTCATATGTGGTTTGAAACAGGCTGTTTCGGATCGTGAGATCCGTAACCTTTGCATTCTCCTCCAGCACCGTAAAAAGAAAACACAACCAGCCCCCGTTTACGGAATAATATCCCTCAAGGGTATGACCGTTTCCGTCCAGATGGCCGCTGTATCTGATAATCGGCGCATAACCGTTTTTCGGAGGCGTATCCGCCCAGTTCTCCCATCCGCCTGTATCGTTCAATACAAGATCCGCCGCCAGGCGGACATTGACGGCCGGGTTTTCCTCTATGGCCGTAACATGGAACCAGCGAAAGTCCTCCTCCGTGCGCAGCAGATAATAGCCGTCCGCATCCTGCTCCGGCGTCTGCCTCTCCTGCGCTCCCGCTCCTGCGGCATCGGACGTAAGCCCTGTCGTCTCCTCCCTCTCCGGCGACAGCGCTCCTTTCCGCGTCTGATATCCGAAAGCCAGAGAAAGAACCACACACAACAGACCGGAAACGACGCCTGCCTGCGCCATACCTTTCCCTGAAAACCGCCTTTTCATGTCGGAATCTCCAATCCAAAATGCCGGTAGGCAAGGTCCGTGACCACTCTTCCTCTCGGCGTGCGGTTCAAAAACCCGTTCTGGATCAGATACGGCTCGTACACGTCCTCGATCGTCCCGGCATCCTCCCCGATCGCCGCCGCCAGCGTATCAAGCCCCACCGGACCGCCCTTAAACTTCTCCATCATGGTCATGAGAATGTTCCTGTCCACATGATCCAGTCCCATTTTGTCCACATCCATCAGATCAAGCGCTACCTTCGCCACCTCTTCCGTAATAGCGCCGTCATATTTCACCTGCGCGAAATCCCGCACCCGTTTCAGGATGCGGTTGGCAAGACGCGGCGTTCCCCTGCTCCTTCTTGCCAGCTCCACAGCGCCCTTCTCGTCGATCTCCACCCCAAGTTTTTTCGCCGACTGTCTGATAATGACCGTAAGTTCCTTTACGGTATAAAACTCCAGCCTGTGAATCATGCCGAAACGGTCTCTGAGCGGCGCCGTCAAAAGTCCCGCTCTGGTGGTAGCCCCCACCAGCGTAAAACGGGGCAGATCCAGACGAATGGAGCGGGCCGTCGGGCCTTTGCCGATCATAATATCAATGGCATAATCCTCCATGGCCGGATATAAAACCTCCTCCACCTGCCGGTTTAATCTGTGTATTTCATCCACAAAGAGCAGGTCCCCCTCCTGCAGATTGTTGAGAATCGCGGCCATCTCCCCCGGTTTCTCAATGGCGGGGCCGCTGGTAACCTTCATATGCACACCCATTTCATTGGCGATAATACCGGCAAGGGTAGTCTTTCCAAGCCCGGGAGGCCCGTAAAACAGCACATGATCCAGCGCGTCTCCCCGCTGCTTCGCCGCCTCGATGTACACCCTGAGATTGTCCTTCACTTTTTCTTGACCAATATAGTCAGTCAGACTCTGCGGACGCAGGGAACCTTCTATTTTTATATCTTCCTCTATCAGGTTTGTCTCAATCGTTCTGTTTGGCATAATTACCTCCATGTCAAAGCAGGCGCTTCCGGCCTGTTTTTCCATACCTTACCTACGCTCCCAATCATAGCATTTTCCCTCCCGCTTCGCAAGATGCACACGGCTTCCATCCCCCTGTCCGGCATGTGCCGCTTTTTAGATATACTCTGCATCGGGCTGCGCGGCCATTCGATTTTTTCGCCCTTGCCAAGCGTCCCGATTCATTATAAGATAATATCGTGGACAGATTCCTATGGAAGCCGTCCGCCAATCTAAAAACAACATGTATTAAATTGGGGTGATTTTTTTGCAGGCAAAAATAATTTTACGCGGAAAGCTCATGGAAAAACTGCGTGAGGCATTGGTTGCGGTTCTGCCGATCATTGTCATTGTGCTTCTTTTGTGTTTTTCCGTGGCTCCCATCTCTCCAAGCATTCTCCTGTGCTTTCTGATCGGCGCCGTACTGCTGATACTTGGTATGATGTTCTTTACGCTCGGCGCGGAGCTTGCCATGTCCCCCATGGGAGAAAAAGTCGGGACCTGCATGACCAAGAGCAAAAAACTCAGCGTTATCGTTTCCCTCTCGTTTCTTCTCGGTTTTATCATCACCGTATCTGAGCCTGACCTGCAGGTGCTTGCCGGACAGGTGCCCTCCATCCCGAACGGTATTCTGATCGGCGCGGTGGCCGGTGGCGTGGCGTTTTTTCTTGTCATTGCCCTGCTTCGTATGCTGTTTCGCATTCCCCTGCCGCCCCTGCTTATCTTCTTTTATATATTAGTCTTTGTGCTGGCGCTTTTCGTGCCGGATGATTTTTTAAGCGTAGCCTTTGATTCCGGCGGCGTGACCACCGGCCCTATGACAGTGCCCTTTATCATGGCGCTCGGCGTGGGCGTCGCAGCCATCCGTAACGACCGCCATGCCGCGGACGACAGCTTCGGTCTGGTGGCCCTGTGCTCTATCGGCCCCATCGTGTCCGTCCTGATCCTCGGTATGATCTACCATCCCGGAGAGAGCAGCTATGTGCCGCCGGTCATTCCCTCGGTAGAAACCTCCGTCGAGCTGTGGACGCTGTTCCATCGGGGATTTCCCACTTACATAGCGGAGATCGCAGTCTCCCTTTTCCCGATTGTACTCTTTTTCGGGCTGTTTCAGCTTGCGGTGCTCAGACTTTCCAAACGTACCTTATCCAAAATGGTGATCGGCCTGGCCTACACCTATATCGGACTGGTTTTGTTTATGACCGGCGTAAATGTCGGCTTTATGCCCGCCGGAAACTATCTGGGACAGATACTTGGCTCTTCCTCCAATCCATGGTTCCTCATTCCCATCGCCATGGTTATGGGCTTCTTTATCGTAAAGGCTGAACCTGCCGTCTATGTATTAAACAAACAGGTGGAAGAAATTACCGACGGCGCCATTTCTGCGGCCTCCATGGGGACCTGTCTCTCCGTGGGCGTGGCCATATCGCTCGGCATTGCCATGCTGCGCGTGCTGACGGGCATCTCCGTCATGTGGTTTCTGATTCCCGGCTATGCTTTCGCCCTCGGCATTTCCTTCTTTGTGCCGAAAATTTATACTGCCATTGCCTTCGACTCCGGCGGTGTGGCCTCCGGCCCCATGACCGCGGCCTTTCTGCTTCCGCTGGCGCAGGGAGCATGCGGCGCCGTCGGCGGCAGCATCGTAACGGACGCTTTCGGCATTGTGGCGATGGTTGCCATGACGCCGCTTATCACCATACAGCTGCTCGGTCTTCTCTCCCAGTGCCAGAAAGCGACCGGGAGAAAGAAACGCCGTCTTGCCGGACAGCTTGCCGGTCTCGTTCCGACTTCTGCATCTGAGGCGGAAGATGTTATTATTGAACTCTGATCCGGTACCAGACGCATAGCCCGCAAAAATAAACGGAGGATATCCATGAGTGAACTATATATGATGACAGCCATCATCACCAGAGAACGCACGAAGGAATTTGCTGCGTTTTATGACAGGTACAATGTCCCTGTCAATTTCATCACGCTTGGAAACGGAACAGCCACCAATGAACTGATGGACTATTTCGGTCTGGACGGCACGGAAAAGGCCGTCATTTTCTCCGTCGTCACACGTGGCACATGGAAAAAGTTAAAATCCGGTCTGGAGCGTGAAATGCGCATCGACATTCCCGGCACGGGCGTCGCATTCATCATCCCGTTAGCCAGCATCGGCGGACTCAGGCAACTGCGTTTCCTGACGGGAGAAGAAACCTTTGAAAATGGGGAGGAAACAGTTTTGAAGGACACCAAATACGAACTTTTAATCATCATCGCCAATCAGGGTTACACCGAAATGATCATGGATGCCGCCAGAAAAATGCAGGCCGGCGGCGGAACGGTCATCCATGCCAAAGGCACCGGCATGGAGAGCGCCGACAAATTCTTAGGCGTCACACTCGCCTCCGAGAAAGAGCTCATCTTCATCGTGGTAAAAAAAGAGCAGAAAAACGCCATCATGCGCGCTGTTATGGAGGAGGCCGGACTTACCACAAAAGCAAAATCCGTGGTATTCTCCCTGCCTGTGACGGAAACCGCCGGTATGCGCCTGCTGGAAGAATATGCGCAGGAAGATGCCGACGAGGAAGCGGCTACCTCCGCTCAGAGTTAGCATACTGATACAGCCGGTAATATTTTCCGCGCAGCTCCAGAAGCTCCTGATGTGTGCCCTGTTCCCTGATTGTTCCGTGGGAAAGCACAATGATCCTGTCCGCATTCTGAATCGTGGACAGTCTGTGGGCCACGATCAGCATGGTTCCGATACTCTGCATCTTTTCCAGTGAATTTTGGATCAGAAGCTCTGTTTCAGTGTCTATATTCGCTGTGGCTTCGTCCAGAATCATCACCGCCGGTCTGTGCACAATGGTTCTGGCAAAAGATAAAAGCTGTCTCTGTCCTGTAGAGAAATTGTTTCCTCTCTCCCGCACTTCCTCATCCAGCCCCTTTTCCAGTCTGTCAATGAAATGATCCGCATTCACATAGCGGCACGCCTCCCTGATCTCTTCGTCGGAAATATGCGCCGCACGCAGCGCAATATTGCTGCGGATCGTCCCGGAAAACAAAAACACATCCTGTAACATCTGCCCGAAGTGCCTGCGCAAAGAAGCAATCCTGATTTTGCGTATGTCGATCCCGTCTATGAGGATTTCTCCCTTCTGAAACTCATAATTTCTGCACAGCAGCGACAAAATCGTGGTTTTTCCAGAGCCTGTGGAACCGACGAAGGCCACCGTCTCCTTCGGATTTACATGAAAGGAAACGCCTTTTAACACCCATTCCCCCTCTACATAGGAAAACCACACGTCCCGAAACTCGATCTCCCCTCTCATCGTCTCAAGCTCCACCGCATCCGGCTCATCCCGGATCAGCGGTTCCAGATCCATGACCGTAAAAACTTTTTCGGCAGAAGCCAATGCCGACTGTAACCAGTTAAACTGCTCCGCCAGACTCTGGATCGGGTTATAAAACTTGGAAATATACATATAAAAGGACACCAGCATACCGCTTGTGATCACCTGTCCCATAAAAACCTGATTTTTCAGATATCCCCTGCCGCCCAGATACAAAAGACAGAGAATGGAGCTGACATACAGCATATACACCAGCGGCCGGAAAATACCAAACACCAGTATCTGCTCCTGCTTCGCCCGGCCCAGCGCATTGCTCTTTTCCCGAAACTCCTGAAACTTTGCCTCCTCCCGGTTGAAAATCTGGGTAATCTTTATGCCGGACAGATTCTCAGACAGGTAAGTATTGATCTCTGTGGTGCAGTCCTTTACTTTCCGATAGGCCCTTCTGGAAAATTTGCGGAAAATCACCGTAAACAGCACGATAAAAGGCACGAAACAGAGAATCATCAGCGTCAGCTCATAGCTCAGGACAAGCATTGCCGCAAACACGCCGATAATCACAAATATATTTTTTACGAAGTTCACCAGCAGATTGGTAAACATCATGGAAATCGCATTGGTATCGTTGGTCACACGGGTCACAAGCTTTCCAACGGGGATCGCGTTAAGCTGCTCATGGGAAAGGCTCTCTATTTTCACAAAGAGGTCTTCTCTCATAACGGAAATGATCCTCTGCCCCGTCTTTTGCAGCAGCACCGCCTGTATGTACGCACAAACCATGGAAACGAGCAGAATGCTCACATAGACTGCCACCGTCCGGTAGATTTGCGGCATCCGGAACTCTCCCGCGACCAGCTCCTCAATCCGCCCGATCATAAAAGGGGCAATCACGTCATAGGCAATGGTAAACAGCATGACTACGCCCACCAGAAGAAACTGCGGCAGGTACGGTCTGGCATAATGCATCAGCCGTTTTATGATCTCCCCGTCCTCCATCTGTCTTTCAAATCCCATGGTCTGTTTTTTGTCTTTCGCAAAAAAATATACGGTTAAAAGCGTAGCGGCAAACGTCCCCACAATCGCACCCACCACGATCAGCGGATAATATTCATACATCGTCCTCACCTCCCGCTTCCTCCTCCATACGCTGCAGATCGACCATGCTGCGATAGTCCGCACAGTTCTCGTACAGACTGGCATGATTGCCCACCGCGCGGATATGGCCTTCGTCTATAAAGATAATTTTATCCATATGTTCCACCGTGGAAATGCGGTGCGCGATCAGTATGGTTGTCCGCCCTTTCCTCTCCTCCAGCAGATTTTTCAGGATAATCTTTTCGGTCTTCATGTCCACCGCCGAAACGGAGTCGTCCAGAATCAGAACGGCAGCCTGCTTTAAAAGCGCACGGGCGATGGAAATTCTCTGCTTTTGTCCGCCGGAGACAGTCACGCCCCGCTCCCCGAGAACGGTCCGGTAGCCTGCCGTGAAACCTTTGATATCGTCATGCACGTCAGAAAGCATCGCAGCCCGCTCCACCAGCGCGCCGTCGGCTTCATCAATCGCAAAGGAAATATTATTTTCTATGGTGTCGGAAAAGAGAAAATTATCCTGCGGCACATAGGAGCACCCCTCCCGCACCGAGCGGATGGAAACCGTGTTCACGTCATGCCCGTCAATAAAGAGCGTCCCGTCCGGCACATTGTAGGTACGCAGAATCAGATCCACCAGAATGGTCTTGCCAGAGCCGGTTCTGCCCACCACGCCTACACTCTCCCCCGCGTGAATGAGAAAAGAGACATCCGAAAGCGCATCCGTTTCTCCGTCCGGATATCGGAAGGAAAGATGCCGGAACTCGATCTCCCCCTTCATATCAGTCAGATCTGTCACATCCGCCCTGTCTTTTACCGTGATCTCCGCGTCCAGAAGCCCGCTGACACGATTTAAAGACGCCTTTCCCCTGGAGGTTTTCTCGATCAGCATGGACACCGCCATAACCGGCCAGATGATCGAATTAAAATAAACGATATATTCCACAAGCTGCCCTGCGTTAAACCGGCCTTCATAAACCAGATAACCGCCGTAGCCAAGAATCACACAGATCACCGACTCCACAAGAAGGAATGTCAGAATATCGAGCAGCGTAGAAATCCGCGTATAAGCTACATTTATGTCCTCGTTTTCCCGATTCAGTTTTTGAAACTCTTTCAGTTCCAGAAGCTCTTTCACAAACGCCTTGATCACCGCGATACCCGAAAAATTTTCCTGTGAAAAGTCGGAAAGTCTGGAAAAAGCTTCCTGACGGATCTCCCACTTCGCCTTCATCGACTTAAACATGACCGTCCCGATCAGAAACAACAGCAGCATCGGAATCATGGAAAGCCCCGTCAGTCCTCTGTCCATATTCCACATTTTAATGAAAGCAAGCACCCCGAGAAACAACGCGTCACAAAACATAAGCACGCCGTCGCCGAAGCACTCCTGTATGGTGTCCAGGTCGTTGGTAAACAGGCTCATCAGATTTCCGACCTTATTCACCTGAAAATAATCCTGCGACAGCTCTTTACAGTGGTCAAACATGCGGTTTCGCAGATCGGTTTCCACACGGACCGCAGCCCCGTAAAAGCTGACGCGCCACAAAAAACGCCCCACCACCATGACCAGAATCACCACAATGGCCCGCAGACACACATCATTTAGCAGCACATCCATCGTAAAAGGCACAAGCGTCCCGCCCGCTTCCACCAGCCCGCCGTTCATACCGTTTACCACAATACGGTACAGCTCCGGCAGAATCAGTTGAAAATAGTCCACTAAAATAAGCGCCGCAATGCCCACCAGCAAAAGCGGCCCGTGTTTGATATAATAACGGTTAATGTGTTTTCCGAAAATCACTGTGTATACCTCCAATGCGTTCAGCCCGCGCCCATTCGCAAAACCGCCCTGGCCAAACTGTTAGAACATATGTTTCAGCGCAAGCTTTAAGATCGTCTCCGATGTGACGTCCTCCGAAACCTCCACTTTTTTCACTGCAGCCGTCGCGTCGGAAGCGGAATATCCAAGCGCCACCAGCGCCTCTATCGCCTCCCGCTTCATCAGATTGTCGCCGCCTGCACCGGCGTTTGTTCCCGCTGCGCCGCCAGAATCGCCAAGCCCCTTTAACGTGTCCTCCAGCGATATTTTATCACGAAGCTCCAAAATCACCCGTTCCGCCGTCTTCGCACCGATTCCCGGCGCCTTGGCAATGGCCTTCGCATCCCCCGCCATCACCGCGAAGCGCAGCGCGTCCGCACTCATCACCGAGAGAATCGCCAGCCCGCCCTTGGGGCCGATTCCGTTAACCGCAATCAGCTTCTTAAAAATTTCCAGATCATCCCTTGTCAGAAAGCCGAAAAGCGAAAACGCATCCTCTCTGACAAGCGTATAGGTGTATATTTTCACTTCGTTTCCCACGCCCGGCAGAAGCTCCGCCGTGGCGGTGGAAACCCTGATATTGTAGCCGATTCCTCCGGCCTCTACAACTACCGCGTCCTCTGCGGTTTCTTCAAGCGTTCCTTTTATGTATGCGTACATGAATTTATTTCCCTTCTATTCACTGTAATACTCATTTTCTCTGTTCTCCTTCCCTCTCAATCCGCCGCAGATACGGCAAAAGCGTCATCCCCACGAATCCGATCAGGGCCCCCGTCACCGTGCCGGCCACGATCAAAAAGGGGGCATAGTAAGCGACTGCCAGCGTCTCCACCACCGCAGCCGCCACCAGAAGCTGCCCCACATTGTGAAACACGCCGCCAAGTACACTCACACCCACCATGGAAAAGCACTTCGCTCTCCTGCCCGCGAACATGGCCAAAAAGCTGAAAACTGCGCCCGCAAGGGCATACAAAATGGTATAGAGATTGCTGAACAGAAAGCCGGACAGAACAATCCGCAGCCCGTTCACCAGAAGCGCCTCCCGCTCTCCTCCCGTGCATATTCTCACAGACCGTATCCCGCGCTTTTCCCCGACAGCCCCGGAGACTCCCAAAGCCCCGCCCGTCTCATCATACAATAACAGCAGTACAATCAGATTCGGCAGTCCCGGTTTGATTCCAGGTATGCCGAAGGAAAACGGAATCAGGACTTCCACATAGGACAGGATCAGCGCCAATGCAAGCAAAAGCCCAAGTTCAGCCGTTCTTCTCATGGCCGCGCCTCCCCTCGTTCCATGCAGGTTTTTCTGACCGTTCCGTCTTCGCCACTCCATCCGGCGTTTCCCCGTCCGCTTTGCCGATTATTTCCACAGCAAGTTTGTGGGGCAGGCAGATAATGCTCTCCCCGCCGCCCGTAATAGGTATGTGGTGCACACAGATCTGATCCCGGCAGTCGGCGGCCTCCATCCAGACACGTTCTCCGGATACCGCCAGAAGGTTGTAACCGTTTCCTTCCGAAAGCAGCGGGCTAAAATCACCGCCAGCCTCATACCACTGGCAGGAAACGTCCTCCCCCGAATAAAGAAGCAGACAGTAACGCACCGTCCCGCTGTTTTCCCCTGCCCTGTCCTGCACCCGTAACTGTGACAAAGACACATCCGCAACCACCTGTCCGTCACAGGATATCCGCAGGGTCTGTCCGTCCTTTCGGAAAAAAACAGACCACACCATACTTCCCAACGCAAGAATCAGAAAAAAGGCAATCAGACATACGTCTGCCCGACGGATCCGGTCCACGTCTTTTCTGTTAGTTTCTTTCACCAATTCAAACATACTGATATCTTACCACAACCGAACATACGTTTCAAGTCCTTCCTGTATACGAAAAAGAATTCCCATTTAAAATCATTCCTTTTTCCGTAGGCACCAATTCATCCCACCCACATAAGATAAACCATAACTAACATTTGGAGGGCACTAAAAATGAGTGATCTTACAGCAACTCACTGTGGATGCAACAATACCTGCGCTACTAACAACGGATGTGGTTCCTGGATCTGGATTCTGATCCTCTTATCCTGCTGTGGTAACAATGGCGACAACTGTGGTTGTGGAGGCGGCTTCTTCGGCGGCAACAGCCTCTTTGGCGGCGACAATAACTGCTGTTCCTGGATCTGGATTCTGATCCTCTTATCCTGCTGCTGCAACAACTAGAACGTGCAGCGCGATTAACCATCATCATGCGTGACAGTCCGGCCCGCGGGCCGGGCTGCTTGCGCCACATCTGTCAAACACATCCGGAAAATAGGCTCCGGCTCTGACAGGAGCCTATTTTTCTCTCATGTGTCATATACTATAGAGAAAAACCGGGCATCAGAAAGGCATATCTTATGACAGATAAAAAAGACGATGCGTCAAATGTTATGGCATTCGATGCCTTATATACCACCAACCAGATCCAGAAGCTCAAGGTTCTTCTCCCCTACATAGAGCCTTCCATGCAAAAGCATCTGGCTGTGTACATCAAATATATGGAACTGCAATACACCATTCAATTCACAAAAAAACACACTGCCACGCTTTGCGGATGCGGGCTTTCCCAACCGGAAAAGCCCGATCTGAAAAAGCTCTGCAAAGAGCTTTGCCTCTACTCAACCCCGGAGGAGATCCGGCAGTTAGAGCAGATACAGAACATGTTACAGACGCTGGAAACGGTACAGGAAATGTCCCAGACCATGAGCGCCATGCAGGAAATTTTCCCGGACATGAACATGGAATCCCTGTTTGAAAATCCGCTGTCCGGGACAGTTCCTTCCGGGGATGCTCCTTCCGGAGACGCTGGGGACGGCTTTGAAAAACCGGCGTCTTCCGGCTCCCCCATGATGGATATGCTGATGCATATGCTCACCCCCGAGCAAAGAGAAATGTATGAAATGTTTCAGCAGCCGTCGTCCGACGGTGAATCTTAATCTGCTCCGTAATCGCTCAAAAACATACACAAAGTGTCATCGCAGTAAACTGCTCTGATTATAGGAGGTTACCATGAATCATGACTGGATGAACGACCCGGCGCTTGCCGGAATCGACAAGGCAAAACTGGACTTTTTACAGGCTCTCGTCTTTGAGAGCCGTACCCTGAACAAGGATCAGATGCTGCCCTTTCTGATGGCCGTCGCCAGGCGGGGACAGGCGGATCATATCACTTTCTCCAATGAGGAGATTGAGACCATAGTCGCCGTCATCAAAAGAGAATCCTCGCCGGAGGAAGCCGCCGCCATAGATAAAATGATGCGGATGCACAAAAAGAGAGGGTGATGCGTCAGGCACCACCCTCCGATTGCTGCTATTCAACAGCTATTTCTGCACGATATTCACCAATCTGCCTGGCACGTAAATTTCCTTCACAATCGTTCCCGTCAGTTTGTCGGCAATCGTCTCCTTCGCTTTCGCGATCACATCCTCTTTCGGATCATCCTTGCCGATGTTTAAAGTTCCCCGGTTCTTGCCGTTGATCTGTACCATGATCTCCACCGTGGACTCCACCGTTCTGGCCTCCTCATATTCCGGCCACGCAGTCTCATATACCCTGCCTTCAAAGCCGACCGTCTGCCAAAGCTCCTCCGTGATATGGGGCGCAACGGGGTTAAGCAGCGCAAGCAGCGTCTTAAACTCGCCCCTGGTCACCGCATTTTTCTTATAAAATTCATTCACCAGCGTCATCATCGCCGCAATCGCCGTATTGTATTTCAAATTCTCAAAGTCGCTGCTGACCTTCTTGATGGTCTGGTGCATCCTGATCTCCATATCTTTGGAGTAATCCATGCCGTCTGTCAGAATGTCCTGCAGTTTCCACACCCTCTCAAGGAACCTGCGGCAGCCCTTCACGCCGTCCTCGCTCCAGCCAGCACTCAGCTCAAACGCGCCGATAAACATTTCATAAGTGCGCAGCGTGTCCGCGCCGTAATCCGCCACGATATCGTCGGGATTCACTACATTGCCGAGGGACTTGGACATCTTCACCACCGGATGCTCCGCCATCTCGCCGTATTTTTCCTTAAGCGCCGCTCTCGCCGCCTTTTCGCTGCCGTGTTCCTTTAAAAGCGCCTCCTGCTCCGCCGCCGGCAGATTGGAGAAACAGTGGGGATTCAATCCCAGAATCATGCCGTGGGACGTTCTCTTCGCATAAGGTTCCGGACAAGGCACCGTCTTCTGGTCATAGAGGAACTTGTGCCAGAACCGGGAATATAACAAGTGCAGTGTGGTGTGCTCCATGCCTCCGTTATACCAGTCCACAGGCATCCAGTAATCAAGCGCCTCTTTACTTGCCAGCGCGTTCTCATTCTTCGGATCTGTATAGCGCAGGAAATACCAGGACGATCCCGCCCACTGGGGCATCGTGTCCGTCTCCCGCTTCGCCGGGCCGCCGCAGCACGGACAGGTTGTGTTGACCCAATCGGTCATAGCCGCCAGCGGCGATTCTCCGTTATCTGTCGGCATATAACTCTCCACATCGGGAAGCTCTAACGGAAGTTCACTCTCGTCAAGCGGCACAAAACCGCATTTTTCACACTGTACAATCGGAATCGGCTCACCCCAGTAACGCTGTCTGGAGAATACCCAGTCGCGCAGCTTAAAATTGGTCTTGGCACAGCCGACGCCCTTCTCCTCCAGAAAAGCAACCATCTTCTCCTTGGCGTCCGCCACGGAGAGTCCGTTCAGGAAGTCCGAGTTCACAAGCGTGCCCTCTGCCACGTCCGTGTAAACCTCCTCCTGTACGTCCTTTCCGCCTGCCACCACTTCAACAATCGGCAGACCGAACTTTTTCGCAAACGCCCAGTCTCTCTCATCATGGGCGGGAACCGCCATGATCGCGCCGGTGCCGTAGCTCATCAGCACATAATCGGAAATATAAATCGGTATCTCTTTGCCGTTCACCGGATTCACCGCGGACATGCCGTCGATGCGCACGCCGGTTTTCTCCTTAGCAAGCTCCGCCCGCTCGAAATCGGATTTTCTGGCCGCCTGCTCTCTGTAAGCGCAGATATCGTCCCAGTTTTTCAGCTCCTCTTTATACTTGTCGATAATCGGATGCTCCGGAGACACCACCATATAAGTCGCGCCAAACAGCGTATCGCAGCGGGTCGTGTAAACGCGCAGCTTATCCTCCTTATCCTTGATGGAAAAGTCCACTTCCGCGCCCATGGATTTACCGATCCAGTTCTTCTGGGAGACTTTGACGCGCTCCACATAGTCTACCGTTTCAAGTCCTTCAATCAGTTTGTCCGCGTACTCCGTGATCTTTAACATCCACTGGCTCTTCACCTTGCGGACAACCTCCGCGCCGCACCGCTCGCAGACACCGTTCACCACTTCCTCGTTGGCAAGTCCCACCTTACAGGAGGTACACCAGTTGATCGGCATCTCGGACTTGTAGGCAAGCCCCGCCTTAAACAGTTTCAGAAAAATCCACTGGGTCCACTTATAATAGTTGGGATCCGTGGTATTGACCTCTCTCTCCCAGTCAAAGGAGTACCCAAGGGAGTGGAGCTGGCTCTTAAAGCGCGCCACATTGTTCTGAGTCACGATCTTCGGGTGAATATGATTCTTGATCGCATAATTTTCCGTGGGAAGACCGAACGCGTCCCAGCCCATAGGATAGAGTACGTTATAGCCCTGCATCCTCCTCTTTCTGGCCACAATGTCAAGCGCCGTGTAGGGACGCGGATGTCCCACATGCAGTCCCTGCCCCGAAGGGTAAGGGAACTCCACCAGCGCGTAGTATTTCGGTTTGGAGTAATCCTCCGAAGTCTGGAAAGCTCTCTCGTCGTCCCAGATCTTCTGCCATTTTGTCTCCACTTCTCTGTGATTGTACACTTCTGCCATTTTACCGCCCAATCCTTTCCTGCCGCGTACGGCTTTTCTTATCTCAATCCACGGCAGGCAATCACCCTGCCTGCCACAGTTTTTGGAATTTTTCTCATACTCTACTCATTTTATTATACTCGCGGGATTTGTCAACTGTTTTCTTAATATTATAGCCATATTATAGCGCATTCCATAAAGCCTTTTTTAAGCATACCATAAGGCTGTTTTGCAAAACCTCACGTATTCCAAAAAGCCCCTTAACAGACATCACAGACATCCTCTTTTACCGTTTCCTCCGCTTCTGATCATATCGAAACAGACAGAGCCACTGGATGTAAAGCGTGACGCCGTCCTCGTGGGCATGATACAGCCCTGCCGCTTTTAACGCCGCCGACACCTGTCTTTTCGTAAACATGCCGCCCTTCCCCGTCATGCCGTACTTCATAGCCCGCTCAATAAACTTCTGGAACGCCCGGTATTCCCTCCCGTCCAGATCCGGGACAGCTTTCCGGGTGAAATGCACCAGAACAGTGTCCACGGCCGGTCTGGGATGAAAGTCCTCCCTGCGGAAATGGTACACCATTTTCATGTCCCACCTCACCTTAAGCTCCAAGGATTTTTTATTTTCTTTCGGAAGCCCTATAAACCGTTTGGCTGCCCCCTTCTCCATCACAAGCCACATATCCGCCGGTGGATTTATTCCCTGCGTCAGCTTCTCCACAATCTGCGTGGTCAGAAAAAACGGTATGTTGGAAAAGACCCGATAGGCGCCTTTTTCCGGCAGTCGGTATTTCATAAAGTCGCCCAAAACCAGCTCTGCATTTGCATACTTCGACAGCCGTCCTTTCGCGTTCTCCATAAGCCTTTCGTCGATTTCCACCGAGCATACCCTTCCTGCTCTCCGGCAAAGCTCTTCCGTCAAATGCCCCTTTCCGGTTCCAATCTCAAGCACCGTATCCCCCTTCTGCAGATCCGCCAGACGGACGATCCTGTGAATTAATTTTTTATCTGTCAGAAAATTCTGGGAATCCGATACCTGTTTTACATAGTCATATCCTGCCTGTCTCCTGTCTCTTTGCATAGTGCGCCTCCTTTTTATCCTGTACACCACGATTCACCTGCTGGCAAATCCATTTTCCCGATAAAAAGGCAGTAAAAAAGCAGGACCGACCCCACAAACAGAATCTTCCCGCTAAACGCCACAATATAAGACAGACTGCACAGATATGACTTTACAGCACATCCGTCCGGCAAGCTGCCTGGCTGCTTTTATTCGCACGCAAAAAAGACCCCATTTACATGAGACTACATCATCTGCTTTTTACTGCCCCTGATAACGGGTACGTGCACACTGAATAAAAACTCCCACGCCTAAGCCGCCTTTCTGAATTTCCTATGATATCTTTTCACATGATCACTATAGCACAGCTTCAGAAATGCTGTCAACACAAGGAACGCACCGCTATTTCCCGATAAAATAACAGCTACAGAAAAATATGCCATATCACATGCCGCCGGTTATGTGTTATAATGTTACAAATTATGTTCTTATCGCAGAAAGTACGTGTTTCCGAATACATAGGAATATCGTCTTTTTTAATATGCAAAACGAGGAGGAAATTGATCATGCGAAACAAAAAAAGATGGCTTGCGGCAGCGCTTTCCATCGTGATCGCGTTCGGTGACTGCGGCGGTATGACGTCGCTTGCCACGGAGAGTTCACTTAACGCGGAGAACACAGTCTCAGAAAACAATACGCTTTCGGATGAAATGCCGGAAATTGAAGACGGGGAAAATGAGGATGACGACACTCTCTCCGACTCTTCTGCCGATCCCGATGCGCCGGAAGAGACAAATATCCTGCCGGATGCGGACGACGGCGATGAAACGGACGGAGCAGAAGAAATAAAAGAAGCGGAAGAAGCCGATCCTGAAACAGATCTGCCCGCTTTGCATATCGGACGGATTGCCGAAGGAGAATCGCTTCCCGACGCGGGAGACGATACCTTCATTTATGATCTTCCGCTCTCTTTTGAGACGGCAAAAAATCTGATCCTGTTCGCCAGTTATGACATAGCGGAAATCCCGGAGACCGCAGAAGCAGGGACACTTGTATGGAGCATTCTGCGCGGTGAAAAGGGACTGGAAGCCGGAAGCACGAACCTTCTTGATGAGGATGACGACTGGAACGGCTTCGAGGAGGTGTCCTCTTCCCCTTTCTTTGCCCTGGAAGAAATAACAGATACAGAAAGCGAATATTACCGGATGATGGCGCTTATTCCCGAAGAGGGCTTCGCTGCCGGCACTGGCAGCGAAAACCATAAAGCGGAAGAAACGTCTGAAAACTATGCTTACTATATCCGCGCTGCCTATTATACGGAAGCTGCGGCTAAAAACGACGGGGACTTTTACGCTGCCACTACCGTACCGTTTGTGCCCGGAGAGGACACAGCCGCAGACGGGGAAACAGACGAAATCACGGAGAATGCCGCGGATACGGTGGAAAATCCTGAGGACGCTGCCCCGGAGGAGGCTTCCGTTTCGGAAAACAGCGCCGATGAAATTGAAAATGCGCTTTCTGAGGACGGTCCTATCGAAACCGACGCCCTGCATGAGGACGAAAGCGGCTCCCCGGAATCATCGGAAGATCCGAATACAGAAAATGACCTGACAGATGAAACCGCCGAAACACTTTCCACCGTTTCCGAAAACAGCAGTATACAGGGTGCTTCCGCACTTGCAGAAGACGCAGAACTGCCGCCGCTGGAAGAAGAGCCGGACGGCCGGTTAGCCCTGTACAAAGGCACCGGCACAGACGAGGCTGATATCATTGACGCGAAAGAACGGATCACACTGGGTTCTGGCGACACACAGCAGATTACCGCAAAGGCTGATCCGGAAATGGAGCCGACAGCGTTTCTGTGGGAAAGCAGCGATGAAACCGTCGCCACTGTAACTGCGGGTGAGAACGGGACTGCCACAATCACGGGGGCCTCGGAGGGATATGCCAGAATCACCGTGTCCTGCCGCAGTATAACGGCTTCCGTCGTTGTCGATGTTGTCCTTGATAAGGAAAATCCCGATAACGATAAGCATCTCGATCTTTCCGGCGACATCCGGGTAGCCGGTTTTGAAAAAGAAAATGACAGGCTGGTCTATAACGGACAGAAAATCACGCAAAATTTCCGCGTTTACCATAAGGACACCCTTTTGAAGGAAAAAACGGATTATACCCTGAGTTATAAAAATAACGTCAACGCCGCCGCATGGAACAGCGCCAAAGCGCCCAGCGTGACCATCAATCTCAAGGGACAGTATCAGGGAAGCGTGACCTTATACTATACGATTAAGCCTCTGGATATTAACGACATTGATATCTACAATCCGGATATAACTGTCCCCGGTGAAGACGGAACCGGCGTGAAAAAAACACCGGGCTACGAGCAGACCGTCAATTACAGTAAAAAACTCAACATTCCCGCTCCCGTTCTGACCTTCGGCAAAAAGAAACTGGTTGTAAAAAAGGATTTTATTTGCGACTATACTACGCCTGGGGAAAACATGACAGCTTTACCGTCAGACTATAAAAACGGCTCGCTCTACGAACCCGGAAAGGCATATTCCTACACCGTTTTGGGTACCGGCAACTTTACAGGTTCTTTTCCCATGCAGCTCGTTGTGCTGAACGATAAAACACGGAATTTCAGCTCCGCATCGGTGAAGCTTGATAAAAGACAGTATGCATACAGCGGCACGCCTTTATCTAAAGCGGATGTTCTCATTGAAGAAGTGAAAATAAGCGGTCTGGTTCTGGATAAGGCACTTTATGATTACGAAGTCTGCGCGTCAGGAACAGAGGGCGCATATCTCATGCTCTCTCCCACCGATGCGGGCAGAAACACCGGTTACCGGGGCTGCAAAAAAGTCACATTAAAGCTGGTGGGCGACAGAATGATCAGAGACGCTGTCCCCGGCACAGACTGGCACGAAAACCTCCCCTTCTCCCAAAAGACGGTGGATAAAGACGGCGGGATTTTCCAGACCGGCCCCGCCTTACTGACCTTTGGCGAAGGCACCGGAAAAGAAACCCTTTCAGTGGGAACCGATTATACCGTAAAATACAGCAATGCCAAAAAAGCGGGAAGGGTAACGGCCACCTTTACGGGAAAAGGCAGATACAAAGGCACGCTCCGGCTGACTTATACGATTACCCCAAACACGGATCTTAAAATTGTCATGGGAAAAAATGTGACAAATAATAACGGCACTTATGAAGTTGCCTACCAAAAAGGCGGCGCTGTGCCGGAGCTTATTTTAAAGGATCAGGATTATACCGCCCTGAAAATCAAAACCGATTACACCATAAAGTATAAAGATAACAAGACGCCCGGCGAACCCATGACCTGTGAGATCACGGGAAAAGGCAGCTATAAAGGGTATGAAAGAACGGTAACGCTTATGGTGACAAAAGCCGACATCGGTAAATGCACCATCTCCATTCCCGATAAACCCTGCAGCGATAAGCCGAACAAATGGAAATCAACCGTTACAATCAAGGACGTAAACGGCAAAAAACTGGCAGCTAAGACCGATTATGACGCAAACTTCACTTTTAGTCATACACAGGAACAGTCACCGCCGCAGAACACGACTATCGAAGTCACTGTAAGGGGACTTGGCTGCTACGAGGGTTCTTCCATCAAAGGATCCTATCGTATCTTTGCTAAAAATATCAGTACACTAAAGGTTGTCATTGATCCGCAGGAATATACAGGGGAAGAAATTACCCTGACTCCGGTCACGGACATTCATCTGTATGCCAACAGTACCGACGCAAAGAAAAAGCAGAATGAGATCACAAAGAGCTGTTATGAAATCGAAGAATACACAAATAACATCAAAGCAGGCACTGCCAGGGTGACCCTGCGCGGTATCGGGGAATACGGCGGGACGAAAACCTATTCCTTTAAGATTCAAAAAAAGAAATACCAGATTAACCGTGTGAAGGGAATCAGGCTGGACAAAACAAGTCAGTCCATCACTCTGGCTGAAACGGATGCGGAAAAGAGAACCCTCACTGCTACGGTCACATCGGAAATCGATGAAAAGATCGCCAATCCGACCGTAATCTGGACCAGCTCCAACAACAATATCGCCACCATAGAGGAAATACCTGACAGCACGGTCTCCGGATCTGCTGACAAAAAACAGACGGCCTCCGTTTCCGCCATACTCACACTGAAAAAGGAAGGCAGCGTGACAATTACCGCCACTTCACAGGACGGTAACAAAAAGGCACAGTGCAAGATTACCGTGATCGACGCCCCGATTTTACTTGAAGCCGGTCAGACAATTAAAGAAAATGTTGGCGGCACATACCAGCTCCGCATGGAGTTTGCAGAAACACAGGATAAGAGTAAACTCAAATGGGAAAGCAGCAATCCGGAAAAGATATCCGTCGATCCAAACGGTCTGCTCACCATGAAGCAGGCAGGCGCGGCTATTATCAAGGCTGTGTACACTTCCGGAAGTAACAAAAAGTTCACCCAGCAGTGTTATGCGGTGGCGATCAATCCGGACGAAAGCGCACCGGAAAGTACCGAGGGAAAGAAGGTGCATATTTATGACCAGAAAGACCCTGCCAGAGATACGGAACGCATCAATGAGTTCCTTCGACAATGGGAGGGGAACCCCAATGAATATGAATGCCTGTATATCCCGGCAGGCGTATATTACATCGATGCTGTCGGAGGATATTATGATCAAAATGGCGCATGGCAGTTTGGCGGCATTGTTCTGACAAGTAACCAAAAACTTGTTATGTCAGAAAGTGCACTGCTGGTCGCTCTTCCCAACAATAAGGGCAACTCGCAGGTGATCAACATCACCGGACACAAAGGTATCACTGTTTCCGGCGGGCAGATCATCGGTGAGCGCAAGGAGCATAAAGGCACCGGCGGCGAGTGGGGACACGGCATTGCTGTATTCGGAGGCACGGACATTACCATCGAAAATGTGGATATTTCACAATGCTGGGGAGACGGCATCTATCTGGGCCTGTACAATGGATGGGAGGACGGAAACCCAAAGAAATTTTTCAGCAGCGATATTACCATCACCAACTGTAATCTGCATCATAACCGCAGAAACAATCTCTCCATTACCGACGTGTCCAATGTTACGGTCAAAAACTGTGCTTTTAACTATGCGAGCGGCACTGATCCGCAGTATGGCATTGACATTGAACCAAATAAGGGCAACACCTGCAGCAACGTGACCATATCCGATTCCACGTTTCGGGGAAATGCCAACGGAACCATTCAGATTCTCGGACAGCTAAACGCCCATGTAAAAGGCGTTACGATAGAGAACTGCACCGGCGACAAAGCTCCCGTTATATGGCAGGGATTCGGCGGCAGTGTGAGCGGCGTGACACAAAAGGGCAACAAATGGAACTAAACTGTATGATAACAGGAGCAGGCCAATCGGTCTGCTCCTTCTCTTTGTCTGTGACACAATAAAAAGCGGATATCCTTTCCCAAAATCACAAGGATATCCGCCATTATATTTCGCTATCTGTTATACGTCCGCATTCGCCTCCGCAACAGCCTTCGCTCTCGCTGCCACTTCCTTCTCCTGCACATCGCCGGGAGCCTGCTCGTATCTCGCAAACTCATATTTGTAAGTACCGCGGCCGCCGGTCATGGAACGAAGGTCGGTACAATAACCGCTCAAACATGCCACCGGGATATCCGCTTCCACCACGGTCTTGCCATCCCCTGCGGGATTCATGCCGAGCACTCTGCCCCTTCTCTTATTCAGATCGCCCATCACATCACCCGTATAGGAATCGGGTACGGTCACCTGCAGGTTCGCAATCGGCTCAAGGAGCACCGGCCCTGCCTCCATAAATCCTTTCTTGAACGCCTGAATGGTCGCCATCTTAAATGCCATTTCGGAGGAATCCACCGGATGATAGGAACCGTCGTAGAGAACCGCTTTCACGCCCACCACGGGGTAAGCTGCCAGAGGTCCTGCGGTAACGGAATCCTGTAACCCCTTTTCCACAGCCGGGAAGTAGTTCTTCGGCACAGCGCCGCCCACTACTTCCTGCGCAAACACGAAAGGCGTCTCCAGATCGCCGGATGCCTCGAAGCGCATCTTCACATGTCCGTACTGGCCATGACCGCCGGACTGCTTTTTATACTTGTGCTCCACATCGGATTTCTTGCGGATCGTCTCCTTATAAGCGATCTTGGGCTCCGTGAGCTCGATCTCTACCTTGTACTCATTGAGAAGGCGGCTGACAACCACATCCAGATGCAGATCGCCCATTCCGTAAAGCAGGGACTGTTTGTTCTCCGCGTCGTTAACGACCTGGAGTGTCTGATCCTCATGACGCATCTTCTGCAGCGCCTGTGAAACCTTATCCAC